>Ga0256845_1000792_pt1 | contig 27606 bp, 23 predicted proteins | sample RiftiametaG_FD_189101 | JGI IMG/M metagenome (GOLD analysis project Ga0256845, IMG submission 189101) | Tube worm associated microbial communities from hydrothermal vent at the East Pacific Rise, Pacific Ocean - Riftia | ecosystem: Host-associated > Annelida > Integument > Unclassified ... | reverse complement strand
ATTTTTTTGACTTTTTCCATTCCAAATAGACACTCAACAATAAGTTCTTTAGTGTCTGATAAGATAAATTCTACATCGTATTTTTTTCTTAGTTGATTTGATAAAACAGGAGTTTCCTGTTGAACACTATTATTCTGACAAGATTCTAGCAGTAGTTTGTCCATTTCCTTAATAAATCCAGCTAGCTCATCGATGTAGCCTTTAAGAGAATTGAGGTTGCTATTAACGTATCCTAGAGGGTTGTTAATTTCATGAGCAACACCCGCGGCCAATTGACCTATAGACGCCATCTTTTCAGAATGTACTAATTGACTTTGTGCCGATTTTAGCTCTTCATATTGTTGTTTTATTTTTTTTCTGGATTTATATGCGGAGAGAAAATTTCCTATGTGCATGGTAACGTAGGCTAGGATGGACATATCTTTATACGAATATCCTTGGTTGTTGACATAGCTCTGTACAACAATTCCACCTTTGGTGTTAACAGTATTAAATGGAAGAAACATCCACTGTTTCGGTAAACTACCTAGAAGCGATACTTCTTTATCATCGTTAAGTTTTATAATTTCGGCTTCATTAAGGACGAGTGATTTGCCTTTTTTTAAAGCGTAAGCGGTTAAACTATTCTTAAGGGCTGAGTTATTATCTTCGCGGAGTAAATAAGGATCGATATCATCGTTTTGGTCGATGATGAAAGGGATATTAAGCAAGCCATTTTCAACAAAAGCGATATAAAAATTATCGATGATCATTAGTTCAGAAAGTAAGGTGAAGATTCTCTGATAAACAAGGGTCAAATCATTTTCAGTCGCTTGCAATTGTGAAATTTCTGCGAGCACGCTTTTTACTGCTAATTCTTTTTGTTGTAGCAGATTATCCTGTTCGAGTTCTTTGATCCGTGACTCGAGTTTCAACTGTAGAGCAGAATCCACCAACTTTTCCTTAGATTTTGTCTTAGACTGGTATTTTCAGGCCATTAGATTTAAAGCATAGAACATAATGCTTAAAACGCAAATATATCGAAAAGGACTGGTCTCAAACATTCAGTGATGTTGGTGGCCGCTACTGATTGAAAAAACCATATAAAGCGTAAACACTCCCATTAATAAGAACATTAGAGCGCTCGTCAGTCGTACCAACTGGTGATTAAGAAAACGTTTTAGAGATAAGCTGGCTCCACCAGCCAAAATAGTCGCTGGCAAAGTTCCAAGACCAAATATTAACATAAAGCTGGCGCTTGAGAGGGTATCGCCAAGTGATAAAGCGTACCCTAGACTGGTATAGACTAGACCGCAAGGCAGCCAACCCCATATGCTACCTAATAAAAAAGCACTTGTTTTATTGGTGATTGGTAGAAGGTGTTTGGTTAGAGGGCTGATTTTATTCCAAAGTAATTTTCCCATATTTTCCAGATAGCGGAGTCCCATCCAAAATTGGCTGACGTAAAGTGCCATGACAATCAGCAAAACACCCGATAATATCTTTAAAATTGGCAGTGGACTAATGTGATTAAATTGTAGCCCAAACCAACCAGCGATAGCTCCGAAAAAGGTATAACTGGTGATGCGACCAATTTGATATATAAGGATAAAATGCCAATTTTTTCTCTCAGCATCTGCCGCTGAAGAAACTGAAAGAGAAGATATTATGCCGCCACACATTGCCAGACAATGTCCGGCGCCCATTAATCCTAGTAATAATGCACTTAAAAGATTGACTGATTCCAATATATGGTCCTAATTTGAGAATTTAATTTTATTTAAGAATGATTGTCGCTGTAGTGGACTAGCCTGTTGCCACCAAAATAGGAGCATTGCTTCGGCATCTTCTTTAGAAATATTGGGCTCTTGTTTTTTGTTCAAAGATTTTTTTGAGATTAGCCGTATCGGTTGATGCATTTCGAGTCTTTTCTGGGTACTTTGATGGATTATGTCGATCGATTGAGAGGATGGAAAAAATTGTCTATATTTAACACTTTCGCCTTGCTGATTGACAATATTGACCAATGGGTTTTGAGCGAATTTTTTAGCCGCTATTAGGTTAGCTTGTTTTAAATGCAATAATCGATATTGACCATCGGATGGTAGGTAAAAGCTGATAATAAAGGCCTTAGATTCAATCCTTTCGAAATAACCCCTCTCATTTTCGAATATCGATCCATAAGAAATGGCTATTTTATTCCGTCCCCCATTCAGTTTTAGTAAAGATGTTTTTAAAGAGGATTGGGGGAGATGATCTTTACCATTGACAGAGAGTACTTTGAACTCCTTTGCAATGGCAAGCTGGCTTTGAGCGAAGAGAGGTGGACAAATTGTAAGTAGAAGAATAACTATCAAGATAGCGCTATTTTTTCTGCTCATTTTTTTCTCTTTTTTTTACATGATCAGGGATCAATTGATCGGGCTTCGATTTTTTCAGGTTTTGATTGGATCGGTTTTGGTGTGTCATCATCCAGTAGTATATTGATAGCAGGTGAGTCCAAATCACTAAACTGTCCATTTTTGACCGCCCAGAAAAAAATTAAGACGGCGACGGCCAATATGATAATAGTCAGCGGAATAAGCCAATAAATGATATCCAAGATTCGGACCTGATAAGTTTATTGAGTAAGCGGCAATCGATGGGGATAGAATAGTCGATTATTAGATAAAGCGCTAGATTTATCAACTAGCGCGTTGTAATTATTTAAAAGGCAAGGTTAAGCTGGTATTAACTAGTCTGAAAAACCGGTGAGAAGCCTGAGCCCCAAAATATGACGGTTATAGCGAGCATGCCAACTAGGCTTACCATAGCAACCGTTAATATGGAACTTGAAAACAAGAATGCTTTTTCTTCGTTGATCCCCATTAGTTGAGGCACACCTTTGAACAATAAATTAACGGACATACCTATTGCAAACAAAGTGACTAACATATCCAGCCATAAAATAGGGAACGCGCCCAAAATACCTGCTAGGAAGAGCGGAGTGAAGCTATAGGCGGTCAAATTAACGCACTCGGAAAGTGATGGTTTAGCGCCATAGGTTTTCGCCATCCATTGGATAAACAAAGACAACACAAACACGGCAACTAATATAGCGATGTAGGCGATAACGGATAAATACAGAGCGCTTTCTGATGTGAGGGTGTGGGTATCACCGTTACCAATTTGCCATCCGACATAAGTACTACCAATAAAAGCCGCTGCTGGAGGAATGGCTGCAAAGAATACCAAGAACGTCAAGTAAATGTGACTAACGCTTTGTTTTTGCCGACTAATATTGTTCCATTCTGTTGTTGGACCATAAAGTAGAGCAAACGCATTGGCTAAAGACATAATATCCTCTTTGTGATGATTATTAACCTGACAAAGAGTAAGCGAACAATAGGGGGTAAGTCAATTCTTTCTCTAGAGGTTATTTTTTGTTCTATTGAGATGATTGACAGCGAAACCTCGATGGATTTGGGGGGATAGATGACAGTGGCGGGAGGCCCTCAAAGTCACTGGTAAAGCGTTTGTTATTAGTCTAGAATTTAGAATCGTGAAATTGGCTCTCTGGATCTATCTAACTTAATAGGAATACACTGATGCGCTCTGCTCAAATAATCTTTATTTCATTTTTTATTTTGGCCTGCAATTCATCTGAAAACAATGGAGAATTTGCCAAATTTGATATGATCAATGCCGCTGCGCCAAGCAAAAACTTGATGACTGGCGGCCAACCGAGTATAGCCGATTTAAAATTGCTTGCTGCTGATGGCACTAAAATGGTTGTAAATCTTAGAACTAAAGGAGAGTTTAACCGTTTTGATGAAAAAGCTGAAGTCGAAAAATTGGGTATGAAATACGTCTCGATTGAAATGGATGGTGGTGATGATATTACTCTTGAAAAGGCCGCGTTACTTGATGATGCCTTAAATAATCTTGAGCAACCAGTATTAGTACATTGTGCGAGCAGTAATCGCGTTGGTGGACTATTGGCCTATCGCGCTTTTAAGATCCAGAACCAACCGGCTCTAGAAGCATTAACCTTTGGTAAAAGTGCTGGTATGCGCAGTACTGAAAAGCGAGTTCGTAATTTACTTGGAGTGAAATAATCATCGCATTGAGCCGCCGATGATTTAAACAAGATCGTTAGTCTGGTTGGTATTCGATTGATTCTAACACCAAGGTTACATCGGGCTTGTCTTGTTCGTATTGAGCGATCTTAATGGGTAAGTAATTCAATTCAGGGCACAGCCATAGGGCAAATATATCACCGTTGGATTTTTGTCGGACAAGTTTTATTCCGGTCAATGGACCCATTTTTGTTTGTAGAATGTCTTCTTTTTCTTCAATGTATGAATAAACATGGAATTTACCTTTATAACTAATATCATAGCGGAACGATTTTTTACCGGCTAATAAATCGGCTCGCATTTGTACAATATGGGATGTTCGATCAAAGACCTGTTTGTCTAATGGTATTTTCCAAGACTGATTTTTTCTTTTTCCGGTCTCCAGCTTATTTTCCCAATCGAAATTCTGCTCCATTACTCGTGCTTTTTTAAAAGTGATTTTTGTTCTTGAGTAAAATCGATCAGAGAGTAATTTGTTATCGCTAAGATGAAATTCGGTAATTTCTGTGTTTTTTACACTAAGAAAATATTTTTTTATTTTTGCGTTGGTGGATAGTGTCCATTTACCATCCTTTTTAGTGAGTTTTCGAGTGGCATGACCCAATGTATCGCCATCGGACTGGACGACGTACTCTGCTTGGTAGTTATCTAAAAATAGCCAATGTTTATTTTGATTGGTTTGCTCTTTTAGATTTTTTTTATTTATCTGATTTTTCTGATTTTGGATAGTACTTAGGGGGAATGGTTGCTGTTTTTGATTAGTCTCATTTTGAGATAGTGATTGGACTAATGGTTCTGTATGAAGGCTACTAGAGATAAAAACTAGTAAAACACTGAGAATAATAACAGGATAAATTACGCTTTGTTGTGTTTGGCTTAAGGGGCAAACATGATTAGTCGATAGACTGGTTCGATAGGGAGGAGGCAGTTGTTTCGTGAACTTAGAAAACAATGGCTTGTTCCAATTTGTGACTCTCAAAATAGACGTCGTCCTGTTTTAATTCGATTTGTCCATTTAAAAGCAAGTTGGCGGTATTAGGATAAAGTTGATGTTCCAACGCTTGGATCCTAGTGACCAACTGCTCCTCGGTATCGTCATGATTGATTTTGGTTTTAGCTCGCGCAATGATGGGGCCTCCATCCAGCTCTTCGGTCACAAAATGCACACTGGTACCATGAAAATCGTCTCGATTTTCGAGTGCTCTCTTGTGGGTATGTAATCCTGGGTACTTAGGCAATAAAGAAGGATGAATGTTCAATAACCTACCACGAAATTCAGCAACAAATTTTGCCGTGAGTATCCTCATAAAACCTGCCAGAACGATCAGGTCGGGGTTAAATTGATTAATTTTGTCCATTAATGCTAGGTCAAAATCTTCTCGAGACGGGTAGTCGGTATGTTGAATGGTTATCGCTGGTATACCCGCTGACTCTGCACGGGATAAACCAAAGGCATCGGCTTTATTACTGAATACAGCCACTATTTTTCCAGCAAAATGAGCTTTTTTTTGTGCCTCTATAAAGGCTTGTAAGTTGGAGCCGTTACCGGAGATCAAGATGACGATGGATTTTTTTTGCATGGTATTCTATCTGGGCTGGTTAAGTTTAAGTGGAGCCATTTTGTCTAGTCAGAATTCGGCCATCGGTTGTTTTAGCGAATAGATAAACACAGGGTCTAGAATTTAAAAATTAGCCCTAGCTGTATGCAAATATTGGCTAGTTGATAAAAGTGACTTGCTCGTTATCCGTCATTTCGGTAATTTCACCTAGACGCCAAGCCCGTTCGCCATACTGGTTTAACAAGCTTAGTGTTTTATCCAATTCATCTGCGCTTATAACTAGCACCATTCCTACACCACAGTTGAAGGTTTTGTACATTTCATTTTGAGTGACATTGCCTTTTTCCTGGAGCCAATCGAAAATAGCGGGTTTCTGCCAGCTGGACTGATCGATTTGGGCGCAGGCATCAGCTGGTAACACTCGTGGAATATTTTCCAGTAATCCACCACCAGTAATATGTGATAAGGCCTTCAAATTGACTTCTTTTATTAGCTTTAGTATTGACTTGACATAAATTCGAGTGGGCTCAAGCAGCGTTTCGGCAAGCGGTTTGCCATCAAAATCCTGGTTAAGATCGGCGCCAGACACTTCAATAATTTTGCGAATGAGGGAGTAGCCATTTGAATGAGGGCCGCTCGAACCCAAGCCAATGAGTTGATCGCCTTTTGTAACCTGACGGCCATCAATCACCTCGGATTTTTCGACGATACCTACACAAAATCCAGCCAGATCATAATCTTCGCCTTCGTACATACCGGGCATTTCCGCTGTTTCACCGCCAATTAGTGAGCAGTTTGATTGTTTACACCCTTCGCCAATACCCGTGACAACGCTTGTTGCTGTTTCAATATCAAGTTTTCCGGTGGCATAATAATCGAGAAAAAATAGAGGTTCCGCGCCCTGTACCAGTAAATCGTTGACACACATTGCTACCAGATCGATACCGACTTTATCATGGATACCGGCATCAATCGCTAGACGCAACTTAGTTCCCACACCGTCTGTACCAGAAACCAGTACGGGTTGTTTGTATCCGGCGGGTAATTCAAACATGGCACCAAACCCACCCAGATTTGAAGTAACTTCCGATCGTTTGGTTGCTTTGGCGACACTCTTTATTCGTTCAACCAGCTGATTTCCAGCTTCAATATCAACACCTGCGTCTTTGTAGCTAAGTGATTTGTTGCTGTTTTCTGACATGCTTGATGGCCTTTAACCGAGATTAAACCCATATTATCCTATATTCATGGAGGATAATTTAGGTTAGATAATTTTGGCGCTATTTTACACAGGCTTGGGGGCGAGATCGAGAAATTATTCTCGGTTATAAGTTGGGAATATTTAAGTAGGGAAGGGGATGCAACGAGGCAACCTCGAATTCGCTATAAAAATCATCACTGAAAATTAATTCTTAGGATTGAATATTAACTGGCTTTTTCCAATTGTACCAAGGCCTCATTGATAGCATATGAATTAAATGCTGGATCTTCACGGTCGATTTCATAGGGACCGCTCCAATCTTCTGGTGGTGCTACTTCAACGGGGATAAGGGCTTTCCAACCAGTAAATTCCATACCTTCGATATTGCCATCAAAATTCTGAATTTCAATCATTTGTTCATCATAATCAATGGCAACGACTTCAAATAAACAGTCATTATTGATGGGGCGATACCAATGACCGATTTCTGCAGTGACCTGACCCGACATCATTGTACGTTCCTCCTTTTTGTAAATATTATTTGTTTATGTCACCTTAATGATTGTACAAAAATGGCTAAATTAAAAGGACTGAATCGTTATTATAATACCACTGGATAGAACAAATTAGAATTAATAATCAATACAATAAGCTAGTGGTCAAATCTGTCAAAAAAGCGACATAGGCCGTTGAATCGTCACAATATTAGCGGGTGCTTATTTGAGAGTTGGCACTGTTTTTGACAGGGATAGGATGATTACCAAGAGAGGATAAAAAGCTATCGGGTGAATCCGATAGCTGAGAGTAGATTTGTTGATAGGTCAGCACATTTTTCACATATTCCCGAGTTTCGCGATAGGGGATCTGTTCAATCCACAAAATACTGTCTGAAATGGTGTTGTCCTTCAGCCACATGTCTACCCGATGGCTACCGGCATTGTAGGCAGCCGTCGCCAATATTGGGTGTCCGTGATAGTGGTCGAGCATTTCTTTGAGGTGTGCGATACCCAGTTTAATATTAATTTCTGGGGTATGTAACTGGGTTTGGTGTTTATAGGCAATATAATTTGATTTTGATTGCCGTTTTGCCACTCTACGCGCAGTGGATGGCGTTAGTTGCATTAATCCCTGTGCACCAGCGCCAGAGGAGGCGTCTTCTTTAAATGCGCTTTCTTGGCGGGTAATGGCATAGGCCCAGCTGATTGGAATATGATTTTTTTCAGATTCACTACGATAAAGCTCGTTTTGGTATAGCGGGAATCGTTTTTTAACATCGTCTATTTGTTTACTTTTTGCAAATGCTAATATGCTCTGATGCTGCCAACCCCATTGGTGGGCTAATTGAGCGAGTGCAACCATTTCTGATAGGGCTGATGAATTGACCAGTGTATTCCATTCTCGGCGGGCCTCTGATAATCGTCCCATTTGATAGAACTCAAAGGCATTGATGGCACTTTTTCTGCTGGCAAGTTCGGTGAATACTTCGGCAGGGATATTTTCGGAATGAATATTTAGTTGAGGCTGTTGCTGCTGATGGATTGCAGCGAGAAAACCATAATAACTCCGATTATCTGCTAGGGATTTTAGCAGCCAGTCTGATGTGGCGGTATGTCCTTTGTGACGGGTGGAAATGGCGCGCCAGTATCGCCATTTGTCAACATCGATGGATAAATGGTTTTTTTGGCGAGTAATGTGTTCAATCATTGCCCAATCTTGAGTATTTAAAGCTGAAGATAATAGCCATTGATCCACTGAAGCATCTTGTTGACGATTGAGTGACATTAGCCAGTCTTTTGCTTCAGGTTGTTGTTCTATTGCTAGGCTTAAACCTATTGAACGTTTAAGTGTTGCCAGTTCGGTTTGGTTAAAGGATAACCGCCGGGCAAACTTTTTCCATGCTTTAATTGCTTTATAGGGATCTTGCCAAGCAAGGCGATTTAATCCCCTAAAAATGATCTGTTGGCCTTGGGTATTGATTTGTTGTTTAAATTTAATAACTAGTAAGGATTGAGGGTTTCGCAAAGTTTTAATAAGAAGTTCGCCAGTTGGTTGGTCTTTTAGGGGGCGTTTATGATTCAAATAACGGACTAATCGGTATTGTTTTTGTTTGGCGGCTAATAACATTCTTTGCCAGATAAGGGCTTGATTGAGGCCATCTGCCTGCTGCCAAAGCTTGATCATTTTGTTGCAGGATTTTGGTAAAGATTTACCTGTCAGCCAAATAGTTTCAATTTCCGGAAATATATCGGTACTGGCTTTGTGACGTTCCAGACTAAATTGTAGATAACGGCACTTAAGCTTTACGCTTGTCGAAGCTTGATAATATTCTAAAAAAGTATCTATTTGTCGAGTATCAGCCAAATAACGTAACCATTGGTATCTTAATTTTCGACTGACAACTTGATCATTGTGCGAGTGCAAAAACTCTTTGATTTCATTGTTGAGAGTGGTCGATCCTAGCTTGCGAGATAAATGACTTAGTAATCGGTCTCTTTGCAAGTATTCATGCAGGGTATAATCGCTCAGTTTGTCATACAACTCATTGAATTTTTGAAGGTTATTTCTTTTGAGTGCTTGTTCTGCCTGAACAAATTGATTTTGGCTGACGGTAAGATTTTGTGCTGTAACCGTTGATATTTTTCCACCCAATATGGGGAATAGAAATATGGCGCTAACTAATCGAGTAAAGTACTTCAATCCCGTATCCTGCTTTTCCTAGGTTTAGACGTCAAATTTGTCTCGTTTGTCGAGTGGCAAGTTTTAAACCTATTAAATACTAGGCCCAAAATCAATTAAATGCCAATGATAATGCTATTTTTTGTGTTCAGTGGTTATTTATATAGATAGTTTGAGAGTCCAAAGGTTACTTTTAACGCGTAAATAAAGAGTACGCTTTTGACGGGGAGGAGGGTACTTAAGGCTCATTTCTAACGGGCTATATCTGCGTTTAATGCTTCTTTTTATTCTCTGGTTGGCCGTCCGTGGCGGTTTATCATCCTTGGGTTCTCGGTCAGAGAGACGGATAAAATTTTGTGGTTGAACTCTTTGTTTGAATACAGATTCATTAAAGCCGATGTTTAGGGTTTGAAAATGGATAAAATCGGTTATTTTGAGGGTAGAATATGGCAGAATTATGGCAATCCGATTAATTCGTTAGAATTTGGAATAAAGTGTCTTAAATTGATGGTATAAAGGTCACTTATCTAAGTACTATTTGAAAAATAATCAAAAAGTGAGAAAGTAATGGCGAAAAGAATTGCATTGGTTGAAGATGAAAAAGCTATCCGGGAAAATTATTGTTCTTCTTTACGAAAGCAAGGTTATGAAGTTTATGCTTATGAAACAAAGCAAGAAGCAATGAATGCTTTTGAAACTCGTCTTCCCGATCTGGCTATTTTGGATGTTGGGTTAGGAGATGATCCGGAGGGTGGGTTTGAATTATGTCGCTATTTAAGGGCGCAATCTTCTTCCTTGCCAATTATATTTTTAACGGCGCTGGACAATGAGTTTGATACCATATCTGGATTAAGGTTGGGAGCGGATGATTATTTGACCAAAGACATCAGTTTGACCCAAATCATGGTCAGGATTTCAGCATTGTTCAGGCGGATTGATGCGGTTAAACAAAATATGCAGATGGAAGATGAATTTGTTGAAGTGGATAAATTGAAATTGGATATCAATCGTTTTACTGCCAGTTGGAATAATCATCCCATAGAAGTCACTTTGACCGAGTTTTGGATTTTAAATGCGCTTGTTAAACATCCCGGTCATGTGAAAACCCGAGAGCAATTGATGGAAGCGGCCAAAGCCGTGGTAGACGATAGTACTGTTACCTCCCATATAAAAAGATTGAGAAAGAAAATTATTGTGTTAGAACCTGACTTTGATCAGATTGAAACCGTGTATGGTATGGGATATCGTTGGAAGCCGTAGCTTAAGTCGATCCCCCCAAATCCTTTATGATCCTAATTAATCTACTTAATCCTGCCAGATGGTCTCTCAGTCGAAAATTTATTTCGATTGTATTGCTGATCTTACTTATTCCATTGGCTTCAATTGGATTGTTAAAAGAAATAGAAAAAACACTGGTTAATAATCTCAAAAGTAATTTATTGTTGTCATCAAGATTAATTGGTAATCAACTGGCCTCCAATTTAAGTTGGTTTGAAGAAAGTTTATTGCCTGATTCGAAGAGTTTTTTGGGAAAGGAGTTGTTTGTTTTTCCATTAAATCAGTCCTTTGAACTCGATGGGTATTTCGATGATTGGCTGGACTACGAAATACATCGCCAAAAATTTAATAATGAGGACAAATCCTTTGCGATATTGCTTGGTAGCTCTAAACGGCACCTGGTCGTTTCAATCCAGATAAATGATCCGTTGATCGTTTACCCGCAAGTCAATGATAATTTTGTTTCAGATCAAATTGAAATAGAGTTCAAAAATTATAGCGGAGACTATCAGAGGATATTTCTGGCACCTTATACTAGTGGCCGTTTTCCGGTAAAAATTTTTCGTAATGGAAAGCTTAAAATTGACTGGCGTTACAAAGCTAACTGGGTAGCCACTTCGAGCGGGGGTAATCTGGAATTGCAGTTTCCTTCTGGTTTCAAACCCAAAGAATTAAAAATCACTTACAATAATGTTGACCAACAAGGCTTAAGAAAATACCAGGAAATAGTTTCTTCAAGTGCCTATGATCTCAATCCGCTGGTATGGCCATCAACCGGTTTGGTTAATTATTTTGATAAAATACAATTATCACCTGCACAGCGAATATGGGTACTCGATACCCATGGCAGGGTATTAGCATCAGCGGGTGATCTAAAAGCCAGCGAGATTTCTTTTAGTCGTAACCATGTGTTTAACTGGTTTTTAGCAAGCCAGTCCGATATTCAAACGGACCCTCGGGAAAATAATTTGCGTTTGGATTCGGAAGAAATCTATCTAGCGTTAAAAGGTCAAACTTCAACTCGGATTGAAAATGTGCCAAATTCTGAACAGTCGATTGCTTTAGCCGGGTTCCCGATTAAGAGTGGTGGCAAAATCTATGGTGTTTTGTTGTTAGAGGAAAATATTGCTAGAGTTCAGATTTTGCAACGCAAAACCTTGATTAATATGTTCGGTATCATTTTTGCCGTTTTTTTATTAGTGATGTGGATTATTTTTTGGTATGTGTCCAAAATGGTCGGTCGAATAAAATATTTAAATGCTGCTATCGTTCAAGTCGTAGATCAGCAAGGGCGAATGACGGCTCCACTGGCTTTGAAACACGAAAAAGGTGACGAAATTGACGATCTTTATCGTGCTTTTGGTCATATGGGAACGAGGTTGTTTGAGTACAATGATCATCTCGAAAAACTCGCCTCACGGTTGTCACATGAACTTAGAACGCCGATTGCGATTGTGCGCTCATCATTAGATAATTTGTTGTTGAGTTGTGATGATGAGGATGAGAAAGAAATTATTAACCGAGCACTAGAGGGTAATCAACGGCTTGGAGAGATTATTACACGGATGCGGCAGGCATCCGGGGTTAAAGAAGCGATGCAAACTGCTGAAAAAGAATTAATCGATATTGAAGATTTTCTACTGCAGGTGATTAAAGGCTATCAGATTTCTTTTTCTAATTTTGAATTCAAATTTGATTCAACCATTAATCAAAAGATACATAATATTTCACCTGATTTGTTTTCAGAAATGCTAGATAAATTAATTTCTAATGCGATGGAATTTTGTACTAAAGATAAGCCTATCATTATCAGTTTAAAACAGGTTAAAAAGACTACTTTACTTTCGGTGAGTAATAGCGGGCCGGTAATACCTAAAAAAAATCTACGACGGATCTTTCATTCATTGGTGTCTATTCGAATTAACCAGCAGGCAACAGGCACTAATTTGGGTTTGGGTTTGTATGTGGTAAGACTGATAGCAGAGTTTCACAAAGCGACGGTTAAGGCGGAAAATCGAGTTGATGGGAGTGGGGTGGTGTTTAGTGTTAAGTGGTGAAGATCAAATAAAAGCCACTTAGAGATTATCCCTTCACAAAATGCATCAAGTAATTGACATCAACACCTTTGTCCAATTTATAGGTTTTTGTTAAAGGGTTGTAATGCATACCAATAATGTTTTTTAATTCCAAATTCGCAGCACGCGCCCATTTCCCAATCTCTGATGGTTTAATCAATTTTTCATATTGATGAGTGCCTTTGGGTAACATTTGCAGTACATATTCTGCGCCAACAATGGCAAAGGCAAAGGCTTTTGCCGTTCGGTTAATCGTGGAAACAAAAACATCTCCTTCCGGCTTTACCAAAGTCGCGCAAGCTCGAATGACTGAACTTGGATCAGGTACATGTTCCAGCATTTCCATGCAAGTAACGATGTCATATTGAGCTGGTTCTTTCTCAGCAATTTGTTCCGCGGTTATCTGTTGATAGTCAACTTGTTGCCCCGATCCCAATTGGTGTAATTTTGCAACCGACAACGGCGCTTCTCCCATATCGATCCCGGTAATTAATCCACCTTTTTCAGCCATAGAATCGGCTAGTATTCCGCCGCCACAGCCGATATCAATGATTTTCTTTTTGCTTAGCCCTTGAGCGTGTTGAGCGATATAATTAAGTCGCAGAGGATTTATTTCGTGTAACGGCTTAAATTCGCTTTCTTTATCCCACCAGCGAGAGGCCAGATCGGAAAATTTTTTAATTTCTGTAGCGTCTACATTCAATTTGGTAGTCATGTACTAAAAACCTGTTGTTGATCAAAAATGGTTAAATCAATGGTTACTAATGACAGTTCTTGATTTTTTCTTTCCATGATTTAGCATTGTTCATTATTGCTTTTTCATTGAGGCTAGTGAGTTTTCTATTATCGAGTAATTTTTTTCCAGCGACCCAAACATGGGTCACCTGATTTCTTGAAGCGGCGTAAACAATCTGCGAAATCGGGTTATAAACGGGTTGGGTTTCTATCTGATTCAAATCGATAGCAATTATGTCGGCTTGTTTTCCTTGCTCTAAAGAGCCAATTTTGTTTTCTAAACCTAGCGCCTTTGCGCCGCCCATAGTCGCTGCATACAAGCCTTGGTAGGCTGGCATCTTCTCTGGATTAAGTGAATCGATTTTTGCCAGTAGAGCGGCTGATTGAACCTCGGCGAGCATATCCAAGTCATTATTACTGGCGGCACCATCGGTTCCTATGGCTAAATTAACGCCAGCATCCAACAATAAGCTTGTTGGACAGCAACCACTGGCGAGTTTCATATTAGATTGGGGGCAATGAATAACGTGGGTACCGGTTTCTGTCAGCCAGTCAATTTCTTGCTGATTTAGATGGGTCATGTGAACCGCATTAAGTTGAGGGTTTAACAATCCCATTTTGTGCAATTGTTCCAGAGGGCGAATGTTGTGTTGATTAGTATAATCATTCACTTCAGCAGTTGTTTCATGGAGGTGCATGTGAATGTTTAGTGACAACTCAAAACTAAGTGTGCTCAATTTTTCTAAGGTTTGTTTAGTCACAGTGTAGGGCGCATGCGGGGCAAAGCTAAAAGTCAGATGATCATTGTGTTTATACTGATCGTATACCCTTAAACCTTTGCTGATACACTCATCGGCATCTCTTGCCCATACTGTTTCAGAGTCGACCACCATCAACCCAATGTTGGCTCTAATTCCAGATTGTTGAACAGCTTTGGCAATTTGATCTGGCATAAAATACATATCTTGGAAACAAGTTGTGCCGCCTCTAAGCATTTCTGCGATCGCTAGTTGAGTCCCTTGATATACAAATTGATCATCAACAAATTGAGCTTCGGCCGGCCAGATTGCCGTTTCTAACCACTGAAGAAGTGGTAAATCGTCCGAGAACCCTCTAAGCAATGACATTGCGGCATGACAATGAGCATTAATTAGTCCAGGCATCAAAGCCATTCCATCCAATGGGCTGATTTCGGCATCAGGATATCGATTTGAAATTTCATTGACCGGAATAACCTCCAAAATTTCGCGACCACTTACAATGACTGCGTGACCCTCTAACCATTGAGTGGATTCAGGGTGTTTATCACTGCAATCTGGTGTTTGGGTCATCGGAAGTATCCATTCTGCTTCTAGAGCAATGACTGAATTCAATTTGGAAGATGCCGCTGAATTAGTAGTATTCATTTTAGTTTTGTCATTCAAACTGTCTGACACTGAGTGGGTAGTTGTTATAATACTCATATTTGTGGACTTCAAAAAGTAATATTGACGATAAATTTTGTACCAGTCTCTATTCGAGCTTTTATAGCCAATATTTGAGCTGATAAACGCTTAAATCGTTCACTTATTGAACAAGCCAACCCGTTGGAGGATCGGGATACAAAAATTACTAAGGATAACCGAAATTAACTGCGTAATGCTTGAGTGTTGTATGCTATAATTTCGCGCTTTGTTGCGCATGTATATTGAACAGAATTTGAATCACTTTTGAATTCTAACGGAGCGTTTTTTGACCACTTGATCTCATTTTAGGATTAACCTTAAAAGAGTCAACTAAACGTATGAAATCAATAAGATAAGGAATAATGGCCATTTATGGGTGAGTTCGCTAAAGAAGTCCTTCCAATTAACATTGAAGATGAGTTAAAAGTATCCTATCTGGATTATGCAATGAGCGTCATTGTCGGACGGGCACTTCCCGATGTCAGAGATGGTTTGAAGCCCGTTCACAGACGCGTTTTATATGCGATGAATGTATTATCTAACGATTACAATAAACCCTATAAAAAATCGGCTCGTGTTGTCGGTGATGTGATTGGTAAATACCATCCTCATGGTGATACGGCGGTTTATGACACCATTGTTAGAATGGCTCAACCATTTTCATTGCGTTATATGTTGGTTGATGGTCAGGGGAATTTTGGTTCGGTGGATGGAGATTCGCCAGCGGCAATGCGGTATACCGAAGTTCGCATGGACAAATTGGCTCATCAATTATTGAGCGATTTGGATAAAGAAACCGTCGATTGGCAGGAAAACTATGATGGTTCCGAAAGTGAACCTAAAGTGATGCCTACTAGAGTGCCTAATTTACTGGTTAATGGTTCATCAGGTATCGCGGTTGGTATGGCGACCAATATTGCCCCTCATAATATGAATGAAGTGATTAGCGCTTGTTTGGCGCTTATCGATAATGCTGACATGACCCTAGAAGACATCATGGAGCATATTCCGGGCCCCGATTTCCCAACCTATGGCATCATCAATGGCCGTGCAGGCATTTTGCAGGCCTACCAAACGGGAAGGGGACGTATACATATTCGCGCTCGTCACCATATCGAAACAGATGATAAAAATGGCAAAGAAAGTATTATTGTTACAGAATTGCCGTATCAGGTTAATAAAGCACGTTTGATCGAAAAAATTGCCGAATTAATTAAAGATAAAAAGATTGAAGGGATCACCGCACTACGAGATGAATCTGATAAAGATGGTATGCGCATGGTGATTGAATTGCGCCGTGGCGAGAATTCTGATGTGTTGATGAACAACCTCTATTCTCAATCACAAATGCAAACGGTGTTTGGGATTAATATGGTGGCTCTGCAAGATGGTCAACCGAAGTTATTTAATCTTAAGGAAATGCTCGAAGCCTTTGTCAAGCATCGTAAAGAAGTCGTCATTCGACGCACGATTTTCGACCTGCGTAAAGCGCGAGAAAAGGCCCATGTATTAGAAGGATTAGCCCTTGCGTTAGCCAATATTGATGAAATTATTGAGTTAATAAAAAAGGCTGATAGTCCGGCTGCTGCCAAAGAGCAGTTGGTTGCTAAAGGTTGGGATGCGAGTGCGATTTTAACCATGTTGGATAGTGCTGGATCGGATGCTTGTCGTCCTGATGATCTGGATGAAAAATATGCTCTGGTAGATGGCATATATTTTATATCACCCATTCAGGCACAAGCCATTCTCGATTTAAAATTGCATAAGTTAACCGGTTTAGAACACGAAAAAATAATTAATGATTACAAAGGGTTAATTGCCTTAATCGGCGAGCTGCTTGAAATCCTAAACAGTGTGGTTCGGCTTATGGAAGTGATCCGCGAGGAGTTGATTGAAGTACAAGAAGCCTTTGGTGATGAAAGAAGAACAGAGATTACCAATAGTTCGGCTGATTTGCTGATAGAAGATTTGATCCCGGAAGAAGATGTGGTAGTGACTTTATCTCATGAAGGATACGTCAAGTATCAACCACTGGCACTATACGAAGCGCAACGTCGTGGCGGTAAGGGTAAGTCTGCTACCAAAATGAAAGAAGAAGATTTCATAGAAAAACTATTGGTGGTCTCAACGCATGCCACTATTTTGTGTTTTTCAAGCGCAGGTAAAGTTTATTGGTTAAGAACCTTCGAACTGCCGTTGGCCAGTCGAGGCGCACGAGGAAAACCAATCGTTAATATTCTTCCATTGGCCGAAAATGAACGTATTACGAGCATTTTGCAGGTAAAAGAATATAAAGAAGATGAATACGTATTTATGGCAACCGCCAATGGTACCGTCAAGAAAACCTCTTTAGAACAATTCTCCAGACCGAGAGCTAATGGCATCATTGCATTGCGTCTGGATGATGACGATGAGCTGATCGGTACGGTCGTAACCAGCGGTGATGATCACCTGATGTTATTTAGTGATGCCGGCAAGGTCATTCGCTTCCATGAAGAAAAAGTACGTCAAATGGGCCGCACGGCTCGTGGAGTGCGTGGAATTCGTATAACCAATGAGCAACGTGTGATCGCTTTGGTTCGAGCTGATGAAGACAGTCAAATCTTGACGGTTACCGAAAATGGTTATGGTAAACGAACTTGTATGACCGAACATCCTCTTAGAGGCCGAGGCGGACAGGGGGTTATTTCGATCACCTTAAGCGAACGAAACGGTAAAGCCATCAGCGCAGTAAGAGTCAAAGATGGCGATGAAATTATGTTGATCAGTAAAGGTGGTACTTTGGTGCGGACCCGAGTTGATGAAATCCGAACTATGGGCCGAAATACTCAAGGTGTTCGTTTAATTCGTTTACAAGAAGATGAAAAACTAGTGGGTTTGCAGCGAATTGATGAACTGGAAACGCCAGAAGACGATGAAGCTGTAGAAGGGGATAATTCAACTGATAGCCGTTCTGAGGCAACGGTGAAAATATCTGTTGATGCTGAAGACACTTCTTTAGCAAAAGGTGCTCCAGAAGATGAGGCAAATTCTGATTCTGAAGAAGAACCTGGCGCCGAAACTAAGGACGAGTAGTTTGAGTCAGCCAACTTATAATTTTTGCGCTGGCCCTGCCGCCTTACCTAGGGTTGTTTTAGAACAAGCACAAAGAGAGTTGCTTGATTGGCAGGGACTGGGTGTTTCGGTGATGGAAATAAGCCATCGCTCTGCGGAATATCAAGCGATGGCCAATAAAGCCGAAGCTAACTTCCGTGAACTGATGAATATTGGTGATGAACATGCTGTTTTATTCTTACACGGTGGGGCATCTATGCAATTTTCTAATATTCCAATGGCTTTGCTACAGCACCATTCATCCGATAAAAAGCGACGAGCCGATTATTTGTGTAATGGGATCTGGTCATCAAAAGCAGCCAAAGAAGCAACACGATTTGGTAATGTCAATGTGGTCGACATGGTAGAAATCGATGAACAAGGTAATCGTCGTTTAATCGAATTCACCGAATGTCAGATAAGTTCTAGCCCTGTATATACTCACTACACTCCCAATGAAACAATCGAAGGTCTAAGATATGCTTGTATGCCGAAATCTTCGGCACCAACGGTTGTCGATTTATCCTCTTGCATTTTATCTGAGCAAATTAATGTTGATGACTTTGATTTGATCTATGCTGGAGCACAAAAAAATATCGGCCCTGCTGGAATGACAATCGTCATTGTAAAACGAAGTCTATTCGAAAAAATGAAATTTAATACATCACCGAATACATTCAATTATCAACAGCAAGCCAAACAGGGTTCGATGATTAATACACCAGCGACTTATACTTGGTATTTAGCCAGTTTAGTCTTTGAATGGTTGTTAGAGCAGGGCGGTGTTGCGCAAATGGAAAAACGCGCTATTGAAAAGTCAGAGATATTATACCGCTGTATCGATGAAGATGATTTTTATCGTAATCCAGTGGCGGTGAAAGATCGCTCAAGAATGAATATTCCTTTCATCCTTAAAGATGAGAGTTTGAATGAGTTGTTTCTCGAACAGACTAAACATGCGAATCTAGTGGGATTAAAGGGGCATCGTAGCATCGGTGGGATGCGTGCCAGTTTATATAACTCCATGCCGGTGGAAGGTGTTAAAGCACTTACTCATTTTATGGATGAATTTAAGATACGGCATGGCTAAAATCAATCGGTATATCAACTCTCTCACAGTGTTGGATTACGGCTAAAAGATCGTCCAATCCAATCTATATTTCGATTAAAGAATATGTTACTAACCATTTTATGAAAAATATTATCACAATCGATGGTCCCTCAGGCGCAGGCAAAGGCACTCTCACTCAGCTCGTCGCTGAAAAATTCGGTTGGCATATTCTAGACAGCGGAGCACTTTATCGAATTTTGGGTGTGGCGAGCGAACAAGCCGGTATTGATCTATCCGTTGAAATCATTGGTGATAATGATAGGCACTCTATTACCGAATTAGCCCGGCATCTGGCAGTCGAATTTCAATTAAATACTAAATCAGGAGAGGTTGAGCCGTTTCTTAGCGGGATCAATTTGACCAAGCAGATCCGAACCGACGAAGCCGGTCAAGCCGCATCAAAAGTGGCCGCAATTCCAAGTGTCAGAGACGCATTATTGGCCAGACAAAGAGATTTTGATAGGCCTCCGGGATTGGTTGCCGATGGTCGAGATATGGGAACGGAGGTGTTTTGTGATGCACCCGTAAAAATATTCCTCACTGCCAGCACCGAGTGTCGTGCAAAAAGACGTTATGAACAGTTGATAAACAAAGGCGTTGGTGCTAATATGCGCGCGCTTTTACAGAGCATTAAAGCACGCGATGAGCGCGACAGAACGCGTCCTGTGGCTCCATTGGTTCCTGCAGTTGATGCTTTTTTGATTGATAGCTCGCAGCTAACTATTGAGCAAGTATTTGCTCAAGTTATTGAATTTGCTAGTAAAAAACTGCCAATACCTCATTAAAATAGAGCCCTGCCTCAGCCGGCTGTTTTTTACAGGAGTTGGCTAGAATTTAATTTAAGCTTTAAACCTGACAAACTTTTATATTTGGCTTTTGTTCAAGTTTTTGTACTTTTTTTGTGCAGGCGTTAGTTGTAACAATATTTTGTCCATCAATGGATTAATGGGCTTTATTTAAAATTCTAGGAAAACCGGATGTTTTTTTGGCGTTTGTAACCCGATATTAACGAACTGGGGCAATTCAGCTCTAATGGAAGTAATGTCAACTAGGTAATTTAAGATGAGCGAGAGTTTCGCGGAGTTATTTGAACAGAGTATTAAAGAAACAGAAATGCGTCCTGGAGCGATTGTCTCTGGTACGGTTGTGGCGGTTGACAGTGAAACAGTGACTGTGAATGCCGGGCTAAAGTCAGAAGGTGTTATTCCCCTTAGCCAGTTTCTAAATGAAAAAGGTGAAGTTGAAGTTGAAGTCGGCGATGCGGTCGATGTTTCATTAGAAGCCATTGAAGATGGTTACGGAACGACGCAACTTTCTCGTGAAAAAGCTAAGCGTTTTGCAACTTGGATCGAGCTTGAAAAAGCATGTGAAGCGAGCGAAACGGTGATTGGTGTTATTACTGGAAAAGTCAAAGGTGGATTCACCGTCGAAATTAAGGATGTTCGTGCATTCCTTCCCGGTTCATTAGTTGATGTTCGTCCAGTTCGTGATACCGCACATCTTGAAGGTAAAGACCTAGAATTTAAGGTGATCAAACTTGACCAAAAACGTAACAACGTGGTTGTTTCTCGTCGAAGCGTGATTGAAGCTGAAAACTCAGCGGAAAGAGAAGAGTTATTAGAAAAACTAGAAGAAGGCGCGGTCGCTAAAGGTATCGTTAAGAACCTGACTGACTACGGTGCATTCGTTGATTTAGGCGGTGTAGATGGTCTTTTACATATCACTGATATGGCTTGGAAGCGAGTGAAGCATCCATCTGAAGTGGTTCAGGTTGGCGATGAGATAGACGTTAAAGTCCTTAAGTACGATCGTGAACGTTCACGCGTATCTCTTGGTATGAAGCAACTAGGCGAAGATCCATGGGCAGACTTAAATCGCCGTTACCCAGAAGGTGCGCGTTTATTTGGTCGCGTTACTAACCTAACGGATTATGGTTGTTTTGTAGAAATCGAAGAAGGCGTTGAAGGCTTAGTTCACGTTTCTGAAATGGACTGGACTAACAAAAACATCCACCCAAGTAAAGTCGTTAACTTAGGCGATGAAGTCGAAGTGATGGTTCTTGATATTGATGAAGAACGTCGCCGTATTTCTCTTGGCCTTAAGCAATGTATTGCCAATCCTTGGAGCGAATTTGCAGGCAAATTCAATAAAAACGATAAAGTCACCGGTAACATCAAGTCGATTACTGATTTTGGGATCTTTATCGGATTGGAAGGTGGCATCGATGGTCTGGTTCACTTGTCCGATATTTCTTGGTCTTTGACTGGCGAAGAAGCGGTTCGTGATTTTAACAAAGGGGATGAAGTTGAAGCGGTTGTGCTATCGGTTGATGCCGAAAGAGAAAGAATTTCTCTAGGTATTAAGCAGGTTGATTCTGATCCATTTGCACAGTTTATTGCTGACAACGCAAAAGGTTCTATCGTAACCGGTACGGTTATCAGTGCCGATGCAAAAGGCGTAAAAGTTTCTTTAGGTGAAAATATCGAAGGATACTTGAGAGCGTCTGAAATTAGTGAAGATCGTGTAGAAGATGCCTCTAAGCATTATAAAGAAGGTGACACCGTTGAAGCTAAATTCACTGCAGTTGATAAGAAGAATCGCGGTATTTCTTTGTCAATTAAGGCAAAATACAAACAAGAAGAAGCTGACGCAGTTGCAGAATTTAGCAAAGACGGTGAAAGCAATGCACCAGCCACTCTTGGTGACTTGTTAAAAGAGCAGTTAGACCAGGATTAATCTAGGCAGGTTAACTTGTCTCCGGTTTACCCGGTCAAAACTAAAAAATGTCCATAATCTATTGATTTTGGACATTTTTTTTTGCATTTCGCTTACAAATTGACTAAAGTAGCAAGTATGGATCATTTGCTTCGAATCAATGATGAAGGGAAAAAATGAATGACAAAGTCTGAGTTAATAGAAAAGTTAGCCGCAAGGCAAACTCAACTGTCTTTAAAAGACGTTGAACTCGTTGTGAAGAGTTTACTCGAGCATATGGCTCAATCTTTAGCTCAGGGTGAAAGAATTGAAATAAGAGGCTTTGGAAGTTTTTCTTTGCACTATCGTGCTCCCAGAGTGGGACGAAACCCTAAGACTGGTCAATCGGTCAACCTAGATGGTAAATATGTACCACATTTTAAGCCGGGTAAAGAATTGAGAGACAGAGTTAATGATAGTCTTCAGGATCTCTGATGGGCTTAAGCAGTATTTGAGAAGCATATCTTTGGATGTGCTTTTTTTTTGCCTACAGGACGTAGGTAAGGAGCGTGAGCAGGACGCGGAAGCTTTGCCTACAGGACGTAGGTAAGGAGCGTGAGCAGGACGCGGAAGCTTTGCCTACAGGACGTAGGTAAACAGTAGTCCCTCCCTTAAGGAAAACAGGTGCTCTAGGCAAGGAGTGTAACTATTTTTGGGTGCCTTGGTGTTTTTTCGTAGTTATTAAAGTTATTTTTAGAGTATCATTCGATCCAAAAGCGATATATCCATGTTACCAAAAAATAAAAGGGGATTGGTCCGTTGAAAAATATTATCTTAATTTTGCTATTAATGATCGTCGCGGCGATCTCTGCGTTATTTTTTGCTCAAAATGACACGATGGTACAAATTAAATATTTTGCAGGCATGATTGATTGGCAATTAAATTGGATTTTAATATCGACTTTGCTTTTTGGCGTTACTATAGGTGTCGCCTCGATGTCAGTCAGCTTATTTGGCACAAAAATAAAGTTGGCTAACGCCAATCGCCGCTTAACGCTACAGCATAAGGAAATCAAAAATTTGAGGTCCTTACCAATCAAGGACGAAATTTAAGATCTGATGTGTCTTAATATTCCCAAGCGGACTAATATTCCCCCATTGACGAGTCTTCCCAAACTCATTAAGTGCAAGGATCGGCTGTGAACGAGCTTATTTTAGCTTTTATATTGTTGCTACCAATCGCCTGGTTATTCGGCTATCGCAAAGGTAAGAAAGGGGAATCAGGAAAATCTTCCGGGCGTCAGCATGGCTTGTCTAAAACCTACTTTACCGGCTTGAACTATTTGTTGAATGAAGAATCGGATAAAGCCATCGATACGTTTGTTAGTATGCTGGAAATCGATTCTGAAACTGTCGAAACTCATTTGGCACTGGGTAATTTATTTAGAAAAAGGGGTGAAGTCAATCGTGCGATACGTATCCATCAAAATCTAATTGCAAGGCCTTCTCTATCATCAGAGGATCGAAAACTTGCATTGCTAGAACTGGGATATGATTATATGGGAGCCGGTTTACTTGATCGGGCTGAAAATATTTTTAAAGAACTTAGCAATGATTTTGTACATAAAAATGCCAGCTTATCCCAGTTGTTAGTGATCTATCAAAAAACAAAAGATTGGGAGAAAGCCATTGAGACGGCTGCTAAATTACAATATCCAATGACGGAAAACACCCAAAATGAAATATCTCATTTTTACTGTGAATTAGCCGAAGAAGCTCTGGAACAACAAAATTATAAGGGTGCTTTAGTCAATATTAAAAAAGCGTTTCAAGTCGATTCTAAGTGCGTTAGAGCGACACTTATTAGTGCTGAAGTGCATTACTCTAAAGGGCGATATAAACAAGCCTTAAAATGCTTTAAAGATCTCACCCGGCAGGATATTGCCTTTTTGCCAGAGGCCATGGAAACTTTAACCAATTGTTATACACAACTCAATGATAAAAATGGTTTATTGAGTTTTCTCAGCGATGCGCTGGAAAAAGGTGGCGGGATTTCGACCATATTGGCCTATGCTGAAATCTTGCAAACGAGACAGGGGGATAAGGTCGCTGCAGCGTTTATTGCGAGCCAGATGGATCAACATCCTTCAATTAAAGGTTTGCTTAAACTCATTGAGTTACATATTAGACATGCCAACGAAAATGCCAAGCCAAGCTTATTAATGTTAAGAGGTATTGTCTCAAAATTACTCAAAAATAAGCCCGTTTACCATTGCGAGCACTGCGGATTTGATTCAAAAACACTATTTTGGCAATGTCCTAGCTGCAAATATTGGGGTGGAGTAAAGCCTATTCAGGGTATAGAAGGCGAATAGGCGGTACGGTTTTAAGAAATAAATTACTCGTAGAAAACGAATAGCAAAATTGACATAAAGGATACCTCCATTGAGTTTCTCAGATATAGATACTGAAAAGAGCGAGTCAAAAATAATAGTCGCTTTAGATTTTGATAGTTTGGAAAATGCGCTTGCATTGGTAGATCAATTAGACCCCAAACTTTGTCGTCTAAAAGTGGGTAAAGAGATGTTTACTCTGTTTGGTCCCCAATGGGTAAGCGTGTTAGTTGACAAAGGTTTTGACGTGTTTTTAGACTTGAAATTTCATGACATTCCTAATACTGTCGCCAAAGCTTGTGTCGCAGCAGCTAAGCTAGGGGTATGGATGATCAATGTTCACGCCATTGGTGGTGAAGAAATGATGAAAGCTGCCAAACAGGCACTGCAACCGTTTGGGCCTGATAGACCTTTGTTAATTGCGGTCACCATATTAACCAGTATGAATGATCCAGAATATGAAAACATCGGTTTTAGCCGCACTATTGAAGATCAGGTGCTTCATTTAGCGGGTTTGGCCCAACACGCAGGATTGGACGGTGTGGTTTGTTCTGCCATGGAAGCGAAACGATTAACTGATGGACTTGGCAGTGACTTTAAATTAGTGACACCTGGAATTCGACCTGTTGGAAGCGATAAAGGTGATCAGTCGAGAGTTATGACACCAAAGGGTGCTATCGAAGCAGGATCATCCTACCTCGTGATCGGTCGTCCCATTACCCAATCAATCGATCCTCTTAAGAGTTTGTGCGAGATCTCTGAAAGCCTTGCCTTCAACTAGGCAGCCAATCGCTAATTAGTTAAGATTCGTTTTGCCAATTGGCAAACAACCTTCCGTTTTGGATCAAGGACTAATTTGGTTTAACGATTTAATCTGAATTATCAATACAAGGAGTACTACCATGAAACTACTTTCTTCCATTCTAATCACTCTGTTATTTGCACTTAGCTTTTCTCAGCCCGTCATCGCAAAAAACGCTTCAGTAAAACCTAGCACCATTCAAATGACCAGCGTAAATCTTAATAGAGCTGGAGCTAAAGAAATTGCCAAGGCACTTAAAGGGATTGGCATCAAAAAAGCAAAAGCTATCGTTGCGTACCGTGAAAAACACGGTGATTTTAAAGCGGTAGAGGAATTGGCGAGCGTAAAAGGAGTGGGGGTTGCGACAATTGCCAAGAATCATAGTCGCATTCTTTTGAGGTAATTCCACCCCTTTACAGGCCCTAGAATAAGCCACTCAATTTTTGAGTGGCTTATTCAACTGATTTTTCCAAGATTAAGTCTTGTATAGACAATCAATAACAGCCAGAAAATTACTGAAGATATCGCACCGAATGAATGAGCTTCTTCTAATACATTGGCATTTATGAGTTGCTCTGTCGCGGAATTTATCTGCCAATGACTTTCTACAAATAATTTAATGATGGTGGTAAAGATAATCATAAAATTCAGCCATTTTGCTTTATTCCAGGAAAGCAAGGCGCCGCCAATAAGATAGCCGTGCAATGCTCCAGATAAACCCACATACCAGTTTATTTTCATCCAGAAATGTATCATCAAGACATTTAGAAACATGCAAAAAACTAATAGGGCAGCTCTTGTTTTTTGTGACAGAACCGGTTGATAGAATAAATCCATCAACCATAATCCGGCGATATTTAGAATCCAATGATTCCAATTGCTATGGCATAAATTAGCAGTAAAAATTCGCCACCATTGACCACTGGATACTTCAAACGACTGATATCGCAACCACTCACCAGAAACGGGCTCAAAAGTCATTACCAATAAGCTAACCATGCTAATTGCTATCGCCAGACTATATTCTTTAGGATTGACAAATACATCGTTTAGTAGCATCTGTTTAATTTTATTAATTAGCATGGTTCAGTACGGCTAAAAGTGGCTGATAAGCCATTATATCCAGTTTTAGAATGTTTTGGATAGAGTCGGTCTTCTTTCCCGGATACAAAAAAGCCCCATTTAAGGGGCTTTTGATTGCTTGATTCCCAAGCCAGTGTTTGTTATCAATAATTGATATTCTAACACTCTATTTGGCTCCCCCTCCCCGACTCGAACGGGGGACCTGCGGATTAACAGTCCGTCGCTCTAACCAACTGAGCTAAGGGGGAATTGCACCCTCTGCAAGAGGGAGCGCCATAATAGTGGATGATTATGAGTCGGTCAACCATCAAACTCTGTTTTTTTTAACTTTTTTAGTTTCTTTTAGATGATGTTCTAACAAGTTTCAATTTTTGATTGAAATTTGAGCCGTTTAATTATTCTAGGAAAAAAACATCCACCTTCTAAGAAGGTGGATATTTTTTTGGTTAGTGATATTTATGACAGAATTGAAAATGAAGATAAACAGCGCTATTTGAAATCATTACTAAAAGAAAAGTAATGATAGTTGGTTCCACGCTCCTTTATTCTAATCCAAAAATTCAACCTCCAAATAGAGCAATAAAGTATAATTGCGAGCTTTATCGCCTGCGTAAATGATGCAACCTTTTAAACAACTCTGTTTGAATAAACTTTCAAAATAGGTAATACTTTTCAAAAAAGAATCGTGCCATGACTATCTCTAAAAAAGAAAATCCTTGATCTTTACCGACGTTAAGATGGTTTTTTAGAGCCTCAATTACGACTAGATTTTCGAATAAAGCACCTCTCAATGGTGCTTCATCGAGGGTTAAAACCAAAACCACTAATATTTTTATCTTTTCTCTGTGCAGCGTAGCCTCTGTTTCCTCTGTGGTGATTCTGTTTTTATTCAGAACTGTTGGGCTGAAGCCGCAACCTACAGAAGCTGCGCGCTACACCGAGGGTTTAGGCTTCAAACTCAATAAGGTTATTTCATCCAATTAACAACGGTAAGATTTGGGATCTTTAAAAAGTGCTTTTCATTATTTGTCACAAGCGTATAACCGAATGTAATTGCGGTTGCGCCAATTAGTAGATCAAAATCAGCCATAATTAATCGCTCTCCGTGTGTTCTCTTGGCTAAGAATACCTAGTTCGTCATGATATAACAACTAAAATGGATGAATTACTGCGAGGCATTACACGGCAAGATCATTATAAATCATAATTTTTCTAAAAAACTCTAATTCTAGGGAACTAAACCAATATATCAGGATCAGAGCATTATCTTATTTAGCGAAATATTGAGTTAATTGATAATGAATGATTCTTTTTTAAACCACTTTGATCCCATAGCCGATCCCCGAATAGAGCGCTGCAAAAAG
>Ga0256845_1000791_pt1 | contig 27612 bp, 26 predicted proteins | sample RiftiametaG_FD_189101 | JGI IMG/M metagenome (GOLD analysis project Ga0256845, IMG submission 189101) | Tube worm associated microbial communities from hydrothermal vent at the East Pacific Rise, Pacific Ocean - Riftia | ecosystem: Host-associated > Annelida > Integument > Unclassified ... | reverse complement strand
CAATAACTCAGACTTTATATTGGAGTAGAGAGTGGGGGGAGCGACTTTCAGTCGCCTTTTAAGAAACCTATGGACTTTCAGTCCATAGTGGTTTAGTTCTCTATGTTGGATTTCTCCCGTAACTGAATTTTCTGCTTTGTAATGAGCAAGAAAAAGAATCTCACTAGATTCATTTGTTTGACTAAGTAATTCCTTTTGCTCTTTAGTTAATACTTCGTTATCGCTTGTTGCAGTTCGTTTTTCTCCATTATTTATAGTTGTAATCTCAACAGAAATATAATCAGAAATCCAACTAGTAGGGTAAGCTGTAATAATATCACTAATAGTGTTGGCAGCTTTAAGTTGTTGAAGGGTAGTTTTTTTTTCATAACCATTTCTAACAAGGTAGTAGAGTTGCTTGTCCATTTTTTGTTCTTTAAAACCAAATAATTTTACTATCCCATTATTTTGATTGACAACAACTCTTTTTTCAGGGTTGCTGGGTTTATCTTCTTCAATTTTGTTGATACAACTATAAGAGGATAATATGATGATACTTATTAAAGCAAAAATAAAAGATGTTCTTATTTTCATAGCATATTGTTTTAGTTAAATTTATAGAACAAATCTAACCCAAGAGCTACCAAATTAATGAAAACTGAATGTAAAATAGTGTAAATACATTGTAAAAGCTAAAATATGCCTTACAAAAGTTATAAATTTACCATATGATAAAAACGAGACATCTTTATATTTTTTTTCCCATCCTCTTTACTTTTATTGTAGGGTGTGGAAATAATGAATCGGAAGTAAAAGAAGCGCATAAAGAAGTAATTATGCGAAAAATAGGACATGAAATTCTAATGCTTTCTAACGATTCTACCTCTATTGTTAATCCAATTATCAATGATGGAAATGAATACAGAATCCAATTTGCAACACAATTTGGTTTTAAGCCCGAAGAGCTTATTAATGCCATTGATACTATTATTAAACAAACATCTTTTTCTACTCACTATTTGGTGCAGGTAGAAAAATGTAAAACAAATGAGGTTGTTTACAGCTACGAAACAACTGTCTTTTCTGATTCTCCTTTTCCTGATGAAGTCGCTTGTGGTTTGCGCGAACAACCCGAGGATTGTTACGAGATTGTTCTTCATTTTATAGATGAGGGGCAACAGGATAAAAACTTTACTTTGTACATGATGTTGTTGCTAATATTTATGGCTGCAGGAGCTTATTTTTATTTTAAGAAAAAACAAAAAAAGATAAATGATAATAGAATTGTAATAGGAGCTTGTTTGTATGATCCTAAACAAATGACGCTAACACTTATCAATAATATTATAGAATTAACTAGTAAGGAAAGCGAATTACTCAATATTCTTAACGAGTCGGTTAACGAAACTGTTGATAGAGAAACCCTTTTAAATAGAGTGTGGGGAGATGAAGGTGATTATGTTGGAAGAACATTAGATGTGTACATTTCTAAATTGAGAAAAAAATTAGAAAATGATACTTCTATCGAAATTAAAAATATTAGAGGGATAGGGTATAAGCTGATTGTTAAATAATAACGCTTTTTTACACTTCATTTTACCGTTACAAAAAAAAGGTGACATTACTAATATGTGTATTTAATGATGTGAAGGATGTATTTTTTCAATTAAAGTAGATAAATACTCAAAATGCTGATTTTCAGTCCTGATCATTATTTTTAATTCATATTTATTATGAATGATACTTAGTATTTTACCAGACTCTAGTAAAGGTTTTAGAGTTTTAAGAACATCAATTAATACGTCAGATTTTTGTCCAGAATTTTTAATGATATAATTTTCGTGTCCTTTAAGTTTTTTGTTTGAATTAATCAATAACATTTTAATAGAGTTCCAAAATGAAGTTGGAACAATACTAAACTGCTCACCTTTTAATGCCGGATAGTTGCAAGTCCATTCAGCTACTACAATTAATAACTGATCTTTTGAATTGCTTGACCCTTTACTACCTGTTAATGTAGCTTTACGATATTTAATAAACCAATTTAACTCTTTTTTGATTGTTCCTTGAATTAAATAAGCCCAAGCATTAAAAGTGCCTTTAGATTTCCCATTGTTTATACGAATGAATTTTTCTACTGACTCACAAAAATGTTGATTCGCTATATAAAATGGGGAGGATTGTTCATCTGGTGATGCATCAGATTTTATCAATGGAGCCTTTTTAGTTAAATAAAATGATTGTTAACAATACGTTTATTTACTTTATCTCGAAAATAAACAAAAAAAAAGCTCCGAAACTATCGGAGCTTTTTTGATAACTAGTGTTATCTTATTTTTTTTCGGCAGTTTTTTTAGCTGCAGGTTTTTTAGTAGCTGCTTTTTTAGCTGCAGGTTTTTTTGCTGCTGCTTTTTTAGGAGCTGCTTCAGCATCTTCTTTTTTAGGAGCTGCTTTTTTTGCTTTAGGCTTAGCAACAACTGCTACTGGACTTTTTCTTTTTCTAGTAACACCATAACTTCCTGCATTAATCTTACCTTTTTTTGTTTTTTTATCACCTTTACCCATAACGTATTATTTATTTTTTTTGTGCAAACAAATATATCAATTTGTAGATAATTTTCAGCATTTATTGGGAAGTATTAACAAAAAAGGAATAAAAGAATTAAAAACCACTATCAAGCAATAGTTTTCTGGCAGCAAAAAATGGGCTTATTGTACCTTCAATTACTTGTTGCTCTAATTTAGAAACATCCTCCTTAACCTTAGGTTTGTTATAAAAAAGTAATTTTAATGAAGTGTTAATCGTTTCATGAAACCAAAATTTAGCCTGTTCAGTTCTATTTTGATAAAATGAATTATTGCTAATGGTTAAATGTTTAAAATCTTCAATAATTTGAGTCAGAACATTTATGTTTTCATGATTTAATGCTGAGCAAATATCAACTTTTGGTATCCAATTATTTTTATTAGCAGGAAACAAGTGTAATGCATTTTTATATTCTCTCGTGGCCAGTTTAGCATTTGTTAAGTTATCACCATCCGCTTTATTAATCAAAATAGCATCCGCCATTTCCATAATACCACGTTTAATACCTTGTAATTCATCTCCAGCACCAGCTAACATTAATAGTAAGAAAAAATCTACCATCGATTTAACAACTGTTTCCGACTGTCCAACACCAACAGTTTCTATTAAAATAGTATCATAACCAGCAGTTTCACATAAAATAATAGTTTCCCTTGTTTTTTCGGCAACACCACCTAAAGTACCAGAAGAAGGGGATGGGCGGATAAACGCATTTTTATTAACCGACAGTTCATTCATTCGAGTTTTATCACCGAGTATACTTCCTCCATTTTTGTTACTACTAGGATCAATTGCTAAAACGGCAACTTTTTTATTTTCTGTTTTGATAAGATGAGAACCAAATGCCTCGATAAAAGTGCTTTTTCCAACACCGGGAACGCCTGTAATTCCTATTCGAATTGAATTTCCAGCGTAAGGGATGCATAAGTCAATGATCTCTTCGGCAAGTTTTTGATGTTTAAGGTTCGTACTTTCAATTAACGTAATTGCTTTACTTAATAAAGTAGTATTTCCGCTTCTAATACCCGTAAAGTACTCATTAGCAGTAAGTAATTTATTGGTTTTAAGTTTTATTTTATGAATGTTTTTTGCCATAGTAATCTTTTATAAAAGTAACAAAAAATAAAAAATGTCCGTATAAAAAGTTAATAGAATAAAATAGCTGTTTTAGCGTTTTATTTTTATCGTTTATCGATTGTTACAAATAAATGATGTGATTGCCTACACGAACCTAATATACTTAACTATGGACTCAGGAATTATTACCGGAATTGCTACTGCTGTATTTTTAATTGGAATTTTAATTTGGTTTTACTCAATTGGAAAAGACTATAAATCTAAAAAAAAGAAGAAAAAATAAACCACCTATCATTTTTATTTTCCATTGGTGTAAAATCAGCTTGTTTTATGTTCGTTCGCGTTTATTTTTACTTGCGTTAGCAAGGTTGTATTATGATAGAAATTAAGAATTTACACAAATCCTATAAAATTGGAAAAAACTCACTTCATGTTTTAAAAGGGATTAATATTTCTATTGCTGAAGGAGAATTAGTGGCTATTATGGGATCTTCAGGATCTGGTAAATCTACTTTGCTTAATATTTTGGGAATGTTAGATGTTGCCGATGAAGGAGATTACATTTTAGATAGTGTACCTATCATTGATTTAGATGAAACTAAAGCAGCAAAATATCGCAATAAATTTTTAGGATTTATCTTTCAATCATTTAATTTAATTAATTACAAAACTGCATTAGAGAATGTAGCTTTACCTCTTTATTATCAAAAAGTAGCTCGTAAAGAGCGTAATGATAAAGCATTACAATATTTACAAAAAGTAGGTTTAGCTGATTGGGCGGAGCATTTGCCAAGCGAACTTTCTGGTGGGCAAAAGCAACGTATTGCAATTGCACGAGCATTAGCCGCAAGTCCTAAAGTATTGTTAGCTGATGAGCCAACAGGAGCATTAGATTCTACTACTTCTTATGAAGTAATGCAGTTAATCCAAGAAATTAATGATGAAGGAAAAACTATTTTAGTGGTAACACACGAAGATGATATTGCACAAATGTGTAAGCGCATTGTGCAGCTAAAAGATGGTGTAATTATAGAAGATAAAAAAGTAGAACAAGTAAGAGCTTCTGATTATGTTTAATAGAGATAGTTGGCAAGAAATTTTTGAAACCATTTCAAAAAATAAGCTAAGAACATTTCTTTCTGGCTTTACCGTAGCATTAGGTATTTTTATTTTTGTGATTTTATTTGGCTTTGGAAATGGTTTAAAAAACTCTTTTAAAGTTTTTTTTCAAGATGATGCTACTAACATTTTTCGTTTATTTCCTGGTCGTACAAATATACCTTACAATGGCTTTAAAACAGGTAGAAGCATTGAGTTTGATAATGATGATTTAGCAGCCATCCAAAAAACGTTTCAATTTCAAATACAATACGTTACCCCAAGAATACAGCGAAATTATACCGTAAAATTTAAAAACAAGTCTAATAATTATGGTTTAAGAGCTGTAGCACCAGGTCATCAAAAAGCAGAAAAAACTATTTTGATGAAAGGGAGATTTATCAACCAGCAAGATGTTACCAACAAAACCAAGTATGTAGTAATAGGCAGGTTAGTAGAAGCTGATTTGTTTGATGGAAAAGATGCTATGGGAGAATTTATCGATATCGGAAAACGATCTTTTAAAGTTGTTGGTGTGTTTCAAGATGATGGAGGCGATAATGAAGAACGTTTTGTTTACATCCCTTATACTACCAATCAGTTAATAGAAAAAAACACAGATAAGTTAGGCCAAATTATTATTGCTTTTAAACCTATTATCGGTTATAGTGGAGCCATGCTTTTTGAAGAGGAACTAATGACTTTTATGAAAAAAAGGCACGACATACACCCTGAAGATGAAAGCGCTATTTTTTTAAGAAATGTGGCTGATGATATGGAGCAAAACCAACAGTTTGGTAGTATGCTGCAAATTGTAGTCACCTTTGTTGGTTTAGGTACTTTAATAGCTGGGATAATAGGAATTGGTAACATTATGGTTTATGTGGTAAAGGAACGAACTAAAGAGTTGGGAATTAGAAAAGCAATAGGAGCAACACCAAGAGATGTGATTTTAATTATTTTACAAGAGTCCATATTTATAACTACAGCAGCTGGCTATATAGGTTTGTTTGGAGGGATATTTTTACTTAAATCATTGGGGAATACCTTAGATAATTACTTTATTAAAGACCCATATATAGACATGGGTACAGCAATTTTTGCGACAATAATACTAATCATTTTTGGCGGTATTGCAGGGTATATTCCGGCAAAACGTGCTGCCAGAATAAAACCTATTGTAGCATTAAGAGATGAGTGATTGGTGTGCAGATTAGTTGATGTACTGATGTGTAAATTGTTAGATGTAAAGATTAAAAATAATTAGTACCGAAAGGCTCTCCCTTTTGAAGGGAGCAAGTTTTGTCTAATTCGAGTTTAAGAATTAGCAACAAAACTAGAGGGATGTTGTAGGTGGTTAAATTTAATAATGTAAAGATTAGTTGATGTAAAGATTTGAAATAAGAATAATTAGTACCGCAGGTATCCCCTTTTGAAAGCCATTTCCTAGAATAAGGCATTGTTAGTATATTTACATTATGGAGATATTAGAAACAGTAAAAGAATTTGGCACACAAGAACAGTGTGTTCTCTATCTAGAAAAGACAAGGTGGGGAGATAAGGCAATATGTCCTTATTGTTCCAGTGAACGGTCTAGTAAACGTAAAGACGTGTTACATCATAAATGTCTTGATTGTAATCGTTCGTTTAGTGTCCTAGTAGGAACTATAATGGAAGCAACAAAACTACCTCTTCCTAAGTGGTTTTTAGCGATGAACTTGATATTGAATGCCAAGAAAGGGATATCATCGTTACAGTTATCTAGAGATATTGGAGTTAATAAGAATACAGCGTGGTTCCTCCAGAAGCGTATAAGACAAGCAATGGATGAAGGAAATCATATTTTAAAAGGGATTGTTGAAACTGACGAATCATATGTTGGAGGTTCTTTGGTTAATAAACACGAAAAGTACAAACAACTTAAACAGTATAATAAATCAGGAATGGAACATAAAACTCCTGTTTTAGGTATGCTTGAACGAAAAGGAAAAATTGTTGTGAAGGTTTTAAATAAGGCTTTAGGTAAAGAAATAAAGCCAATAATGAAAAAAACTATAGCAAAAGAAAGTGATTTGGTAACTGATGGTTTTGGAGGATACAAAGATCTTGGAAAACATTATAATCAGCATATAATCCTCAATCACACAAAAAAAATCAGGAGAATTGGAGTGTACCACACCAATAGTATTGAAGGGTTTTGGTCAATGTTAAAAAGAGCAATTATGGGACAATACCATAAAATAAATCCTGAACATTTACAAGAATATCTCAATGAATTAGCATTTAAATATAATCATAGAAATAATGAATACGCTTTTGAGGTTTTAATAAACAACTGCTTAAAACCAACAATGCCTTATTCTAGGAAATGACTCTTTTGAAAGGGGTAGATTTTGTCCAATATCTTTGATTTGGAAACAAAATCAGGGGTATGTTAATGAAAAATTAAATAAAAATAAAAATAAAAATAAAAATAAAAAGGAAATAAGAAAAAGTAGTGAGTACGCTAGTAACAATTCTTTCAGCGAAACGGTCTTTTATCTTAGTTCTATTTTCTTAAAAAATATGTTAATATTTAGCAGAGATACATGGCAAGAAATTTTTGGTTCTATTCAAAAGAATAAGGCCAGAACTATTATCACCGTAATTGGTGTGTTATGGGGTATCTTTATTTATATAGTATTATCAGGAGCAGCAAAAGGGTTAGATCATGGTTTTGAAGAGAAATTTGAAGATGTAGCAATGAACAGTATGTTTGCTTGGGCGCAAACAACAAGTGTACCTTATGCAGGTTTTAAAACTGGCAGACCCATTCAATTAAAGTTAGGAGATGTACAAGTATTAAAAACTAGGATTGCAGCAATTCAGTTTATTGCTCCAAGAATTGTTAAAGGTGCTTTTGGTGGTGCAGCAGGAAGTGTAGTGAAGGGCCAGCGAACAGGGTCTTATAATGTTTATGGTGATTATCCTGTTTTATCAAAAATTTCTACTCAAAAAATATATAATGGTGGACGGTTTATCAATAAAGGAGATATTGATATAGCTAGAAAAATATGTGTAATTGGTGAACGAACAAAAAAAGAACTATTTGCTAAAGATGAAGAGGCTGTAGGGCAATATATTAGAATAGATAAAGTGTTTTTTAGAGTTGTTGGTGTTAAAAAATATGATGAAGGTGGTGGATTTGGCGATGATGGTGATATTACTATTCCATTTACAACTTTTCGAAAAATGTACAATACAGGTGATGATGTTGGATGGTTAGCTATTGCTGCATATGATGATGCAGATGTGATGCAAGTAGAGGTAGATGTAAAGCATATTTTAAAGAAAATCCATCAGATTTCTCCAAAAGATGATAGAGCATTGGGTTCTTTTAATTTAGGAGAGATTTTTAATAAAATTAATGGTTTTGCAAAAGGCTTAACCTTTTTGTCACTGGTAGTTGGTATTGCAACTATTATTGCCGGAGTAATTGGAATTGGAAATATTCTATTAATATCTGTAAAAGAAAGAACTAAAGAATTGGGAGTGCGAAGAGCATTAGGAGCAACACCAAGTGAAGTGCGTGGTCAAATTATTTTAGAATCCGTTTTTTTAACAATGGTAGCAGGAATCTTTGGAATTATTTTGGGAGCATTGGTTTTGAAAGGTATTGATGCAGCTACTCAAGATACAGATATACCTTATACCAACCCAACAGTGCCAATACCTTATGTGTTGGGTGCTTTATTTATAATGGTGGTGTTAGGTACATTAATAGGTTTGATACCTGCGCAACGTGCAGTTAGTATAAAGCCAATTGATGCATTAAGAGAAGAGTGATTGATATGTAGATTAGTTGATGTACTAATTTGAGAATGAATTGATGAAAAAAATAGAATTAGCACCGAAGGTTCTCCCTTTGAAGGGAGTAAGTTTTGTCTAATTCGATTTTAAGAATTAGTTACAAAATTAGAGGGATGTTAAGATGGGGTGATTAGTTGAAGTGAAGATTAAAAAAGTATAAAAGGAAAGATTTAAAACAAACAAATATGAAAAAAGCAGGAAAGTATATATTGATAGGATTACTTGTATTGGGAATAGTGTTCGCAACACAATTTTTTATTTCAACCAATAACCAAGATCCGGTAAAGTATAAATCGGAAAACCCGATAAGAACATCAATTGAGAAAAAAACGGTTGCAACAGGTAAGGTTGTTCCTGAAGATGAAGTGGAAATTAAACCTCAAATTTCAGGAATTATTGAAGTTGTTTATGTGAAAGAAGGAGAGATTATTAAAACAGGAGATTTAATTGCTAAGATTAAAGTTGTGCCTAACGAAGCTGCATTAAATAGTGCAATGGGAAGGGTTAATAATGCAGAGATTGTGTTAGCTAATTCAGAAATTGACTTTGAAAGGAATAAAAAATTATACGATAAAGGGATTATCTCTAATCAAGATTTTATTGCAGTTAGATTACGAAATAATCAAGCGAAGCAAGAGTTGATAAATGCTGAAAACGATTTAAAAATTATCAAATTAGGAACTGCGGGAAAAGGTGCGACTAATACGAATATTAGAGCTACAGTTTCTGGTACAATTTTAAGTATTCCGATAAGAAAAGGAGATCAGGTAATAGAGAGTAATAACTTTAATCCTGGAACAACAGTAGCTACAATTGCCGATTTAACCAATATGATTTTTGAAGGTCAGGTGGATGAAGCAGAGGTAAGTAAATTAAAGATGGATATGCCATTAATTATTAGTTTAGGAGCTATAAATGATAAAACTTTTGATGCCAATTTACGTTTTGTTGCTCCTCAAGGAATAGAAGAGCAAGGTGCTGTTCAGTTTAAAATTGAAGCGAATGTTCAGTTAGATACTAACTTTTTTGTAAGAGCAGGATATAGTGCTAATGCGACAATTGTTATTGGCGAAAAAACCAATGTATTGGCAATAAAAGAAGCTTATGTTCAATTTGATGAAGAAACTGATAAGCCTTTTGTTGAAGTAGAATTAGGTGATCAAGAGTTTGAACGTAGAGAGATTGAATTGGGATTGTCTGATGGTATCAATGTGGAAATCTTATCTGGTTTAACAGAAAAAGACAAAGTAAAAATATGGAACATAACGGAGCCTCTAAAAAAGAAATCTGACGATAAAAAGAAAAGAAGGTAATAGCCTTTTTTGCGTTAAGGGGTGTAGCGACATCCTTTTTTTAGAAAATTCTACAAAGTTTATTCTATTGTGGTATAAACCTTGAGGATTAATAAAGCAAAAAAAAGATACAGCGAAAAACCTGTTAAAACGCCCGAATAAAAAATAAATAATTATGAATATTAGAATAGTAATTACAATAGCATTGGTTGCTTTTTTTGGAACAACTAAAGCTCAAGAGACTAAAGTTTGGACTTTAAAAGAGTGTGTAGATTATGCTTTAGAAAATAACATTTCTGCTAAACAAACTGCTTTAGATATTGATGTGGCAGAACAGGATGTGAAAGCTGCAAAATGGAATTTCGCACCCAATCTAAATGGGAATGCTTCTCAAAATTTTAATTTTGGATCATCTATCTCTACTGTTGGATTAAGGGTTTCTAGTAATTTAAGGTCAAATAATTTTGGTTTAAATTCGAGTATAAATCTTTTTGATGGCTTCTCGAATATTCATACGTTAAAGCAAGCTAAAATTGGTTTACAAGCTCAAGACGCTGCTTTAGCAAAAATGAAAAACGATATCTCTTTAAATGTAGTGAATGCTTATTTACAAATTCTTTTTGCGAAAGAACAGTTAATAGTTGCTCAATCTCAGCTAGAAATCAGTGAATTTGAGGCCAATAGAATTTCTGAGTTAGTTGATGCTGGAGTTTTGCCTCAAGGAGATTTATACAATGTTAAATCAAGATTGGCAACGGATCAACAAAATTTAATTATTACCGAAAATACCTTAACCATTTCATCATTACAATTGGCGCAGTTGCTACAGCTGCAAGAGATGAGTATTGAGGTAGAAGAGGTTGATGTGGAATTAGTAAACCAAGAGGTGTTAAGTAATAGTGCGTTAGATATTTATAATCAAGCCAATCAAAATTTCCCTGAAATTAAGTTGGCAGAACTAAATATTTTAAGTGCTAATGAAGGTGTTAAAATTGCTCAATCAAATTATTATCCTACGTTAACTTTTAGTGCAGGTATGAGTAGTATTTATCAACACAGGCAAGGTATTGATGATGTTTTTAACTTCTCAGACCAATTGGATAATAATTTTGGTAAATCTTTATCTTTTTCATTAAATGTTCCTTTATTTAATCGATATCAATATCGCTCTAATGTAAATAAATCGAAAATTAATTTCGAAAAAATACAATATAATTTAGATAACGAAAAATTTAGATTACGCGAGACAATTCAAACTGCTTATACCGATGCGTTGGCTTCTTCAAAATCTTACGATGCTGCTGTAGTTTCTGTAGAGGCACAAAATAAAGCTTTTGAATATGCTCGTGAGCGTTTTAATGAAGGTGCAGCAAACTCGTTAGACTTTAATCAAACAAAAAATAATTTAATATCTGCTCAATCTCAATTGATTAGAGCAAAATATGAGTTTGTTTTTAAGTTAAAAGTATTGCAATTTTATTATGGTATTCCGTTAGTTGCAGAATAGAAATTAAGAAGTTGTTTCTTTACTTTTGTCAGATGAAAATAAAAATCACAATTGCATTCATTGCTTTATTCTCAATATATTCTTGCCAAAACTCAGCAAATAAAATAGACGAAGATGAAAGTGATAACACCGTAACTACTGTAGAACAAAACATTAAATACGCAAAAGGCTTTTCTATTAAAAAATATGAGGATTACCAGTTAATTACTTTAAAAAATCCTTGGGTTGGCGAAAGTAAAACTTACCAATATGTATTGTATAAAAACGAAAAGCCTGAAGGAATAAGTGCTGATGTTTTTATTAAAACGCCAATAAAATCTATTGCGTGTATGAGTTTAACGCATGTAGCTTTTATTGAAAAATTAAATCAGACCAATACCATTATCGCTTTGTCTGGTTTAAATTATGTAAGTAGCGAAGTAATCAATAAACGGATTGCTGCGGGTAAAATCAAAGAAATGGGGCAGGGGCAAAGTTTAAATTATGAGTTATTGGTAGAAAATGCTCCTGATTTTATAATGGGGTATGGAATTGATGCTTCATCTAATAATTACATTTCTAAATTAGAAACCTTGGGGTTAAAATTAGTGTTGAATTCTGAATATATGGAGAACCATCCATTGGGAATGGCGGAATGGATAAAGTTTGTTGCTGCTTTTTATGATAAATCTAGTGCAGCAGATTCTATTTTTGCAACTATTGAGCAGGAGTATTTAGATTTGGTGAAATTAACAGCCAATATTAGCAAAAAACCAACAGTCTTTACAGGAATGCCATGGAATGGAGCTTGGTATATTCCTGGAGGTAAATCATTTCAGGCGCAATTGCTAAAAGATGCAGGAGCAAATTATTTATGGGCTAATGGTAATGAGGAAAGAGGGAGTTTAACTAAAGCTAAAGAAGTAATTATTGATGAGGCTTATGAAGCTGATTTTTGGATTAACCAAAACAGTTATAAAAGCATTTCTGCTATTGTTGGATATGATCCAAAATTTAGTGGTTTTAAAGCTGTAAAAGAACAGCAATTGTATAATAATGATAAGCGTACAAATGCTACTTCGGGTAATGATTATTGGGAAACGGGAGTTGTTCAGCCCCAAATTGTATTAAAAGATTTAATACAAATTTTTCATCCGAACTTAATTGAGCATAAACTTTATTATTACCGGAAGTTAGAGTAAACTATTGTTTAATAATTTTTTCTTGTTTGATAATCTTATTGTCCTTATCTATAATTTGAACAAAGTATATTCCATTGTTGAGTTTGTTGAAAATTCTAGATTTATAAGTATTCGCCCCATTGTCTAGGATAACAATTTCTTTATGTTTGTTACCAATAATGTCTGTATAAACAAAGGTTAAAATTTCATCTTTTGTAACTGATAGATCAAAAAATAAGTTGTTTTTACTTGGGTTAGGGTAAATGTTAACTTCAAATTTAGTAGCAGATTTTACGGAAATAATGTTAAAATATTCAAACTGGCCATTAAAATCAACCTGTTTAAGTCTATAATACATAGTGTTAGCAGCAGGTTTCATATCATTAAAGGTGTAGCTTAATTGGTTGTTAGAATTTCCAGCACCAACAACTCTACCAATTTCCATAAAATCTATAGAGTTTTCAGAAGATTCAATTACAAAATAATCGTTGTTAATTTCTGAGGAAGTTGACCAACTTAGTATATTTTTACTACCATTATTAATTCCTTCAAAATTAATTAAGGTTATGGGTAATACTATCGTACAGTTTGTTGTTGCGGTATTATCTGCTGCAGAATTAAGTGTTATGCCTTGAGGAACATCTGCATAGTTAGTTACAAGTAAAATGTAAACATCACCTGCTGTAGCATTGGTATTGGCCTGCTCTGTAGCAGAAATTGAATAACTACAATCTTTAGGCGCTGGTAAACTTCCGCATGCTGTTTGTGCACTTGTAAGATTAGTGTAAGGTCCCCAAAGAGCAAAATCAACATCTGATCCTGCAGTAATATCAATTGCAACAATTCCAGAGCTTTGTATCTCCATATAAAACCATGTTGGATTAGGAGAGGTGCTTAAACAATTGTAATTATTTCCAGGTTCTACAGTCTCTGCATCTGCACCACCAGCTGAAGCTGTAAAAGTAATAGGACTATCAGAACAAATAGGTTCCATACTTCCACACATTACATTTGCTGGTGGTGGGGAAGGCCCTAAAACACAAATTGTAAAACCTGTGTTTCCAACACTAGGAGTAGATGATGACCAAGAGTGGATACGTATCCAATAGGTATTACCAACAGTAAGTCCTATTAAAGAAAAAGTTCCTTCACCATCTTGACATCCTAGAGATGAACCACTACAACCATCAAAAACTTCTACTTCAGAATCAAAATCAGCTATTCGATTAACATAAGCACTATCATTAGTAGCAACAAAAGAGAACCAAACATCATCGTTTGCTGTTCCTCCACATGAGGAAATTCCTGAATCTGTTCCGCTATAAACACTCGAAGAAACAGAGTTACAACTTCCATCAGTTGACATGGTTAAGCTTATCGCATTTGCACATTCATCATTCACAGGTGGTGGTGGTGGTGTTCCAATACAAACATCAAAAGTTGTTGTTTGACCATTTGTGCTGGTATAAGTATAAACTCTAACGTAATAAGTTGTTCCAGGAGTTAAACCTGTTAATGTTTGGCTATTTGGATCACTACATGATCCTGCAAATAAAGATAAAGAAGGACAAGTTCCTGTCCAAACAGAGTGATACATATCTGTAGCAGAACCTGAGGCGTTTAAAATATCAACACTATGTGAAGTTCCTGTGGCAACAAAAGAAAACCAAACATCATCATCTTCAGTTCCGCTACAAGAGGCACTATTTTGTGATGAAGGGGATGCATTAAGGACAGTTCCAGGTGTGGTAGTCCCACAGTTAAAATCTGGGTTAACAGTAAGAGATACTGCACCACTACAATCATCATTAGCTAGAGGTGCAATTACTGACGCGTCTAAACAAAAATCTGTTTGATACGGAGATGCCCAATTTGCTAATACAATATAATAAGTATTACCGTTAGTTAAAGCTGGTGTTGTTAAAGTGAAATCTGATGATGATGATGAACTCGTGTAACTTGCAATACAATTAGGACCTGATGAAGGACAAGCATCTAATACAAATAAACCAGAATATGTTGCCGTTAAAGCAGAAACATCTAGTTGTAAAGCTTGACCCGTTCCTGTGTAGGTGTACCAATATTCACCATCATTGTAAGAACTGTTACAAGGGTTTGTTGGAGAGCCTCCACCATCAGGAAAGCTTCCTGTATTACTATTTGTAGCACATTGTTGAGTTCCAGGTGTTAGTGTTTCTGCAGTAGGACAGTCAGCCCCAGACCCAGCAGCAGCAGCAGAATAAACACAAATACCTCCATTCATATTACCGTTACTGGCTTTTCTTTGAACTCTTATGTGGTAAACTATTCCAATAGTTGTAGCATAGGTGATGGTTTCAACCCCTACACCACTACCTCCAGAATTATCAGCACAATCAACGGAGGTCATTCCTGATGAGCAAGCAGACCCTTCAAATAAATGTAAAATGGCATTCCGGTTACTATTGTCATAAGTAATTGTTGTGCTAGTGGCAGTCGCAGTAAACCAAGCCCATACATCGTCTTGGTCTGTTGCATTGCATCCTGAAGCACCATTCCAATAATCGGTACTATTGGTAGAGTTCATTGTTGTATAATTACAACTCGAACCAACAGTAATTTCTCCTCCTGCATTATTGTTGCAACTGTTGGTTTGAGAAAATGAATGAAGGGAACAGAAACCAATAAATAAAAGGAATATTAAGTGCAAGCTCTTCATATTTTATTGTGTTAAAACGTTAGTTAAATGAGTTGTATTTTCATTTAATTGATAATTAATACCATAATTATTAAAAACCTTTTTTAAATCTTCAATTAGCATAAAGCTATTATAAGTAAGTGCTAAAGTTTGCTGTTCTTCATTAATGTTTACACTTTCTACTTTGTCTCTAAAAAGTATTAACTCATCTTTAAATTCACCAATTATATTTTGATTATAAGTAGATATATTAAGAGTTAGTGTTGTTAATTGCCCACTATTTGGTTGAGAAAAAATAGTAGGCTGCACTTTTTTTTGCGCATTAGCACTTGTAACTATAAGTATAAGTATTGATAAAATCATTAAGTGTTTCATAAAAACATGTTTTAATACGTTAAAAGACTAATAAAATGATAAAAAATACCATTATCACATCTAAAATACATATTAAAGCTCGTATTTCTTATTAAAACAAATGATTTATGCAGTTTATTAGATTAATGATCTAATCTTTTCGATTAATGTAGAAAAATAAGAAATAATAATTTTTTTATAGCTTATAGGAATCCAATAGTGTTTTTTTTATTCAGAAAGTTCTTTGTTCTTAATTACATCAAAACCAAAAGCGCCATTACTAACAGTAAGTAGTAAAGATTTTTTTTTGTAGATAGCAAGAAACTCTTCATCAGTTAGTTCAACAATTTTAGGCTCACCAGAAAAAACGTTATCTTCTAAAATAACCCCTAAAGATTGGTAGCCATCCTCACCATTTCTATATACTTTATCAATTCTGTATCGGTGAGTAAATTCGTTAGTGCTAAATATTAAATTGAAGAGTAAGAATAAGCCCGTAAAAAAAGGGCCGACACCAATAATGTTAAAAATGATGGTTTCATATTTTATAAAATGTAACCACCTTTCATATAGTTTTAAAGGAATTAGAAATCCGGCAACGGTAAATCCAATTAATATTTTAGAAAATTGGAGGAAATTGATAAGTGTAATACTATATAAATAAAGGCACATTCCTACACCTAAAAATAAGGCAATTACAGCGGCATATAAAAAATGGTAACTGTAATCTTTTTTAGAATTGTAAGAAGATTTTGTAGAATTAGAAAGTTGATTTTTAGTAGCCATTTATCCTTTTACTGTTTTAAAAAAGGATTGTTACTTTTTTCGTAGCCAATTGTTGTCGTTGCACCATGTCCTGTATGCACAACGTAATCTTCGGGTAATGTAAATAATTTTGTTCTGATACTATTTAGTAGTGTTTCCATATCTCCTCCAGGCAAATCTGTTCTTCCAATACTACCTTGAAAGAGCACATCACCATTAATAATAAATTTTTCATCATAAGCTACAAAAACAACGTGTCCAGGTGCATGTCCAGGAGTAAAAAGGACTTCTAATTTTGAATTTCCAAATTCAACGATATCACCATCATTTAAAAAATGAGAAGGTTCAGGAGACTTGTCAATGTTAAAACCATAAAGGTGAACATATTCAGGAGTGGCATGCAGGGTAGGTAAATCTTTTTCGTGTATTTCTAGCTCGACATTAAATGTAGAAGCAACAAAATTATTTCCTAATACATGATCGATATGACAATGTGTATTTAATAGCTTAACTGGTTTTAAGTCATTTTCTAAAATGTAGTTTTTAAGAATAGCTTGTTCTTCATTACTATAGCAGCCGGGGTCAATTATTACACATTCTTTGGTTTCATCAAATAAAATATAAGTGTTTTCTTGAAATCCATTAAATGTAAAAAAGTGTACGTTAATCATTGTATTGTTGTGTTAATTTTGAACTTGTAAAAATATCAATATCCTTATAAAATTCTTATTTTTACGAGTTAAATTCATTCAAAAAATTAAAATCTCCAATAAACATATCATTTTAACGGTTCTAATTTTTACCTTAACATTTTTAAGCGTAAAAGTTAGTGCACAGTTTTATAACGGAACCCATACAGGTTTTGGTAAAAATAGAGTGCAATATGATTATTTTGAATGGAAATATTACCGCTACAATCAATACGAAACATATTTTTATACAGGAGGTAAAGAATTAGCTATTTATACGGCTAAAGTCGCTAGAGGGTATTTAAAGGAACAGGAGGATATGTTTGAGTATCACCTTAAAGATAAAATTCAATTTATTATTTATAATAAACATTCTCATTTTAGGCAAAGTAACGTAGGTTTAAGTTTAGAGAATGGAGAACTTGGTGGTATTACCAATTTGATGGGCTCTAAAGTGTACATTTATTTTAATGGAGACCATGCTGATTTTGATAGACAGATAAAAAGTGGAATTGCTCAAGTATTAATTAACCAGCAAGTTTATGGTAGTAAATGGACGCAGGTTATACGAAACTCAAGTTTACTTTCTTTACCCGATTGGTATGCAAAAGGATTAACATCATATTTAGCTGAAAACTGGTCGCCAGAAATTGAAAATAGTGTACGGGATGGTATTGTCTCGGGTAAATACAAAAAGTTTAATAGGCTTACCGGTAAAGAAGAAATTATTGCAGGGCATTCTATTTGGTCATACATTATTAATACGTATGGCGAAGCTGTTATTCCTAATATACTATATATGACAAGAGTTACCCAAAGCATTGATAAAGGGTTTTTATATGTTTTAGGTGTTTCTACTAAAAGTTTAACCAACGAATGGTTACAATATTATACTACTGAATACAAACACTTACCTCCCACAGACAAAAAATATTACGAAGAAGATGAGTTGTTTAAAGTTAGAAAAAGGAGAGACTACCAACAGTTTATAGTTAGTCCAGATGGTAATAACTTTGCTTATGTAACCAATCAGTTGGGGCAATATAAAATTTATATTTATTATAAGGATAGTGATAAAAAGTATAAAATTTATAAAAAAGAATACAAGTTAGATCGTATAAATGACAAGTCATTTCCTGTATTAGCTTGGCATCCAGCAAGTGAAGTGTTGGCGTTTGTTACTGATGAAAAAGGAATTTTGTTAATGCATTATTTTGATATTAATACTGGAGGAATACAAGTAAAAGCGCTGTTTAAGTTAGAAAAATTGCTTTCTATGGATTATTCTAAAAATGGAAAAGAAATGGTTTTTTCAGGTGTTTTTAAAGGACAGTCAGATATTTATCATTATTACATAGCAGCTAATTCGCATAAAAAATTAACCGATGATAAATGGGATGATTTATCACCTCGATTTATTGACGCGAGTAATAAAGTAGTATTCACATCAAATAGAACTATAGATTCTTTAGATTATCAACCTACGGATTTAGAACTGTTTAAAAATCATAAAGATGTTTGGATGATTGATTTCACGACTAAAGAAAAAAAACTTACTCGTGTAACAGATACCCCAATCAAAAATGAATACCAACCTTTTTCTGTAGATTCTATGTTGTACTATTTAGGTGATGATAATGGAAGTTTATCTCGATATAGTGCTGTAAAGGATAGTTTTATCACACATATTGATACTGCAATCCATTACCATCATTTTTATGATGCAAAACCTGCTGTTAAATCTTATAATAGAAATGTAACCGAACAATTTATAGGAAGTAATGGAGAAATTACAGAAATATTAAGAGATAATTATCGCTATCATTTACTTAGTGGAGATTTAACAGATGACAAAAAAGAGCCATTAAACGCAGAAAAACTGTTAAAAGAAATTAGTGAGAATGTTTCAGAGAGAATAAATTTTAATTTAAAATCGAGATTACTTAAACCTGTAGAGTTAAAAAAAGATACAGGCACTAATTTTATTAATACGGAGCATTACATTTTTAAAAATGAAGCAGAAAAAATTCAAAAACATACAGTAAGGATCAATAATGATAAAAATGAAACAGATACCATATTAGAAACTTTAAAAATTCCTAATCAACGAAATTATAACCTGTCATTTTTTAACGATAATTCAGCAATCAAATTATCCAATTCGTTTGTAAATGGTGAATATCAGAACTTTACAGGAGGGCCATATATTAGCCCGGGTATTGGTGCAGTTTTTAAACTCAGTACTATCGATTTATTTGAAGATAGAAGGGTTTTTGGAGGTATTAGATGGTCTAGTACAACCAAAGAGTATTTTATAACCTATCAAAATTTTGAAAAAAGATGGGATAAAGAATACACTTATTCTCGTACAACTTATGATATTACCAATGGAATTGATGTGATTGGAGTTTCTTCAAACACAATTAATTATTCTTTAAAATATCCTTTTAGTGAAGTGTGGAGCTGGAGAGGTTCTGCATCAGCACGTAATGATAATGGGGTAGTGAAATCAATTGACGACTTTTCTTTACAAGCAGGAAATGCAAGTGAATATCGTGCAATAGGTAAGATGGCGTTGGTTTTTGATAATACTAGGCATAAGATGGTAAACATTTATTATGGTACAAAGTTCAAGATTTTTGGAGAATATTACCAAGAAGTTTATGATAAATTAGGCGGTGATGGTTTAGGAAATATGCAAGTTTTAGGATTTGATTTAAGACATTCTCAAAAAATTAGTAGAGAAATTGTTTGGGTAAACCGGATTGCAGGAAGTGCTTCTTTTGGTAAAGAAAAATTGATTTATTATTTAGGAAGTGTTGATGATTGGATGCATACTGGTGGCGATCAATTTATTAATGCAGAAGATATTGACTACTCCGTAAATTACCGTTATCAGGCATTAGCTGCCAATATGAGAGGTTTTCCTCAAAACATTAGGAGAGGAACAAATTTTGCTGTTTTTAATAGTGAATTAAGAGTTCCTGTTTTTAAGTATTTTATTAGAAGACCAATCCGATCTAAATTTATTAGAAATTTCCAAGCAATTGGATTTACAGATGTTGGTACTGCGTGGAATGGCTTAAACCCTTGGGATAAAAGCAATTCTATTAATAAAGATATTGTTACTGACGGACCAATTACTGTTACAGTATTTAAAAATATTGACCCTATTGTTGCAGGTTACGGTTTTGGTGTAAGGTCAACCATTTTAGGTTATTTTGTAAGAGCCGATTGGGCTTGGGGAGTAGAAAATGGAATATCTAAGAAAAAACCAATATTTTATTTATCATTAAGTTTAGATATATGAGTGTAACAACCATGTTAATATTAGTGTTAATTGGATTTGGTGCAGGTATGCTTAGCGGTATGATAGGTATTGGTGGAGGACTAATTATCGTTCCGGCTTTAGTCTATTTTATGAGTATGAACCAATTTAGTGCTCAAGGTACAAGTATTGCAGCAATGCTTCCTCCAATAGGAATTTTGGCAGCCTATAACTATTATCAAGAAGATGCTATAAATATGAAATACGCAATTATTATTGGGTTAACATTTGTAGTTGGAGGTTATTTAGGATCAAAATTAACACTCGGTTTTATTAGCGAAGGAATGTTAAAAAAAATATTTGGTGCTGTGATGCTAATTGGAGGTATTAAAATGATGTTTTTCTCAAAATAATGGATCAATTACTTCAAAAAATAAAAGCTAAGGCTTCAGAAATTTATGATGAAATTATTGGTGTGAGAAGGCATTTGCATCAACATCCAGAGCTTTCGTTTAAAGAGTATCAAACTTCAAAATATGTTTGTTCAAAATTAGATGAATACAATATTCCATATAAAGCAGGTATCGTAGAAACAGGAATAGTAGCGCTAATAAAAGGAAAAAATCCAACTAAAAAAACTATTGCTTTACGTGCAGATTTAGATGCTTTGCCGATTGTAGAAGAAAATGATGTAGCTTATAAATCTCAAAATAAGGGTGTAATGCATGCTTGTGGGCATGATGTACACACTTCCTCATTATTAGGTTGTGCTAAAATTTTAAACGAATTAAAGGATGAATTTGAAGGGACAATAAAACTTATTTTTCAACCAGGAGAAGAGGTTTTACCAGGGGGAGCATCTTTAATGATTGCTGAAGGAGTGCTCGAAAACCCTAAACCTGCTAATATTATAGGACAACATGTTTACCCACAATTAGAAGCAGGTAAAGTTGGTTTTAGAAGTGGCATGTATATGGCTTCGGCAGATGAAATTTATGTTACCGTTAACGGTAAAGGTGGTCATGCAGCATTACCACATTTAAATGTAGATCCAATTTTAATAAGCTCACATATTATTGTTGCTTTACAGCAATTAATAAGCAGAGTATTACCTCCAACCATTCCGGCAGTGTTATCTTTTGGTAAAATTGAAGGTAAAGGTGCTACCAATGTAATTCCAGACCAAGTAAAAATTGAAGGAACGTTTAGAGCAATGAATGAGGAGTGGAGGAGTATCGCTCATACAAAAATGAAAAAAATGGCAGAATCTATTGCTGAAAGTATGGGTGGTTCTTGTGATTTTAGAATTGAAGTAGGGTATCCTTACCTCGAAAATGATGAAGAAACTACTCGTTTAGCAAAACAATCGGCTGTAGAGTATTTAGGTGAAGAAAATGTTATTGATTTAGATTTAAGAATGACAGCAGAAGATTTTGCTTACTTCTCTCAAATTACACCAGCTTGTTTTTACCGATTGGGAACCAATAACAAATCAGAAAATTATACAGGTTTACACACCTCTACTTTTAATGTGGATGAAAAAGCATTAGAAACAAGTACCGGATTAATGGCTTGGATAGCATTAAAGCAGTTGCGTGCTATTTCATAAATAACAAATTATCAGTTGTTATTGGTAAAGGAATTCTAGAATTGAATTTATGAAAAAAATATTTTTATGCATTTTAATATTATCTATATTTTCTTGCACATTAAGTAAAGACTATTATGATAATGGCGAGGTAGAAAAGAAAGGCAAAATATCAAATGATAAAAAAGTTGGAAAATGGAAGTATTATCACACTAGTGGAAAATATAAAGGTGGTGGAAAATATCTGAAAGGAAAAAGAAAAGGACTTTGGAAATGGGTTTATGAAAATGGGGAATTACACCAAGTAGGATACTATAAAGATGGAAAACAAACAGGAGAGTGGAAGTTCTATCACCCTAATGGAAATCGACAAGGAATTGGTTCTTTATCTAATGGGAATCGTCAAGGGTTATGGTCTTGGTATCATACTAACGGTAAAATTTATACAGAAAGAGAGTGGAGTAATGGTCAGTTAATTAAAATTATTAATTGTTACGATGGGCTTGGAAATAAATTAGATAAAGGATCTTTTTCAAATGGTGATGGGTCTATGAAATTATATGATATTGATGGGGTGTTATTGGAAACACTGTATTATGAAAATGGTAAGTACATAAAATAATAGGCATTCAATTTTTTACTAGATTAATAGTGTTTACTATAAATATACTAGTGTTCTTATTGGTTACAATTAGAAACTTAAAGCCTCTAGAGTAACTCTAAAAAAGAAGAATACTATTTTACTCCTTTTCCCGCGTAGGCGGGAATCCAGACACAGGAATATTAATTTTAAGAGAATTGAATATTTGCGTAATAAAAAAAGAATTTATTCTTTACATCTTAAAATCTATAGACTTTCAGGCCATAGTTGTTTCTAACGATGTACCCTTAAAATTTACTTGTGTGTAAGTACCCAAAGTTCAACTTCTTCGTTAGCACGTAAATGTTTAAATCTATCTGTTTTATCAGAAGAAGGTTTTACTACTTTCTTTAAAAACTTTTCTAATTTAAATCTCCCACCATCAGCAAGTTCTTTTTCAATAGGATGTTCTTGTTCTACTCCTGATAATTGAGCTAAATTTGAAAAAATAAGTGCTATTTTTCCATCTGGTAAAAGTCTTTCTTTTGCTGCACTAAAAAAATCTGAGAATAAGTTTTTATGGTAATAAACCGTTTCATCAGTTCTCTCTAACTCATTCGATATTGGTAACCATGGAGGGTTAAAAACAATCAATTCTGTTTGTTTTTCCCATTTTCCAAAAAGGGGGGCAAAGTCTAACTCTATTTTTCTAGATAACTTTGTATTTCCCATAAACTCTTTTAGTCCAAAGATTGCATTAGGGTTTATATCTGTCCCAAAAGCCATTTGAAAACCATGCTTCATGAGAAGAAAAGAGAGTATTCCATTTCCAATACCAACATCTATGGCAGTTTTTTTAGCTCCATCATAACGTTTAAGCCAATTATCAAAAAGCCCTAAATGTTCGAAACTAGTAGGAATGTGAGTGTTATAATAAGGGTGTATTTTGTTTCTGATGATAGGAATAGAAATACCTTTTTTATACTCTTGCCAAGAGATATCTAGCTCTTGCACCTGAGGGAAGGTTAATAAGAAATTTTTATTTTCTGGATAAAAGATTTTAAACCAACCAATACTAGGAGACGCGTTCATCGTTAGTTTATGGTCTGTAATTTCTATTAAAAGTAGATTGGATAGTTTATTATATTCTGAATCATAAGCTCTTTGATCCTTAAAAGATTCGTTTGAATATGTTTTATCCAAATGTTTCTGAATTTCATTAAGAAGGGTCAGTCCATTGTTATAAAATTCTGTTATCAATATAGGTGTTCCCGCTTCTAATGCTTCAATCGTTTGTTTAACATTGATTCCTCGTTTAAACGACTCTATTTCTTTTCCTACTGCAATTGGTGCTGGTTTGTTCACTTCTATATTCATAATTATCAATTAACTTTCCTATCGTACAAAGGTAGGTAATCCTTTCTTCCAATTGCCTCGAGTTGCAGGGTTAATAATAAAGAATATATATATTGTTAAAATGAGATGGGTATTACTTCAACTAAAAAGATAGTAGGCTTCATCAAAATAGTTTAAGAAGAATTAATTATGGGGTAATAACTATACAAATGCATCTCACCCGATTTAGTCGGGTGTCTAGACACAGTTTGTAATCTATTCAAAAAGAAACCTTTAAGTTTTCGGCATATAAGTTAACTCATTATATCTAAACGTATATCACTCCGACTGGACACCCGACTAAATCGGGTGAGGAAAATCCAACAAAAAAACGTAAACCTATTCAATTACATTATTTAAAATGCTTTATGAAATTACTATTTATCACAACACTTTTTAAATTTTATGCCACTTCCGCATGGGCAAGGGCTATTTCTTCCTATCGCTTTGGATGTTTTTCTCAAGTTTCTTTTACGCATATCCTGATTAAAAATTTGTTCAAGCACTTTATATAGTTCAGGATGTTTTTGAGCAAGTAATTTAGGCCGTTCAAAAAAGTACTCGCTAGCAACAGCAAAAAACTCTTGTTTTGTTAGTTGCACCATAAGGATTAATGTCTGATTTATCTTTATAAATGGCATCAATTTCTTTGTTAATCAAATCTATCCAAGGGATGGTATATTGCTTTTCTAATAAAAGAGACGGAACACCATCAATTGTACCATCCAAATCATCAATTAGATGAACAAACTCATGTATAGCAGTGTTCTTTTTGTCGTTTTCGTTTTTAAATCCAAAATGCAAGGCTTTTTTTGATAAAATCATTTTACCATCCATATAACCAGTACCAACCATTCCTAAAATTCTTCTTTCAGAAGAACCTGAGGTTTCAAATTTATCGTTAAACATTTCGGGGTAAAGCAAAACATCTGTTAAGTTGGTATATTTCCAATCTTTAAAAGCAAAAATAGGGATGATAGCACTTGCTGCAACTAAGATTTTATCCTCGGTAGTTACATTAGTTTTTACACCAATAATACGCGTGTTTAATAAAAATTCTTGCACTTTAAATTCAAATAATTTTTTTTCTTCCTGATTTAAAGCATTGTAAAAAGGTACTTTCTGGACTAAAATAGCTCTCCATTCAGCAGAAAAAGGAACGATCGGTTTTTTCCAAGAATCATTGGTCCATATTTTTTTAACGGTGAAAGCTGCTGCAGCTACAAAAAGAAATAAATATACTAATGTCATAGGTTATAATAATTGATTTCAAACTTAGAAATTATTATGCTGATTAAGAAGCGAATTTAGCTGTACTTTTGCAAAAGTTTTCCTTTAAACAACAAAATATGAAATTTTCAGAATTAGCATTAAACCCAGTAATCTTAAAAGCTGTTGCCGAATTAAAATACGAAGAGGCAACACCTGTACAAGAACAAACCATTCCTTTTGCTATTAAAGGGAGAGATGTAATTGTATCTGCGCAAACGGGTACTGGAAAAACTGCTGCTTTTGCCTTACCAATTATCAATAAATTGTTTGCTAGGCAAGATGCTGTTAAAGGAGGTAAACAAATTCAAGCATTGGTAATAAGCCCAACAAGAGAATTAGCTGAGCAGATTTATGAAAATTTTACCACTTACGCTAAATACACCAATTTGCGTTGTGCTGTAGTTTATGGAGGAATGTCTATCGAACCTCAAAAGGATAAATTAAATAAAGGAGTAGATATTTTAATTGCTACACCAGGTAGATTATTGGACTTGTACAAACAAAATATTGCACGAATTACTAATGTAGATACTTTAGTGTTGGATGAAGCTGATATGTTATTAGATATGGGTTTTATTGATGATGTATTGAAGATAGAAAAAATCTGTTTACCCTTTAAACAGACGCTTTTATTTTCTGCTACAATGCCTATCAAAGTAAAACAATTGGCAAGTAAAATTTTAAAAGTTCCAGAAACTATTGATGTGGTTCGTACAGCAACTGTTGCTAAAACAGTTAACCAAGTATTGTATTATGTTCCCATCAAAAAGAAAATGGAATTGTGTTTACATTTATTACGCAATACCATTAAAGGTAACATTGTAATTTTTAGAAGAACCAAGTTTGGAGTAGATAAATTAGAGCAAGTTTTATTGAAAAATAACTATAAAGTTGGGACCATCCATGGAGATAAATCTCAAAATTTAAGACAAGCAGCTTTAGATGAATTTAAAGACGGAAAAGTAAACATTTTAATTTCTACAGATGTTGCTGCTAGAGGGATTGATATAGAGAATTTAGATGGAGTTATCAATTTTGATTTACCCAATATTCCTGAAGCCTATGTACATCGTATTGGTAGAACTGGTAGGGCAGGAAACGAAGGTATTGCTTATTCTTTCTGTTCTGCTGACGAACGTAATTATGTTACGAGTATTCAAAAATTGATTCAAACAATTATTAAGGTAGAAGAAAACCATCCTTATCCGTTAGATCCTGAAGAGAAAGCCGTTATTCATAAAAAACAAGGTAGTAAGTATAAAAAAGGAAGAAAGTCTGTAGCTTCTAAAAAGAAAAAGAAACGTTGGTATTAAATTAGTAGATATTACTTTTAAATAAATTTCTCGAACTGCGTCATACTGAAAAATTAGGAGGAACGAGTAGTTTGTTCAGTATCTTTTAAATAAGAATACGTGTTCTTAGATTTAAGATAGATTTTGTTTTTTCTTACCCGAGAAATCGGGTATCCAGAAACGTTTAGATACAACTACTAAGTTCTGGATATTTTAAATCCATACAAAACATATTTTCTTTAAACTCTAGACTCCCACTTTCGTGGGAGAAGATCTGCCATATTGAAAAAGTTATAACTATTAAATAATCTTTACCCGAGAAATCGGGTATCCAGAAATGTTTAGATACAACCAGTAAGTTGTGGATGTTTTAAATCCATATAAAACATACTTTCTTTAAACTCTAGACTCCCACTTTCGTGGGAGAAGATTTGCCATATTGAAAAAGTTATAACTATTAAATAATCTTTACCCGAGAAGTCGTGTATCTAGAAAAATTTAGTTGTATTCATAAGTTTATGAGTATTTTAGATGTTCATATTTGGAGAATTCTTATTAAGTGTTTCTTTATCCGCTTAATTTCTATTAACAAACTATTTTAGATTGAATAAATTTTATGTTTATATATTAGCGAGTAAAAGAAATGGTACAATTTACATTGGAGCAACAAATGATATTGAACGAAGAATTAAAGAACATAAAAATAGAATATACTCTAGCTTTACAGCCAGATATAATGTGTACATATTAGTATATTTTGAGATATATGAATCTGCAGAGGAAGCTTTTATTCGTGAGCGACAAATGAAAAAGTGGAACAGACCATGGAAGCTTAAATTGATTGAGAAAGATAATTCCACCTGGAAGGATTTATCAGAGTGTTGGAGTTGATTATTTCTATTAATGGTTTAAAAATCAAATAGATGAAGAAGTTTGTCGTTCTTAGTCATAATACTGTACTCGCGAAAGTGATATCCCTAAATAAAGATTCTTAAATCTATATTTACATGAAACCCTAGACTCCAACTTTCGTGGGAGAAGATTTTCTATATTGATAAGTTATAACTATTAAATAATCTTTACCCGAGAAATCGGGTATCCAGAAATGTTTAGATACAACCAGTAAGTTGTGGATGTTTTAAATCCATATAAAACATACTTTCTTTAAACTCTAGACTCCCAC
>Ga0256845_1000790_pt1 | contig 27620 bp, 25 predicted proteins | sample RiftiametaG_FD_189101 | JGI IMG/M metagenome (GOLD analysis project Ga0256845, IMG submission 189101) | Tube worm associated microbial communities from hydrothermal vent at the East Pacific Rise, Pacific Ocean - Riftia | ecosystem: Host-associated > Annelida > Integument > Unclassified ... | reverse complement strand
TGTCTCAAAAAGCACTTTACTATCAAGACTCAATCGCATTGCTGCCCCAATTGCAGCAATGGCATCAACATCTGCACCAGGTAACGCACTACTCATTTTAAGGTCTACTAGTCGTACATAATAAAAGAGTTCTCCTCTTTTAACAAAAGGCGCAATATCTACTTCTGCCACACCACCATCTATTTTACCTACTTTAATCCATGATTTACCATCTTTAGATATTTCTAGATTGGTAGGCTCTATTTTTCCAATTTCAAAAATGTATAGGTCTGGACCATTAACATCGGTTAGCGCATTGTCCACAAACTGTATAGTGAGACTGCCGCCTAGCCCAAGACTATGAATTCCTGTAATATCCTCGGCAAGAAAGCCTTGAATTACGTCTGGTTCACCTAGCACATTTTTTACTTGTTGCGTCATCAATTGTGGATGATTAGCTTTTACCACATTATCGGCAAATGAGAGTTCTCCCAAGGGTAGATAAACAGCTTTTTTCATATGCCCCATATAGGTTTCTCCTACTTCTTCACCAAAATATAGGTCAGGGTTAAGTTCCTGAAACTTTCTTTTGGCTACTTGTGCTTTTCTTTTAAAATCATTTTTAAATATTTTAACCATCTTTTTCTGGTGTTCAATAGTTCTTTGGTATTGAGGACTTACTTTTATTTTACCTGTGGCAATATCCATTTCTTCTTTTTCAAGTTCAGAAAACAATTCTTCAGATTCTTTTACACTATGCATTTGCCCAGAACGTTTTCTAAGGAACTTCATTTTTTCTTCTTCATCTAAACTTGCTTTTGGTTCATTTTTTCTAGCAACATCTGACAACACATAACCAGCCTCATTAAAGTCTAGTTGTTCCATAACATTGGTTCCTGCTAAAGAATCTATCTTCTTTAATTTAGCCATAGTAACCTCTGGCCCAGATTCTGCTTGCACCAACAAAATGGCTTCTTCTAACGATACTCCTGTTGGTGTATTTTTAGAAGTCAACTGTTCTTTAGAGATTTTCCCCTTTAGTATTTCTGTTTCTTGTTTTACACGGTCGGTCGCTCTATTTTTAACAGCTTCTTGGGCTAGAATTCTTAAACTATCTGGATTGTTGATGAGCTTTTCCATTTCTTCTCTGGAAACCCCACTGGCTTCAAGCATATCTAGAATTGCCTCGGTCGAAATCATTTCTTGTAGCGAACCAGTGTTGCCTGATTCGTTGGAATTTACTCCGCTCATTTGTAATAGTTTTTTAAGAGCTTCAGCTTCTGGAGAAGTATTGCCTTCGTTTTTATCATCGGTATTCAAAAACTCTCCTAATTGTTCTAGGGACACTTCCAAATCTTCTGCGGATGACTTTGATTGCCCATTTTTTGTATCATCAATGACTTCTGTATTTACTTCTGAAGATGGTTGTTCTTTTGGCTTTTCTGAGCAAGAATACAATACAATGACCAGTAGGATGATGTTATATAAGCTCTTTTTTTTCATGATTTTGATATTTATCGATGATACCTCATTTCAACAAAATTGTAGAACATTACTCCAAACCTATCATACCAATCTTCTAAGCCATGAGCTTGCTCACATTCGTTTAATGCCATTAAACTTTCATGGAAGGTTTCTAACATTTCAATACGTTTTTTATCATAAGCCTTATCTACTTCTTCAACGCTTCTCATAATACCTCTTCTCTGAGATTGCCAAACTAAACCTACTACGCCATGGTAACCAGATACATTATCCCCTAGAGCGACGGCTGCATCAGTGAAGGACTTTGAGCAATTATAGATGGTTTGAAGTTTTTCTAAATTATATCTTGCTCTATTGAACTCGCCTCGTGCAGTTGCAAAACAATCAGCACAGGTACTTTCCTCATCATCACAAAAAGACGGTATTCTGGGTTGTCCAGGAGGAGAAGCTGACCCTAAACAAGAGCCTAAACTATAATATTGCTTAATTAATTCTTCCGCGGCTTCTGCCGTGGCGAAAGCTTGATTTAACCTATCGATGCTTGCATCAATATGTCCATTTGTAGTAGCATTAACAGTATTTCTTTCTCTTCTATGATATACTTCTGTTTCTACATTGGATTCTCTTGCTCGTTCTATGCCTAGAGTTTGACTGTAAGTTTTTGATGTTAATCCAGTTAGAATTAAAAGTACTAAGAGGAGGGTTTTTTTTCTGCTCATTAGTTTTCCTGCCAGTAAGCCTACTATTAATATCAAGACACCTATTAAGATATAAATCCACTGGTTACTTTGTCCTGCTTGGGTTGTATTGGTTTTTGCTATTGAAGTTTCTAACCCCATGTTTTTTTTCGTGGCTTTAACAAATGGTGAACCCAAATAACTCATTACTTCAGGGCTTGCATTTACTACTATGGTATATGGGGTGTCTTGGGATTCTTCTGACCTCACAGTAAAACCTATATCCTGATAGCTCCTCACCTTAAAGTTGATAATTCCATTTTTGGAAGTAGTAGTTTTTTGCGTTAATTCTATATTACTCCAAGTATTGTAAACAACATCTGCTTGTAGATTTGCTTCTGTATCATTGGCAAAAATGAAAATGTCCACAAATTGATAAATGTCATGTCCTTTGACATAGTGATAATTTACAGAGTTTTGCTTTAATGTTAAGCTACCTTCCATAAACTTTGCTCCGTCGTATTTTGAATGGTCAGTTAATTCTAATTTTATGGGTTTTATGTTTTTATCGAGGGTGAATGGTTGTGCTGATAAACCATAACTGCATAAAATGTACATAATAAGAATTGCTCGAAATATATTTGGTTTCATAATCATATTATTTTCTATGTTTCTTTAATAAATAATTTGCTAAATCGGTCATTTTTGCTTTAAGTTCTTCGTGTTGTTCTTGTGACCTTTTAAATTCTCCTCTACGACCATAGTTGAGAACAAAAGCAGTATCATAGTTTTCGTTATAAATTAGTATTCTACCGTGGGCAGGTTGTTGCGCAATGTAGCAGTCTTTGGTGTCAGCAAGAGCGATACTCATATGCTGGATTACGTTTGCAGAATACTCTTCTTGATTTTTTAAATAATTCTGAATTTCCTTTTTGTTTTGACTCTTAGAACTAGGAGAGGAACCCCACATTAATCGTGTTTGACCTCCGATTGTATTTTCTCCAAAACCCTTTAGTTCTAAATGACATTTTTTCGGTGGGGAATAGTCTGAAACCTTTAGGTCTGATTCAGGGACTCCAAGTACCTTCGCTATTTCAGAAGTATCTATACCACAGCTGAAGTTGACCAACAAAGTACTATAGTCACCAGATGCCATGGTTTTAGTTTCTATCTTTTCAATCGAAAGTATTTCTGAATTAGGCGTAGTTACTTCCTTTTTGGTTTTTGTATTACAAGCCATAAACAGGCTTACTACAAGTATTGTTATAATTTTTTTCATTGTGAATTCCTTAAAATGGTTTTTCATATTCTGATGTGTTGATACTAAAATCGATTTCGGTTAATGACGTGCAAATTGTTTTTATTAGTATCGGTTTTTTACTAGAATAATCAATCATCCTTGTTTCCAGTGCTAAACCATCTATCCTACCCAGCCATGATTTATCCATTCCTTTTATAGCCTTTATTTTCTTTGATTTTAACTGCTTAAAGGCCTTTTCAAAAGATATGTCTGCTTCTTGAGTTACCCATGCTATACCAGACATTTGGGGTCCAGTTACTTGAAATTCTTGACATTTAAATCCAATAATTTTTTTGGTTTGACCCGTGGGTGAAATAGAAAAATCACTGGCATCTATTTCTGCGTCAGTAACATCTTCCAAATCAATTTTCATAGATGTCATTGATTTTTTGTCACCCAAATTCATAAAGGAGTGTATGGCAGAATTGGGTAAGTCCATTACGGTAATAAATTTTTCATCTTTACCCATAGTAAATGAACTTCCCATATATTCATCTTCATTGGTTAGATAATACGTTATGTCTGTAGTATCCTTTTCACTAATTACTTCCATAATATACTGGTGACTAAAAGTATAACTATCCAACTTTACTGTTTTTTTGTTTTTGAAAAGTTTGCCTTTGTTGTTAAAAACTGTGTCAAAAGTTTTATCAGTTTCTCGTTCCGTTTTTTCTGCCACTTTTCTTTCTATAGTCTTTTCAGCAGCTTCTTTGGCTTTTTTAGAGAGTCTTTTAAAAAATTGAGAATTCCCTTGGGTAGATGTAGCAAGGAATATAAGTACCATAATGATTTTGATGATTTTCATATCAATTTTCTTTTTTGAAGATTGTTTTTTTGACAACCTTATTTTTATAGATAATACTTAATGTATAAGTGCCATCTTTTAGATGGTTAATATTTAGGTAAATTTGATTTTTGGGAAAACTATCAATAGTGCCCTCTAAGTTGTTATACTTCTTCTTCATTAGCTTGCTTAATTGTAAGGCGCTAAATGAATAATCACATTCTGAAGTAAAAGTATAAGGAGTTTTTCCTAGTTACTATGAGGTATGTAACAAGAATTATGAGGCATGTAACACTATTGAAAAATGTAGTGTTTATAGGGGTTTAAAAGAAAATTATTTTTTTCTAGTAAATTCAGTTGGAGTGCAATTGTAGGTTTCTTTAAAGCATTTACTAAAATAAGCGTGGTCATTAAACCCAACGCTATAACCAACTTCAGATATATTAATATCTGATTGTAGTAAAATTTGCACTGCTAACTTTAAGCGTTGTGAGCGTAGAAATTCTGAAGCAGAAAGACCTGTTAATGCTTTTAATTTACGATGCAATTGCATACGACTCATATGCACATCCTTGCTAAAATCCTCGATAGTAAATGAAGATTCAGTTAGTTTTTTATCCAAAACTTGCTGTACTTTTTCTAAGAAACGTTCATCTACAGTAGTAATAGCAATATCTTTGGGCTTTAAAATAACTTCTTGACTATAACGAGATTGTAATTTTTTTCTTAGATTTATTAAGGAAGCTGTCTTTGATTTAAGAATTTTTTGATTAAAAGGTTTTGTAATATAATCATCGGCTCCTACATCAATACCTATTAATTCATTTTCATCACCAGCTTTTGCCGTTAATAAAATAATTGGAATATGACTTGTTCGTTCATCTTCTTTTAAGGTCTTAGTAAGTTCAATGCCATCTTTTATTGGCATCATTAAATCTGAAATAATAATGTCTGGTACTAACTCCAACGCTTTAAGAATACCCTGTTCTCCATTACTAGCTTGTATTACCTGATATTCTTTTTTAAAGGTATTACCCAAAACTAATCGTACATCATCATTATCTTCTACGATAAGTAAAATAGGCAATTCACTTTCATGGAAGAAAGTTTCTTTTTGAGCAGATTCCTCTTTTAAAACGGTTGGAAGCATTTCTACATTTAGACTTGTACTTTCCTTAAGAACTACATTTTTTAGTTTGCTTTTATCTAGACTTATTGAAACCATAAAAGTTATCCAATCATTTGGTTTACTGTTTACTAGTATAGAGCCATTATGTAATTCCGTTAATTCTTTTACTAATGATAATCCAACACCTGCTCCTTCATTGTGACCATCAGTTTGGTAAAAACGATTAAAAATTGTTTTAATCTGATTTTTTGTAAGCCCTTTTCCTGTATTTGATATTTCAAATTTCAGTACATCATTTGCTATAAATGCCTTAACTCCAATTTTACCATCCTTTGGGGTATACTTAATAGCATTTCCAAATAAGTTAGTAATAATGGTTTCTAGCACTTCTTTATCGCACCATGTTATTCGCTCTTTATTTAAAATTTCTAGGTTAAACTCAATATTCTTTTGCGTTCCTAGATATACAAAAGATTCCATCCAGAAGGAAATAAGCTGGGTGGGCGCAATTTTTTCCAAAAACAATTTTCTGTTTCCACTATCTATTTTAGAAAGTTCTAAAAGTTGATCTACAAGTGATGTTAATCTTTCCGTGTTTCTATGTGCTATTTCAAAATGCTCTCTTTTTTCTTTGGAAAGATTGGGTTCATTTAATGATTCTTGTATAGGAGTAGATATAAGAGTTAAAGGGGTTCTAAATTCATGGGATAAATTGGTGAAAAAAATAGTTTTTAGAGTATCTATTTCTCGTAGTTTCTTATTGGTTTTTTGTCGGTTTTGATATAGTAAAAAAAGAAATACTCCAGCAATAGACGTCAACCCTATGCCACCAAGCAAAAGATTTTTTTGATTTTTTGTTTGCTCTTGAACAACTTCACTTTGCGTTTTTAGAAGCTTTATTTCTCGATCACGTTGATTTCTTTGGTATTTTTCATCTATTTCCCTTATTGCCTCAACACTTTGTATTTTATTTAAAGAGTCGTTTATTGCTTGAGCAATTTTTTGGTGTTCAAAAGCCTTATTATAGTTTTTAAGCTTTGCATATAGGTTTGCTAATACAAAAGAATGGTCTCTTTTAATAGCACTATTTTTTAAAATGATATTAAGCTCTTCTGCTTTTTTTGCCCAGTTCATTGCAGATTTAAAATCTTGCTTACGAATAGTTATTTTCGCCAATTCAACAGCGTCTGTTGCAGCCTCTAATGCAAAACCGTTCTTTTCATGTAATGTATACGCCTCTTTAAGTAAATCATCTGCTTCTCCATACTTTTCTCGTTTAAGTTTTACTAGTGCAAGTGATGTACCTATCTCTGAAAGTGTTTGTTCATCTCCAATTTTTTTAAAAAAAGTGTAGCATTTTGTAAGAAGGGTATCAGCAGCGAGGAAATTTTTCTTTTTATATTCAAGCTTACCCAATTCTACATTGTTAGAATTCATGTAGTATTCCGCTGCATTTGGAGGAAGTTTTTCAAATTCATTATTTGCTTTTATGTAATAATCTTCTGCAAGTGATAAATCTTCTAAATCAAGATGAATACCACCTAGGTTTTGATAGGCGGCTGCAATTACGTCTGGTCGTAAAGCCTTTTTCTGATGCATGGAATCAACAATTAAGAAATTATCTTGAGCCTTTTCAATATTGTTTTTTCTTAAATAAATAGTTCCGAGTGCTGTGTATGTATCAGCTTTGGTCATATATGATAGTTCACTTTTCTCCTTTAATGTAGCTAATGCTCTATTACAGGCTTGTTCTGCCTCCTCGTAATTTCCTAATAAATAAAGAATTCTACATAAACCATTGTTGGCAATTGAAGCTCCTAGATTATAATTAGACTTTTTGGAGCGATTCGCTGATTCTTTAAAGTAAAAAATTGCAGAATCAATTTTTTGAACTCTTCTATAATATTGAGCAAAAAGATATTCTGTATCCGCTAAACCAATTTCATAATTACTTGAATTAGCTATTTGAAAACTTTTTTTTATGTAAAAAAGAGCACTATCTGGTTGTGGGTTAATAAATTGAATTACTTTTTTTTTATACTCTGAAATGTGAATAGAATCCACAGTGAAATCTTGTTGAGAAAATAATAATTGAGAAATAAAGAAAAGATATATAGTTAGTTTTTGTGACATACAGTTCATATAATACAATATAATCTGAAACTACAAATTTATTACTTGTTCATTAACAATGTTTAACAATGTTTTTTATTTGTGCCATACTATTAGCAAGGTTTGTACGTTTTCCGTGAAGAACCAAAACATAAATGAAAATGAAGAAGTGTATAAAACTCCTTTTTTTAATTAGTATTATTTCTTTTGCCGTTTCTTGTGGAAATGCAGATGATGATGTCAACTTTGACTTAAACCTTGATGGTTTGGGAAAAGGAAAACCTGTAGATGATTGCCTTAATTTGGGAGAAAATGATTTAGTATTGTCCATACAAGAACAATTTACCACACTACCAGGAAAAGTATCTATATTTTTTAAAGTATCTGATACACAAGGGGATCCCATTCCAGGATTAACTGCAAATCAATTTACTATATATGAGCAGGGAAGAAATGATGACTGTTTCAATACCATTTCCACATCAGAATCTTTGGCCCGCATTTCCTCTAGGTCACAAATCTTTAAGAACAATACGTTGTTGGTGTTGGATTTAAGCAACAGTGTATTGAGTAGTAGTTTGGATGAATTAAAAACGGCTTCTCTAAGTTTTATTGATAATGTGATGCCTACAGTTAGTGAAGAATCTTTTAAGATGGCCATTTATTGGTTTGATGGTGAAGATGAGCTGCATTTATTGAACGATTTAAGCTCTTCAAAAAGTGAATTAACAGCTGCTATAGAAGGGATTACTACAGACATCAGCAACGACCCATCCACAGATTTATATGGTGCGGTCATAAAAGTTACTACTATTGCAGAAGATTTGATTGATACAAATACAAGTAATGACATTATAGGAGCAGTATCTATAGTAGTCTTTACAGATGGTACGGATCAAGCCTCTCGTTTTACAGAGAGTGCTGCTCTTGAGAAAGTAAACGATGCAAACTCTAATATTTCATTCTTTTCAATTGGTCTTGGAGCAGAGATTGATACTGATGTTTTAACCCAAATTGGGAAGACTTTCAGCGTTTTTGCAGGGAATAAAGAGGACCTGGAAACCACATTCAATGATATTTCTTTCCGAGTATCCCAACAGGCTAATAGTTTTTATCTATTTGAATATTGCAGCCCAAAACGAGATGGTAGTGGTGAAAATAATTTAGCCATACAAGTTACAAACGGCGGTCTTCAAGGTGCTGTACAAACTAAGTTTAATGCTACAGGGTTTACTGGGGGATGTGAATAACTATTCCTAAAAGAATAAGAAAGAAAACTCCAAAAATCATTGTGTAATGGAATTTGAAGGTTTTGTTTGCCAGCATTTACTGCGCCAATAGTCGAATTATTTTTTACTGGACTTGCAACAAAAAAATGGACATTTAGTTGAGAGTCATGCAGCTACTTTTTGATTAAACATATTTTGATATTCATTTTAATAAAACCCTACTCTTAAGTAGGGTTTTTGGCTTGATAGTTGTTTTATACATACTAACCATAAGATAACTAATAAAATCTTACATCCTAAAAACTGAATGTGTAACTTAAAAAGTAGAAATCATGGTTGTATTAAATGAAATTATTCAAAACAGTGCAATTGGTGACCTTTCCAAAGGATATAGAGGAGTAGTATTATTTTTATTCTCCACAATTGTTACTGCCCTATTCATAATGTTTATTTACTTAATGGTAAATGGTTCACAAATGAATTTTAGCTTCGGGTACTAATACCCTACCTAATAATCATAGCATTTTTAAAATTGGTTTTTTCTGAATCTAGGTCGATAAGAAACCCATTGATTACTGCATGTGTCAATTGTCCGTCTTTTTCTAAAAAGAAAGTCGGGTTAATACCTATTTCCATATAGAGCTTTGGTTGTTCAAATTTGGGACTGACTAGATGTAACGGGACTTTTGTAGAAACAATTTCCAACGGAATGTCAGTAACTTTTAGATAAGCATAGCCCAATTTTAAAAGGGACATAATATCCAGTTTTGAAATATCGTTTATGGATATAAAACTTTTTGGAAATACTTTTCCCACTTTAAGTTTGTATCCTTTGGCATTCAAGGTTTCATACCCATAATAGGTAGATAAATCGCCTTGGTCCATGATTCTACTACTGTAATAAAAATCGTCATGGGTTTCATTGTCCACTTCAAGACGATGAATACCCAAATCTAAAATATAATTTTTGCCCAGTAGTTCATAGGTGACATTTTCAATTTTTAAATCAAATAACTTTTTGTCATTCTGCGGAATTTTTTCATAGTCTTCTACGGGTTCCTCCTTATACGAACCATTTGCTATAGTATATAGGGCAGAAATGATAGACACATAGTTCAACTTTCTGATTTCTTGTTTTTCTATGTCATTGGTATATCCTCCAGACTCAATTAATATAAGGCTAGTGCCCCATTTTGCAATGTTGTCACCAAAGGCCCTAGGTTCAAAATCATCACTGTATCTCCCTACCTGTCCTGGGGCATATTTTTGAATAATATTGTTCATGTATACAATGACTTTCATGGCATTGGCTCGTACATCGTTCATATCCTTCTCATAATTGTATGCTGTTGCCAAATAGGATATTGTTGCAGGTTTACTAGTCAGTTCTGCGTTGTAATAAGTACTTTGGTCATGAAGATTGAATCCAAAATCTGCATTTAGACTATCCCTGACCTTTTTTAATGTTTGTCCTTCCGGAGATTGTAACCGTAAGGCATCACGATTAATATCTACTCCCAATGCATTTCTTCTTTGGTACACCTCTGCCCCATCAGGATTTAGCATGGGTAAAAAATGAAGGGTTAAATGTTTTAGTATTTCCTTCTTTTCTTCAGCAAAATCTGGGCTGTCTAAAAAGTTTAAGATATCAAAAATGGCCTGTGTGGCAGTAGGTTCGTTTCCGTGCATTTGCGACCAGAGAAAAACATTGATTTCTCCTGTACCAATACTGATTAAGGATAAGCTTCTTCCTTCAATGGACTCTCCTACTTTCTGGACAATGAATTTAGGGTTTTGGGTATATTTGACAATAAGTGGTTGAATGTCCACATGTTTTATTCGGCGTTTCCCTATGGTAGTCTCTTTGTATTGCTCATACGTATCATACAAGTTTGTTGTAACATCTTTTTCTTGCCCATATACAAAGGCGCTCAGTATACATAAGATTGATAAAATACTATTCTTCATTATTTTTTAATTGGTGTCTGTTTAAAATTATACTTTTTAGTGGCTTTCTTCACTTTTTCCAAGAAATCTTTTCCTGGGTCTGTCTTTTCTGTACGGTAGCCATCATCCTTCTCCAACCAAAGTTCGTGCCCAACAAAGTTGGTGTACTCATAATGTCCAATAAGATATTCAATAGTATACTTTGATGAAAGATATTTTACCAACCTTATGTTGGCTTTTAACTGCCTTTTAGTGAGAGGAACACCCTCAGTACCGCCAACATTTTCAATTCCTATAGCACAATGGTTGAGTCCTATGACATGCCTTGCCATGGTTGTTTCGGGCATTTGCCTATAAATGGTCCCATCTTGGTCTATCAAAAATTGAGAAGAAACATTTAATGCACTTGCATTAGTAATATCTGGACGTGTATTAGGTAGTTTTGAATGTTCAAAAGCCTTAAAGGATGCTTCTAGCGTAGGGATAGCGGTCCAGTGCAGAACAATCATTTTAGGTGTAATGGCAGACGTTTGTTGTTCAAGACCATAACGATTGGATAAATACTCCAATGTCAATTCCTCTCGTTCTTCATCAAAAACAATGGGTCTGTCAACTATTTGTTTGGAAATATTACAAGACGCCAAACAGATTAAACTAAAGAGAAGAATAAATTTTTTCATAGTATGGTTAATTGTTCAGGGTATTTTCCTCAAGAAAAACTTTGTCAATTTTATAATTACTTGTGGTAAGCAAAGCATCATATTCTTTAGCTTCCGTATTTAGTTCTTTAGCGGTCATGGGTAAATCATTTGTCCATTTAATCATCTCAATCCCTTCACTTTTCATTAGGGCTATACCTACATTAGGTATATTTAGACAGACTAGTACTTTCATAGGTTGGTTTAAAGATATAAAGAAAAGAATAATACTCTTAAGAACGCTAAAGCATGCGTAATTAATTTATGAAAAGAATAATTAGTATTTTCACTTCTTAAAACCAATTTTACTAACTGAAAACCAACCACATGAGCAACATTAAAAAAAATATTCAAATCCCTATTGCCTGGAATTTTTCTTTTCGGATTTATTGTGTGCCCGGGCAGCTTAACTGCAATGACCAGTAGGAGATGTATATTATGCAGCATCTAACATTCTCCATGCAATTAGGAACTTGGGAGATGAGCAATGCATGTATTTTGCCTTTCAATAGGATTAATATTTAAAATTTTATTACGCATATGAAGCTGAAATGGATTAAATGGTTTTTTGTATTGTTACTTGGGGTATTGGCTATTCTTTTTATGGTCAATTACCCTAAATTAGATATTATATCGGGCTTTGCGGCAAAAAGTATGGCATCTAATGTTTTTATAGGCAATAGAACAACAGAATCTGTTATTGTTAATGACCATAATGTTCCCTTGATTAAATTAGCAGAAGTAGAAATTGATCAAAATCAAAAGTCGGCATATGCAAATGTATACGGCCTAAAAAACCGAAAAGCTATTTTTAGAAAAGGTTTGGGTGTGGTTTTGGTTCCTGAAGATTTTGAGAATCAACTTACATTGTTTCCAAACCGTGTCCAAATACTGGACACACTCCCTTATCCTTATGGTCACAATGGAATTAAAGATTCTATTTTTGAAGCCATAGATTATGAAGTATTGAATAAGGCTATGGATACTGCTTTTTCCAATCCAGAAGTTCAAAAAACGCGTACTGTTTTAGTTTTGTACAAAGGACATCTTATTGCAGAAAAATATATAGAAGATTTTGGACCAGATAGCCCAATTTTGGGTTGGTCCATGACCAAAAGTCTTTTGGCTACGTTGTATGGTATTTTAGAATATCAAGGTAAATTGAAGGTAGATGATTTGGCTCCAATCAAGGAATGGCAAAATGATGCCAGAAAAAATATTACGTTGAACCATTTGTTGCGCATGCAAAGTGGATTGGCATGGGAGGAGGAATATGCAGGTATTTCTGATGTTACAAAAATGCTGTTCTTGGATGCTGATATGACAAAGGCACAGGCAGGAAAAGAAGCCATAGCACCTCCTATTGAGGTATGGAACTATTCTTCAGGAACTTCCAATTTACTTTCAGGGATTTTAAGAATGCAGTTTAAAACGCATCAGGAATATTTAGATTTCCCATATGCTGCTTTGATTGATAAAATTGGGATGCACAGTATGCTCATGGAAGCAGATGCGGAAGGTAATTTTGTTGGTTCGTCTTATGGATGGGCCAGTACAAGGGATTGGGCCAAATTTGGACAATTGTATTTAAATAAAGGGAATTGGAACGGTGAACAACTGTTTTCCTCAGAATGGGTAGATTATATCTCCGAGTCTACGCCAAAATCAAATGGAACATATGGTGCCCACTTTTGGCTCAATGCCAATGGTAAATATCCTGATGTTCCCAAAGATCTTTTTTCTGCCAATGGATTTCAGGGACAATATGTGTTTGTAATCCCATCAAAAGACTTGGTAGTGGTGAGAACTGGATTGGCAGAAAATCCAGATTTTGATATTAATAATTTTTTAAAAGGATTGATAAAAGCAATACATTAGAAACATGCTATCTATGACCAAAATTAACATCAAAATCCATACACCATACCATAACAATATTATGGGTAGAAAAGTTTACATCAAAAGGAAGTTCATAAGTGAAGTCACCTTCTAAACCAGTTAATACGCCTAATGAAACATAATCAGTTGCATTGGTATCTGTAGATATATAGTTCCAAAAAGGGACCTGCATCTGTTTTAAAATTCGTCAGTACTAACTCTGTCATATCTTCATTGACTGTGGCTGAGCCACTAGTTGGGTGAGCTCCGTTCATAAATTCACCCATTAAATTTGAAGATATTTCCTCTTCCTCTTCTACAGTCATTTTTTCTTTAACCATAGCCATTTCCTCTTCTTCCATTGTATCATTAGAAGAACATGAAATCATTAATGTTGACAAAAAATATACAAAGTGTTTTAGTTTCATTTTGCTTAAGTTTTACATAATCTTACAAAGATAAATGTCAAGTATCACAAAAACATCACTACACAACATTCTTGCCTTGCTTCACAACAATAGTTTCATTTAAGGGTATGTTGCTGGTACATTTACTATGTATTAAAAAAGAAGTTAATTTTTTCATTTTCATATAGTGTTCTCGTAAAAGAGTCTTGTCTTAATTGATAAGACTCTTTTTAGTTTTTGGGTAACCAGTTCTTAATTTCATATCATTGATACATGATAATTTATAACGCCAAAATTCCTTTGAAAACCCCAATCTTTATCATAAAACCTTAAGTTTTAATACCGATAACCTAGACTGATGTATGAAAACTTATATTGATTCTTTTTCTGTTTTAGTTCCAGATGGGGAGCGCCCCTATTTAAGGCTTATTGCCAACTGTTTATCTCAAGTAACTGGAATCAAGATTTATATTATGTCGGACAAGAAGAATATTGCAATGCGGTATTCCAGATTTGTTCATCATTTTTCTTATTACCCTAAAACATCAGATATTACTAAATGGATTGCTAACATTAATACTGAAACATCAAAGCATGCGATAGATTTAATCTTATCGGTATTTGAAGATGGTATGTTCAATTTGTTAAAGCATAGAAATCTTCTTACAGATGTTAATAAGCTAATAGTTTTACCTTATCGGGAATCATTTTTGACGGCAAAAAAATAAAGGTTTATTGGCAAAATCACCTTCACAAATATAAAATTCCTGGGCCTATTACCAAAGAAATAAAAAATGGAATACTTTTGGATATTACAGAGGTACTAGGGGAAAAATTTGAAATTCCCAAATACGAGCGTATTAATTACTTGAGCCTTCGTGGAGTTATTACAAGTGTGAAAAGCAATGTAAAATTGCTCTTAAAACTTAAATACATTTGGAGAAACTCGCCTGTACAATTTGTATTACGAGACCCTATTGCCATACTATATCACTATGCATGGACACTAAAAAAAATAATCCTAAAAAAAGTAAGTGTTTTGATTAAATTTATTTAAGTATTTTTAGGTTATGGTATCCACTTGTTTTTTCCGAAATCTGGTTTCCGTTTCTCTAAAAATGCATTTCTTCCTTCTTTAGCTTCTTCGGTCATATATGCCAAACGAGTAGCTTCTCCTGCAAATACTTGTTGTCCAACCATTCCATCATCAGTAAGATTCATGGCAAATTTCAACATCTTTATGGAGGTAGGCGATTTTTCCAATATCTCTTGCGCCCATTCATAGGCGGTTTCTTCTAATTCCTCATGTGGTATTACAGCATTCACCATACCCATTTCATAAGCAGCCTGTGCTGTATAACTTCTACCCAAAAAGAAAATTTCTCTAGCTTTTTTCTGCCCCACCATTTTTGCCAGATATGCAGAACCATACCCGCCATCAAAACTGGTGACATCAGCATCCGTTTGTTTAAATAGGGCGTGTTCCTTACTTGCTATAGTAAGATCACACACTACATGTAGACTGTGCCCACCACCTACAGCCCAACCTGGAACTACTGCAATAATTACTTTGGGCATAAACCTAATCAAACGTTGAACTTCCAAAATATTTAGACGGTGCATACCATCTTCACCCACATACCCTTTATGTCCCCTAGCCTTTTGGTCGCCACCACTACAAAAAGAATAAACGCCATCTTTGGTAGATGGTCCTTCTGCAGAAAGTAGCACAACACCTATAGAAGTGTCTTCTTGTGCATCATAAAATGCTTCATATAGTTCACTCGTTGTTTTTGGTCTAAAAGCATTGCGTACATTGGGTCTGTTAAAGGCTATACGTGCTACACCATTACATTTTTTATAGGTGATGTCTTCAAATTCTTTTACTGTTTTCCAGTCTATTTCTTTCATTCTATATTTTTGATTAACTCAGTTTAAAGATAACATTTCCTAAACTAGAGTTTATTTGTTCTTTGCTTCAATCCACCGAGACATATATTCAGTACTCGCCATGGTGTGGTGATTTAGTAGTGCTCCTATAAAATTTTGCAGCCTATGGTTTTCTAAATTAGTTGTCAAACTATCAATTTTAGTGCTTAAGACAGGTTCTAGAATATTTTTATCATAGATATGATTGATAATATTTACCCCATTTTCTTGTGCTAGTTCCCACTTTTCCTGATTTTGATATAATTCCACAGCTGCTTGGGAAAAGGCTTGTGGATTGTCTGCTATTGTCCCATTCCATGGATACTCTAGGTGCATTCCTTCTGCTCCAATGTTGGTTGTTATGCTTGGTGTGCCGCAAGCCATGGACTCTATTAATTTGCCTTTTATTCCTGCACCAAAACGCAAAGGTGCAAGATTCACCTTGACCTCCCCAATCACTTTTTTTGCATCCTCTGCCCTACCACAAACATAAAAACCTTCTGTTGGTTTATGCAATTGTACTATTCTTTGAGGCAGATAGGCTCCATAGATATTCAATTTAACATGAGGCAACTGTTTGCGTATCAAAGGCCAAATTTCTTCTTTTAACCAAAGAAAAGCATCAATATTTGGAGCATGTTTTCCATTACCAATACAAATAAAATCTTCTCTATTTTCAAATGGAGCCCATTCTTTTTTGATATCATCATTAATTTTCTCCAATTGAAAAGGCAGATACATTAATATATCTGGATAGACTTTTGCATGCTTTATGAGTAGTTCCATTTCATAAGTGGAAATGATAAGGGAGCAGTCGCATCTATAAATACTGGCCACTTCCCTTTTTGTCATATCATGTTGAAGCCATTTATTAAATGAGAAAACAGTATTGGCTTTAAATGCATCTTGCCTAGCAGAACGTAAAGAATGTAAATCTTCAGTATCTAATATGCGAATTGCACTTGGAGCGTATTTTGAAACTCGCCAACCAAATTGTTCTTCCGTAATAAAACGGTCAAAGAGAACTAAGGAAGGGTTTAGTTCAGTGATAAAGCCATCAAAGCTTGTATGGTTTAATCGTATGTTTTTTTTCTGGATGCCGAGTACTGATAAGTCCATTGAATACTCAGTTTTTTGTGCGGTACATGCAAAAGTTATTTGGTATTCCTTTGATAAGAAAAATGTAATCAATTGTAGCATTCTGTTTCCAGCAGCAGTAGAACTGGGTTCTGGCCAAACAAGACCAATAATGAGCATTTTTTTTGCCATAATAGATTCTGGACTACATTCTAGATGCGAATTTTTGAGAAATGTTGGACCTTAATTTCCGCTCATAATCTTCCTCTAACCATTCCTTGTAATTCTTTGTATTGTTCATGATGCAATATGAATACTGCCGTACACGATACGTAATCTCCTCTTTAAGTTGTTTGGCCAATATACGGGCATCAAAAACATCTTCACTATTTTCTACACAGATCTGTGCGTGTTGCTCTATACTCCGTTCCAATACAATTTTGGATTTAAGACCTTGAGCAAATACTTTTTTGTATTCTTCTTTAATATTAAAGTCTATAGATTTAGATTTTTCAAACAACGCCCTGAGTTTGGTAGGCATTTCATATATAAACTCTCGTTCAATATCCTCATCGTTCTTAATGTTCTCCAAATAAAAATCTGGAAAATGAAAAATCTCTTGCCAATCTATTGGAGCGTCCCACATGCCAAAGCGGGCAAGGTTGTTCCCAAGATCTATTACTGTAAAATCACTTTTATTTGGCAAAATCCTAGAACCTCTACCAATCATTTGAAAATATAAGGTCAATGATCTGGTAGCCCTATTAAGAATAATGGTTTTTACACTTGGCTCGTCAAAACCAGTGGTAAGAATACTTACAGATGTTAAAATAGCATCTGGGGTGTTGGAAAACCAATCCAATATCTCTCTACGTTCTGAAGCACTGTTCTTATTGTCCAAATGCCGTACGTTATAACCAGCTTTTTTTAAACTTTCATACACATATCTGGAGGTATTGATACCGTTATTGAAAATCAAAGTTTTTGTGCCTTTTGCCAGTTCTTCATAAGAAGTAACAAGCTTGCCCAACATACTGTTATTGCCATAAAGCTCTTCGGATGATTTTACGGTATAATCTCCATTTATACCAAGTTTTAAACCACGTAGGCTAACATCATAATTATAGGTGTTGGCTTTTGCCAAAAAACTCTTATTGATTAACGAACTAATAGATTCCCCAACAATCAATTTTTTATAATTGTCCTTCATGGGGAGTTTTATATTGGAGCTTAAAGGGGTGGCCGTAACACCCAGTATAATGGATTTTTCAAAATATTTAAAAAGCTTTCTAAAGGAATTGTAATGGGCTTCATCTATAATGACCAAGCCAATATCCTTTATTTCAATTTTATCTTCCTGTAACCTGTTATTGAGTGTTTCTACCATGGCCACAAAGCACATGTACTCGTTTTGGTCCTCAAACTCTTTTACCTCACTGTTTATTATTTTATTCTTTACCCCAAACCCGGTCAGCATTTTTGAAGTCTGCATACTCAATTCTATCCTATGGGTAAGTACCACAACCTTTTTTTTCTTTGTGGTGATGTACCTTTTGGCTATTTCAGAAAACACAACTGTTTTTCCTCCTCCCGTGGGTAATTGATATAGAAGGTTGATATCATCGTCAGATTGATCCAAACACTTAAAAATGGTGTTCAGATCCTCTAATTGATAGTCATAAAGTTCTTTTTCTTTATGTTCTTTTTGTAGTTCCAAATTAGAAAATTAATTGTTTGGTATTAAAAAAGTAAACCTAGCTAAATTAGAAGTTTTTTATCCTTTAATGAAATATTGAGAGAGAAATTATCGTATCAAATAACGATAATGTGATTCCGAAGCAAATTAATCCAATATATCCAGTGCTCTGGAAAATTCTTCTAGATAGAGCCATTCTTGTTTTTGAACGGTTTCATAAATAAAACGGATTCTTTCTTTGAATTCTGGTAAAATAGAATTTACAGAGATATAATGTGTTGCTTCAGAAAAAGAATTGAGCATACTTTTATAAAAAGCATCTGGTACGTTTTTTCCTTCCTCAAAAGTTTGTGCAATTTCAATGTTATACAACATAATATCTGCCACTAAATGAGGGTCTACCCCTAGTTTAATAAAATGCTTTATATATTTGTGAGCCACAGACCTTCTTGCTCTTGCTTTTTTTCGTTTTATGGGGAAGTACTCATTTGATATTTTAATCTTAGCAGCTTGTATCAGTTTATCTTCTTTGGGATTAAAAACAAAATCGTAATATTCCTTTACTACAGGAAAGCGAGTGTACAAATCCATCAATTGTTCTTCAATTTCTTTCTTTTTTAATTCGGACAAGTACTTTTTCAAGGCTCTTTTGCTCATAGAGAAAATTATTGATTGCTAAAGATACATTGTGTTTTATAACATGTGGCATTTTGTATTTATAATATTGAATTTAACAAGCTATATTGTTATTTATGTATTTTTTTAAACACTTTACACATTAAATTAATTTGAAATAATCATTTCATTGTATATTAAGCGCCGTAAGCAATACCAAAACTAGTTGTTAGAATATGATGTATAGTTACTTTTCTTTGTTTTTTTTCTTTTTTATATCCTTTTATTCCTTAACAGCGCAAGAAGAAAAAACAGTTCTCTTTTCTATTTCTAACAGCGAAACGGGGTTGCCTTACATACAAAATTACTCAGCAGATGATTACGCTGCTGATACTCAAAATTTTGGTGTGGTTCAAAGCGAAAAAGGTTTTATATATATTGGTAATGCTGAAGGTGTTCTAGAATATGATGGTGTTAATTGGAGGCTTATTAAGTTACCTAATTATGGAACTGCCTTTTCATTAGCGGTAAACAAAAATAAAATTTATGTTGGAGGCTTTAATGATTTAGGGTATCTAGAAGCTGGTATTTTAGGTAAGCTACACTTTGTCTCCTTAAAAAAGCACCTTTCAAAAATCAATCAAGAGTTTCAAATGGTTTATAACATTAGTATTGTAAATACTAATGTTTACTTCCATTCTAAGGAGAAAGTATTTATATGGAATGGTAGTGATTTTGAAATCATAAAAGCAAATAAGAAAGGAATAAACTTTATAAAAAATATAAATAATAAAATTCATAGTGTAAGCAATAACACTATAATTGAAATACTAGTTGATTCCAATTTTGAGAAGATCGTTAATACTGCCAATATTGGTATTAAAAACATATCAGATATTTTATCATATAAAGGAAACCAATTATTGATACTTAGCACATTTAATGGCTTATTTATATATAAAGATGAAAACCTTATTCCCTTTAGCCTTAAGTCAACCAAGTATTTAAGTAATAATAATGGCCACAGTATAATACAACTGAGCAACGGGTGGTATGCAGTTGGCACACAAAAAGGAGGGCTGGTAATATTAGATGCTGATGGGGGTCTTCTCAAAATAATAGATAAATATGACGGACTTATAGATAACACAATCGTAAATATGTTCGAGGATCATCAAAATGGATTATGGCTGGCAACTTATGATGGGATTTCAAGGGTAGAAATACTTTCACCATATTCTATTTTTGATGAACGACATGGAATAGATGGGTATGTAAATAGAATATATAAACATCAAGATAAACTATATATTGCTAATTATAAGGGCGTTTTATCTCTTAATACTGTAAATAATATTAAGAAAACCAATGCATTTGAATTAATCAATGATTATTCTTTTAATGAAAAAAGATTATCTCAAGCTTTCTATTTTATGGCAATAAATGATAGCTTATTCTCTGCTTCACGGGCTGGCACACATATTATTGTAAACCATAAAATTGTCAAAGAATTCAATTATGCCAGTTCTGCCCTATTTCGCTCACGTCATAATCTCAATCGTATTTTTATTGGGCTTATTGACGGTTTGGCCTCACTAAAATATGAGAATGGGAATTGGATAGATGATGGCAGAATAAATGGAATTAAAGATGATATAAGGGAAATTGTTGAAGATGCCAATGGCAACTTGTGGTTAGAATCACAAACAGACGGTGTCTGGAAAGTCAATTTTGATAAAAAAAATATTCAAAACCCAACAGTAAAACATTTTAAAGCAAACAGAGAACTACCAAAGGGTTGGTTATTTTTAAAATTTATTAAGGGAGAAGTTCTATTTAATATAAATAATAATGTCTATAAATATAATGAAGCATTAGACAGTATTGTTGAGAATCCATCTTTTGGAAAGTTATTTGGGTTGTCAGGAAAAATATCAGTAAAAAAAGAATTCAGTAATGGTACTATTTGGATGGCTGCAAAGCTAAATAAAGAAGATGAAAATAACTCAAAAATTAGGGCTGTTAGACAATTAAACAACACGTATAGCATTGAAAAAATAGATAATGAACGTATATCACAAGATGTTGGAGTTTCACTTTTCTCAGAAGAAAACGGCATTGTTTGGTATGGAGGAAGTGGAGGAATTGTTCGCCATGATCTTACTATTGAAGGCAATAGCAAAAAAGATTTCAATACTCATGTTCGAAAAGTTACTTATCAAAATGATTCTTTGTTATTTGATGGAGAAAAAACGAACCATGAAAATAAACCAATTCAATTTAAAGAAAACGCTTTTCGATTTGAGTATGCAGCTACAAGTTTTGATAACGAATCTCAAAATCAATTTCAAGTCTATTTAGAGGGGTTCGATGAAAATTGGTCATCATGGACATCAGAAACCCAAAAAGACTATACCAACATACCAGAAGGGGATTATAGTTTTAAAGTGCGTTCACGAAATGTTTTTAACCATATAGGAAAAGAAGATAGCTATGTCTTTACCATTTTACCTCCTTGGTACAGAACTTGGTGGATGTATCTTATATATGGTTTGCTTGGTATTGCAACATTTATGGGCATATCTGAATACCGTTCCAAGGAATTGCTACGTAAAAATGAAAATCTAGAAGATATTGTAAAAGAACGTACCATTGAAATCCAGCAAAAAAATGAATTGCTAAATCAGCAAACGGAAAAATTAGTACAGCTCAACGATGCAAGAACTCAGTTGTATGCTAATATTACGCATGAGTTCAGGACACCCTTAACGGTAATTCTTGGAATGGCCGATACCTTGGAAAGCAAGAAATTGAGTGGCATAGAAAAATCGCTAGAAATGATCAAGCGTAATGGAAAAAAACTGTTGCGACTGGTCAATGAAATGTTGGATCTTGCAAAATTGGAAAGTGGCACCATGGAACTACATTTGGTACAGACCAATATAGTACCCTTTGTAAAATACCTGAGTGAAAGTTTCCATTCCTTGGCAGAGACCAAAAAAATAAACCTTACGGTGTATTCGGAAATAGAAGACCTTGAAATGGATTTTGATGCCAATAAAATGTCTTCCATTATTTCTAATTTACTTTCCAATGCCATAAAATTCACTCCAGAACACGGTAAAATAGTGGTTCATCTCAATAAAATAAATAAGAAGGATGTCAAGTATTTTGTTATTAAAATAAAAGATAGTGGGATAGGGATTGCTGAAGAAGAGATGGGCAATCTTTTTAATCGGTTTTATCAAGTGGATAATTCATCCACAAGACAAGGGGAAGGAACTGGTATTGGGCTTTCTTTGGTCAAAGAGTTTACAGAATTAATGAACGGAACTATAGCTGTGGAAAGCACCCCAAGAAAAGGCAGTACGTTCACTATTCAAATACCGGTGACCCATGCGGCCGTTAAAACAATAGAGGCAAAAATAACAGTAGAAACCCGTATTTCAGAACCCTCTTCAAAGAATGATATTACATTCCCTCTTTTGAATGATGACACAGAACTGCCCTTGGTACTTATTATAGAGGACAATGAAGATGTAGCACATTATTTAAGAACCTCACTTAAAGATAAGTACCAGACCATACATGCCGTAAATGGAATTGTTGGTATAGAAATGGCATTAAAAAACATTCCAGATATTATTATAAGTGATGTTATGATGCCTGGCAAAGATGGGTTTGAGGTTTGCGCTACACTAAAGTCAAATGAGCTTACGGATCATATTCCCATTATCATGTTAACAGCCAAGGCAACTATTAAAGACAGGTTAACAGGACTTTCTCATGGTGCAGATGCCTATTTGGCAAAACCTTTTGTAAAGGCAGAATTGTTTACCAGATTAGATCAATTGGTCTCCTTGCGAAAAAAATTGTTGAGCAAATTTCAAAACAATGGGTTTAATCAACTGCTTAAAAAACGTGAAGTTACTCCCGAAACAAAATTTCTACAGAAAGCAATACAACTTATTCAGGAAAATATTTCTGACTCTGATTTTGGAACCGTACAATTAGCTTTTAAACTGCATTTAAGTGATTCCCAAGTATATCGAAAACTAAAGGCAATTACAGATAAATCAACAGCAGTATTTATTCGTTCCATTCGCTTGCAAAAAGGAAAAGAACTTATCCAAACTACAGACAAAACCGTTTCAGAGATAGCCTATGAAGTTGGCTTTAACGACCCATCTTGGTTTAGCAAGGCATTTAAAGAAGAATTTGGGTTTGCTCCTAGCGAAACATAAAATGTATAGTTTGTATTTCCCTATAATTATTGTCGTCCAGAATTTTAATACCAGTACCCAATACTAATTTTTATCTATTTTATGAGATAAAAAGATCCATTTATATCAAAAATGAGTATTGTGTCCTATGCAATGTGTAAACACTTATCTCTCAATAAATTGCTTCGGGTTTTCATTGTCATATGCAAGAATAGCACATACTTTTTTTAACAATGCACAAATATTCCATGTTTTTGAAAGAATACTCCTGATAATTTTTTAAACGCAAAAGTATCATTGTACCATAATTAATAAAAAACAAAAATTATGAAAACAACTATGAAATTTTTAGCACATGGATTATTAATTTTCGGCTTAGTATTAACATCTTGTTCTAAAGATGGTGAAGACGGGTCAGATGGTACTACAGGTCTTCAGGGAGAACAAGGAATTGCTGGGCAAAACGGTACAGACGGGGTTGATGGAACAAACGGTACTGATGGAACAAACGGTACTGATGGAACAAACGGTACAAATGGTACTGATGGCAATGCAAATGTTGAAACTACAATCTTTCTAAACCCTACCTGGGCATCTAGTGGTTTAATGACTTTAAATTCATCCAATATTACACAAGATGCATTTGATTATTATTTAATATTAGGATATTTAAAAGAAGGTAATATTTGGTATTCTGCGAATGGAAATCAAGCAGTTGGCGGATACTATAAGGGGTTTTATGATGTGGGCAGGTATTTTGTCAGAGTTTATGATTTTAACGATGTTATAGATCAAACGCGTCCAGTTATAGGACAAGCTAAGGTGGTGGTTATTGAACCTAGTAACGTTATACTTACTAGTGGAAATGGAAAAAGTGAATCTACAAAACTAAATTTCAGAAAAAACGTACTTACAGATTTATCTGATGCTGGTGTTGATATCAACGATTATTATGCTGTATGCAAGTATTACAATATTAGCGTGGAATAAATTTTCATATTGTTTGATTACAATGACATCTTGGGATGATAGCCTGAGGTGTCATTGTACAATTAGCTTTTAAACTCCATTTAAGTGAATCACAAGTATATCGTAAACTAAAGGCAATTATTGATAAATCTGCAGCAGTATTCGTTTGCAAAGAGCTCATGCAAACTACAGATAAAACTGTTTTAGGTCACTTATGAGAGATTGGCTTTAAGCCCCTCTTGCTTCCGTAAAGCATTTAAAGAAGAATTCGGGTTTGCTCCTAACGAAGCATAAAGATGAAAATTTGCTACTGTTAAAAAGAGGTGCGTGGTACAAGACCAAGATCTGTTAGGTTTTTCTTGTGCTGAGCGAAGTCGAAGTAAAAACCTAACAGATCTTTCATTTTCAGAAATAAAACTTCCAATTATATCATTATTAAGTATTGCATATCATGCAGAACGTAAATAGCTGTTTATTAACGTAATACTTCGATTTACTAGTACGATACGCAATAATAATCCATGCGTTTTTTAGTAACGCACTAATACTCCATGGTATTGAATAAATACTACATGTGGTTTTTTAAGCGTAGGAGTACCATTGTACCATAATTAATTTAACAAATAATATGAAAACAGAAATGAGTTATTTAAAATATGGGTTATTAATTTTTTTCTTGGTATTTACATCCTGTTCTAAAGATGGTGAAGATGGAGCCATTGGCCCTAAGGGTGAAGATGGAGCCATTGGCCCTAAGGGTGAAGATGGAGCCATTGGCCCTAAGGGTGAAGATGGAGCCATTGGCCCTAAGGGCGAAGATGGTATTGATGGGGTCAGCGGAATCGATGGGGTCGCTGGTAATGCCAATGTAACCACCTATATTTTTAATGAACCTCAGTGGAGTAATGGCAATCCGTTGATAGTATTAGATATGACCGGTATTCTTACTACCGATGTGCTTACGAATGATGCTGTCTTGGTCTATGTAAGAAGTAATACTGGCCAAAATAGTCAAAAGGTATTTCAGATTCCTGGCTGGGTGCATGGGAGCTTTCCCAATTACCCTTTGCAAATGATCACGCCATATTTTACAGACTCTGAAGGTGGCGCAGGAGGGTTTCAAATTCCTGAACGAATATATATTAGTACAAGAAGTGTCGATAATGTAACTATTCTAACGAGTGAGGCCGTGCCTCTTTCGTGGATAAGAGTTGTAATCATCAAAACAGCAAATACTATTACTGGCAAATCAAATAAAGGCCTAGCATCAAAAGATAAGGTGTTGAATAAATTAAAAATAGCAGGAGTTGATGTAAATAATTACCATGCAGTATGCAAGTTTTATGGTATTGCCCCAGAGTAAACTTTTTAAATGTATATATATAAACATCTCGGCTGGGGAATGAGTTAGATGGTAGAATTTTGATAAATAGAAATTATAGCAACAATTACTTCTAAAGTAGATTTTTAACCAAGGCAAAAAGTATAAAATTGAGCTTTTGACTTTACACAAATGAATGTTCTAATTTTTTTTAAATCCTGATAAAAAATGTGTAATGTATTTGTAACCTATAAAAACAACAATATGAAAACATTAATTTTGAAAACAAAACTTATGTTGGTAGCTCTTACTGTTGCCTTCACTATTGGAAATGCAAATGTGCAAACCTTTGTATTTACTAGCGCAGTAGGAAATAATGGTAGAACGGCCATAAGCATACCAGAAATAACACAAAGCGTTGTAACTAATGACGTGGTTCTAGGTTTTATACAAGCAAATGAAACTGGTATAGTTGGATTGCCTTATAGAAACGGAACTAACACAATTATTGACGGGTGGTATCTAGTAGAAGAATATAGTTTTCAGACTTATAATGAAAACAATGCGCAAATTGGTTTTGCTGCTGATAATTTGTTAAATAGTTTTTATGCATATAGGGTAATTATAATAGAAGCTAGTAACGTAGTAGTTAGACCAGGTAATGGAGCTGGTAAAAATCAGTCATTCGTGAAAAATGGTAGAAAAACTGTTTTAGAAGAATTAAGTAAGGCTGTTAATATTACTGATTATTGTGCTGTAATGAACTATTATAATCTTCCTTGTAATGAATAAGCCTTATCGTAAAAATATAGCGAAATTTTTTATTCCAATGTTAATACTAATGGCATGTGGAGGAAGCGAAGATGATGAAAGTGAGGAAACTCAAGAGTCTCCATTAGATAACATTGTGAAAACCTCTACTACACTTAACGGAATTAAAATTTCTACTTGGATGTACCAAATACAATGGTTAGATGAAAAAGCTTCTATAGATGAATTAGATGCTACACCTTATGATATGTTGGTTGTAGAGCCTGGGCATAATTTTATGACAGATGTATATGATACAAATTATTTAGTATCAAGTTTAAAACAAAAAGCCAATGGAGACGATCGCCTTCTGTTGGCATATATCGATATTGGTCAAGCAGAAGATTATAGAAACTATTGGGATAATACTTGGGTAGCACCTACAGAAACAGCTATAGGAAACCCAAATTTTTTATTAACTATAGACCCTGATGGTTGGAGTGGTAACTACCCTGTTGCTTATTGGGATGCTAGATGGCAAAATATTTGGTTAAATGAAAGTAACGGAATAATTAAAGAGCTGGCCGATTTTGGGTTTGATGGCGTTTATTTAGACTGGGTGGAAGCCTATGATAATGATAAAGTTCGAGAAGCAGCAATTTCAGATACGAAAAGTACAGAAAACGAAATGATGATTTTTATTGATAAAATTAGAATTTTAGGAAAAAGTATTAATCCAAATTTTTTAGTTGTGCCACAAAACGCACCATATCTATTAGAAGCTAATTCTTCTTATTATATGTCAATTATAGATGCATTGGCAACAGAAGATACATGGTTTTATGGAGAGGGTGATGTGCCTTGGAGCCATGTAGACGCAGGAGATTTAATTGGTGGAGACAGACATTCTGGTGATTACACTACGGCAAATAGAATTGCACAGAATAAAAAATATTTAGACTTAGGAATCCCTGTTTTTAGTGTTGATTATTGTATTTCCGAATCTAATGCGGAACAGACATATATTAAGGCCTACGAAAATGGTTTTATTCCTCTTGTTACAAGAGTTTCACTTACAAATATAACAGAAACACCACCATCGTTTAATGATTAAAAAACCTTCAGTATAGTAATTTAGTTTTGTTATTCAAGCCTACGTACAAGGTGAAAAAAATGTTACTGTTGACCATAATTGTGATGGTAATAAAAATTCAAAAAAATGCTATAGTCAAGTGCATATAAAAATCACGGTCTCTTTCAAACTTTTTTTTTGGCGAAACTAAAATTGAGCCTTAGAAGAAAATCAAAAAAGAGTAGAATCTAACCCTAATTATTATAGACTAAGACAGCAGGTAACCGAACACCAATTTGGCACATTAAAACGCCAATGGGGATTTACATTTACCTTAATGAAA
>Ga0256845_1000789_pt1 | contig 27636 bp, 18 predicted proteins | sample RiftiametaG_FD_189101 | JGI IMG/M metagenome (GOLD analysis project Ga0256845, IMG submission 189101) | Tube worm associated microbial communities from hydrothermal vent at the East Pacific Rise, Pacific Ocean - Riftia | ecosystem: Host-associated > Annelida > Integument > Unclassified ... | reverse complement strand
AATCCGGTTGCCGCCTGTCTTTTGGCGGCCCATTTCTTCATAAAAAATATGATGCCACAACCAAAAACCAATGCTATAGCAGCGTATTTAAATGCATCATGCCAAACTGGAATACCAAAAATAAGCCCTCGATTACAGAGAAACATCCCCGACATCGGGTTGAGAGCCGCCCGTGGTGAGGGTAAAATCTCGTAGAAAAAGGCGTACCAGAAAAAGAGCTGCAGTAGTATCGGGATATCTTGAAACACCTCAATATAGATTGCCGAAATTTTAGCCAATAACCAGTTTGAAGAGAGACGTGCAATGCCGAGAAAGGTGCCGAGAATAACAGTAAGTAATATGCCGATAAACGAGACGATCAGGGTGTTGAAAAAGCCAACCATAAGTGCTCGGCCATAGGAATCAGCAGCCGAATATTTGATGACCGATTCCCCAATTTCAAAAGAGGCTTCTTTATCTATAAAGCCAAATCCTGTGGATATGGATTGTCTTTCCAGGTTTGCAAGAGTGTTGTGTACCAGGTAGTAACAGAGCAGAGCAACACCGGCTACGGTGAGGATCTGATACAGTATTGCCAGTTTTGCCGGGTCGCGCAGAAAGGGAATTTTTTCCGGTGATGTTGTGTCCATATTCACCTGTGAATGCGTCCATGTTCGGGAAGAATCTTGCCGATCATGGTGATGTTTGGTTTGGGTAGATACCCTGCAAAAACGTTAACTTTTGCAGGGTATTTTTTACAAGGGGAGTTTTACTTGAACGGAGGTGAATACATGAGTCCACCATTTGTCCACAGTGCGTTCAGGCCGCGTTCGATTCCGAGTGGAGTGTTTACGCCGATGTTTCTTTCAAATACTTCGCCATAGTTACCAATCTGCTTAATGATATTATACGCCCATTTTTCATCCAGGCCAAGAGCTTTGCCGTTACCGGGGATAACGCCGAGGAAACGCTGGATTTTTGGATTTTTGCTTTTCAGCATTTCATCAACATTTTTTGAGGTAATTCCCAGTTCTTCAGCATCAATCAGGGCAAGAACGGAGTAGTTGACGATATCTTTCCACTGATTGTCACCGTGACGAACGGCAGGAGCCAGAGGTTCTTTGGAGATAATTTCAGGAAGGATCATGTAGTCGCCCGGATTTGGTGAAACCGCACGGATACCAGCGAGCTGGGAAGCGTCAGATGTCATACAATCGCATCGTCCTGCAAAAAACGCTTTGGACAGTTCCGCGGTATTTTCTATAACGACAGGGTTCATTTTCATGTTGTTGAAGCGAAAAAAATCAGCAACATTCAGTTCAGTGGTAGTTCCCGGAAGAACACATACTGATGCGCCGTCGAGTTCTTTTGCACTTTTAACACCAAGTTTTTTTGGGATCAGGAAGCCCTGACCATCATAATAATTAACCTGAGCGAAATCTAGACCAAGAGCGGTGTCACGGCTGAGTGTCTGGGTCGCGTTACGGGTAAGAACATCAATCTCGCCGGACTGAAGAGCAGTGAATCGTGTTTTTGCAGTAAGAGGGGTGAATTTTACTTTTTGTGAATCACCGAAAATTGCAACGGCAATCGCCCGTGCTGTGTCAACATCAAGGCCTTTCCATACGCCTTTTGCATCGGGTTTACCAAAACCGAAAAGATCTCCGTTAACACCGGCTTGAACAAAGCCTTTTGCTTTGACATCGTCAAGGGTTCCCGCTGTAACTACTCCTGCAGTCAGACAAAATGCTGCCACTATTGCCGGCACAACTCGTTTTAACTGTCTCATAAAAAGTGTCTCCTCCTTAAAAGGGATTATTTGGTGGTTGTGACTGTTGATTAACAATCACTGCTGAGTATATCCTTGTGACTAAAAATTAGCCAGCTATATCAGTTTTGCTGATAGCTATTTCAAAAAGAATGTAGTGTTATTCCAGTAATCATTGTTTGTGTCAAGCAGTTTTGGATATATGAAATCATTTTTTGATGTTGAAAAATGTACTACAAATGGCTAGGGAGCCGTGTGTCTGTCAGGGTTTGTCTCTGTTGAACGTGTTCGGATAATTCAAAAGGCTCAAAGTCGAGAAATTTAAAAAGACATGTCTCAAAGAGCAGTATCTTTTCAAAATTAAGACGAATATGGTGTTCTTTTAGTGGGTTATCGTCTCCGTATCGTTCAATGATATATTCGAGCCGTTCATCAAGGGAGACAACTTTGTCGTGGCGAACTCGTTTGTCGGCATAGTAGACCAGTTCTCTCGCTGTAAAAACACCCTGTCTATAGCGATCACCATTAAAGTCTGACAGTATGACATGTTCTGCGACAATTGTGCCGATTTCGGGAAACCCGAGTACGCGACATATCTGCTCTCCCTCTTCAGCATGGTTACCGCCGTTTTTTATACAATGGGTTTTGGCAATGTCATGTAGAAGTGCTCCGGCGATTGTCTCTTTTTTATCGGGTAGGGGTGGAGTCGCTCTGTTGGATAGTGTAAGGGCATCGAGCAGGGCCTCGGATACGTTAGCAACAACGCGGGAATGGTCTCGAATATTGTCCAGCATTTCGTACCTGTCCATATATTCGAGACATTGCTCAATAGTTGGTATGTTTTTTGTCATTGTGGCCGGTGGTATTAGCGACTGCTGAGTTCATGTACGGCGTCCACCGCAATTTTTGCCTGATCTGGTGGCGTGAACTGATGAATGCCGTGACCAAGGTTGAAGATATGGCCACGGGCACTGGACGCATCGTCAAGAAGCCTGCCAATACGTCCCCGCAATTCATCCTTTGGCAGCAGAAGGGCAAAAGGGTCAATATTTCCCTGAACGGCCTTGTTGCCAACACGTTTAATGGCATCTTTTATATTGATACGCCAGTCAAGGCCGATAACGCCTGCTCCGGATTTCACCGAATAATCAAGCAGGGTTGAACCGTTATTTGCAAAGTAAATCAATGGAATGTCGAACTGTTTAAGGCTACCAATGATTTTTTGTACATAAGGAAGGGCAAACACCTTGAAATCACAGGGGGCAAGTATCCCTGCCCAACTGTCAAAGAGTTGCAGTGCCTGGGCTCCTGCACGGGCCTGGGCCTGCATATAGCCGATTGTGGCTTCGGTTATTTTTCCCATCAGGTTGTGGAAGAGCTGTGGTTCTCTAAACATCATCTTTTTAGTTTCCCAGAACACCTTGGATGAACCGCCTTCGATCAGGTAGGTTGCACAGGTGAAGGGGGCGCCAGCAAAACCGATCAGTGGCACTTTAAGCTCTTTTCGAAGCAATCGAATGGTTTCCATGACGAAGCTGACTGATTCGTCTGCATTTGGGACAATGAGTTTGTCGAGTGCGGATTGATCTCTGATTGTTTCAGGAAAGACCGGGCCACGTCCATCATGAAATTCCAGGGGTGCTCCCATTGCTTCCATGAGTATGAGAATATCTGAAAACAGGATAGCCGCATCCATGCCGAGAATATCGATGGGCTGCAGGGTAACTTCCACACAGAGTTCCGGTGTTTTGCAGAGTTCAAGGAAGGTTACATTACCTCGAACTTTCTGATACTCAGGCAGGTATCTTCCTGCCTGACGCATCATCCATATGGGTGTGTAGTCTGTTTTTTCACCACGGCATGCTTTGAGAAAGGTGTCGTTCATAGTTTCCTTTATAAAATTATTTTTTTGTGGCTGTTTTTGCAGGTATATAGCTGCAAAAAGGTTCTTGAGCCAGATAATCTCCGGTCATTGCATACGCTCTGGCACGGCAACCTCCGCAGACACTGTTATATTCACATAGCCCGCAGCTGCCTTTATAACTTTTAAAATCCCGAAGATTAAGAAAGAGTTCAGATTCTTCCCAGATTGTTTTAAAGGTGGTTTTTTTGATATTTCCGGCAGATTTAGCAAAATAGCTGCATGGCTGGACTTCTCCGTCGACATCAATCAGGCAGATAAGCTGGCCGGCAAGGCAACCCTTGGAACCGCCGGTGGAAAATTTTAGACTCCTGTGTTTGTACTTTTCCCCTTCTTTCAGAGCCTTTTGACGGACAATTCGGTAGTAATGGGGGGCACAGGTTGGCCGCATAAGGAGTTCGTCCTCTTTCTGTTCTGTTTCATAATGCCACTTAAGAATTTCGTCGTAAACCTCTTCGGGGATCAGCTCTTCCATGATATCCTCGCCGCGGCCGGTCGGGACAATCATAAACATATACCAGGCTGTGGCGCCAAGGGATTTTACCAGCCGGTAAATTTCGGGGATTTCTGCGCGATTTCGGATGGTAAACGATGAGTTAATAAGAAAGGGTATTTTGTGTTTATTAAAGAGTTTGATGGCATTCATTGTGCCTTCAAACGCTCCAATTTCATTGCGAAAATTGTCGTGAGTTTCAGCTTTGGAGCCATCCAGGCTGAGGGAGACCATTTTCATTCCGGCAGCCTTAATTTTTTCGCAGATTTCTTCAGTTACTAGGGTGCCATTGGTGGCAAGGCACATGCGAAAACCTTTGCCTGTGCCATACTCAGCAATGTCAAAAACATCTTTTCGTAGAAGTGGTTCGCCACCGGACAGGACAAGCACGGGGCTTGCATAATTTGCGATGTCATCCATTATCGATTTTGCCTCATCGAGGGTGAAATCGGGGTGTTCCTTGGCCTCAATTTCTGATGATGAACGGCAGTGTACACATTTCAGGTTGCAACGCCTTGTTATTTCCCAGGCAATCCATTTTGGTTCAAAATCCATTACTCTCTCCAGCAGATACTCAAGTATATTTGATGTCCATCTACAAGGTAGCCTACATACAAAACAGTACGCTACTTCCTTGAAGATAGAGCAAATTTTTAAAGATGTAAATAATAACCCCGATTACCAGAAAATAAGTTGTGAAAACTTGAGGGATAGTGGGTCACATATCTTTATAATTTATTGTAAATAGCGTATAGTGCGATCCTGATTTTACCAAGTACCTTTGATGTACAGACAATGAGGAAAATTATGTTGATTTCACCTGTTACTTCAACCAATCCGGAAGGCGAAAAAATTGTGGCTGGTCTTCTTGCACGATTGCAGGATGCCGATGCGGATTGCAGTGCGGCGGTCAAAGAGATAATTCAGGCGGTAAAAGAAAATAAAAATGCAGCAGTACTGGAATACAGCAGGAAATTTGATGCACCGGATCTCACGCTTGCGCAGTTGCAGGTAAGCGCTGAAGAGATGCGGGAGGCTTATACTCTGGTGGATGAAAAGTTTCTCGATAGTCTCAACAGGGCTATTGACCGGGTGCAGAGCTTCCATGAACGTGAGATGGAGGATTCCTGGTTTCAGACCAGGGAAGATGGAACTATCGTTGGCAGAATGGTTCGGCCTGTTGACTCAGCTGGATTATATGTGCCTGGAGGTCAAGGAGGAAAAACACCACTTGTCTCTTCCGTTTTGATGAACGGTATTCCGGCTGGTATTGCCGGAGTGCACCAGAGGGTGATGGTCACACCTCCCGGCAAAGATGGCAAAGTGAGTCCACACCTCTTGGTGGCCGCTCAGGAAATTGGTATTTCTGAAATTTATAAGGCTGGTTCTGCCTGGGCCATTGCAGCTCTTGCTTATGGCACGGAAACCATACCTAAAGTAGATGTTATTGTTGGCCCAGGGAATCAGTTTGTTACTGAGGCAAAACGAATGGTTGCCGGAATGGTGCGTATCGATATGATTGCCGGGCCTTCTGAGGTTTTGATTGTTGCTGATAAAACTGCAAAAGCAGAACATATTGCGGCGGATATGCTGGCCCAGGCTGAGCATGACCCACTGGCCCTTGCTATATTGGTTACGACACATGCACCGCTGGCAACAAAAGTATTGACAGAGCTTGAGCGTCAACTTGTACTGCTGGGTCGGGAAGAAATCGCACGAACAGCATTGCGGGATCGGGGCGTTATACTGGTGGTGGAAGATATTCAGGAAGCTGTGGATCTTGCCAATATGATTGCTATTGAACATCTTGAGTTGCTGATTGCTGACCCCTGGGCGCAACTTTCCCGTATTCGTCATGCCGGGGCGATATTTTTGGGCAATCATACTCCAGAGGCGGCAGGCGATTATTTTGCCGGACCAAATCATGTACTGCCTACGATGGGTACGGCCCGATTTGCCTCGGCTCTGGGTGTGGAAACGTTTTTAAAGAAATGCTCCATCATAAGCTACTCAAAAGAGGCCCTCAAAGCGGATGGAGAACATATTATGCGGCTTGCTCGACTGGAGGGGCTGGATGGTCATGCCGCATCAGTTGCGGTTCGGCTGGACAGATGAAGACCCATTTTCATACTCTGCTAGCTAAAGGTCTAGAACGACTTGGGCTTGAGATTGGGGATGATGCGTGTGATCGTCTCTTTATCTATTTTACAGAGCTTAAAAAATGGAACAAAAAGGTTAATCTTGTCGCTAGACGCACCAGTGATGATGATCTGGTGGAGAATCATTTTCTCGACTCGCTTGCTCTGGTACCGGCATTGGCAAAAAATGGCACCCACTTGTTGGATATCGGTTCAGGTGCAGGGTTTCCTGGGTTGGTCTGTAAGGCTGTCTTGCAGGAGATGACTGTTACCCTAGTTGAACCCCGACTGAAAAGAGTTGCTTTTCTTAAGCATATTATTCGTCTGCTTGAGTTGAAAAATGTTCAGGTGCTTGCATGTCGGATAGAAGATGAAAGTGCGCTCGATTCAAATTTGGAGTTGAGCCATATAACCTGCCGGGCGGTAGCAGAGCTTTGTGATTTTCTTGAAATGGTGAAACGATTTTCACCATCAAAAGCTCGAGTTGTCTGTATGAAGGGGCCACGCTGGAAAAAGGAGATTGCAGAAGTAGAGGTGTCTGAGTTGCCGTTTGTTCTAGGAGGAGTTGAAGAGTACACCTTGCCGTTTTCCGGTGGTCAGCGGAGTCTTCTGTTTTTTGATTACAATAATTCAAAAGAGGGTATATAGAAATGAAGAAAGTTGCAGTGTTACCAGGTGATGGAATTGGGCCGGAAGTGATGACAGAGGCGATCAAAGTACTTGACGCGGTCCAGAAAAAATTCTCCTTTGAACTTTCGTATGAATATGCCGATGTTGGAGGCATTGCCATAGATAATCACGGTGAGGCCTTGCCTGCTTCGACTCTTGAACTCTGTGAAAAAAGTGATGCTGTTCTCTTTGGTTCAGTGGGGGGGCCGAAATGGGAAAGTTTGCCACCCGAGAAACAACCGGAACGGGCTGCGCTTCTACCGCTTCGCAAGCATTTTGATCTGTTTTGTAATTTTCGTCCGGCAAAGGTTTTTAAGTCGCTAACAGCAGCATGTCCGCTCCGACCGGATATTATTGGAGATGGATTCGATATTCTTTGTGTGCGTGAACTCACTTCCGGTATTTATTTTGGTACTCCAAAGGGAAGAGAAGGCGAGGGAGACGACGAACGGGCCTTTGACACCATGGGATATAAGCGTTCTGAGATACAAAGGATTGCCAGAATGGCTTTTGAGGCGGCACGATTACGAAAGGGGCGTGTGACATCCGTTGATAAAGCAAATGTACTAACCACCATGGTGCTCTGGCGTGAGGTAGTTGTCGAAATAGCAAAAGAATATCCGGACGTTGAGTTGAATCATATCTATGTGGATAACGCCACCATGCAACTTGTGCGCGATCCCCATCAGTTTGATGTTATGTTGTGCGGAAATATGTTCGGTGATATTATCTCCGATGAAGCCGCAATGCTCACCGGCTCCATGGGGCTGCTCGCTTCAGCATCTCTTAACAGCAAAAAGTTTGGTCTCTTTGAACCAGCTGGTGGGTCTGCGCCGGACATTGCGGGAAAAGGTATTGCCAATCCCATTGCAGAAATATTGTCTGCAGCAATGATGCTGCGCTACAGTTTCAACCTCGATATACCAGCCGATGCGATAGAAAGTGGTGTTGCCGCAACTCTGGGAAAAGGCATTCTTACAGCCGATCTTATCACAGATAACAGCCCTGCCGTGGGAACAGCAGAAATGGGCGATGCTATTGTGGCTGCACTATAAAGACAATAAAGATAAACCGGTTTTCCAGGACAGGAATGAATGTCATGAAAAAAGACAATGTTATTCTGATAGCCAATGAGGCGTCGACACCACTAGCACACAAGGTAGCGGCGCAGCTCGATGTGCTGTTTACGGAAGTAATCCGTAAACGTTTTGCCGATGGTGAGTGTTACCACGCCTTTCCTGAATCCTTATCAGGTAAAGATCTTGTTATTCTTGGTGTAACTCATAATGACAGTGCTCACCAGGAGTTACTGGATCTTATCTCCGGAGGAAGGTACTGGAATGCAGCTACAATTACAGTTGTTATTCCTTTTCTGGGATATTCAACCATGGAGCGCGCCAAACCCAACTCCCATGAAATCCCAAAAGGCATCACCCGGACGAGGCAGATATACAGAGCCAGACCTCATTTTGTTGCATTTGTGGATTTGCATTCGGAGGCTGTGCTGCATGCACATGGTGGTGAGATACAAACGAAACATATCTGGGGTGATTCGCTTGTTGTTGATAGAATCAAGCAGAGCGGTTTAACAGATTATGTCCTTGTTTCACCTGATTATGGTTTTTCCAAGCGGGTGGCCCGGCTGGCAAGTCTTCTGGATTGTCCCCATACAGCAGCAGACAAAGATCGGTTTGACACTGATAAGACCATTGTTGGTCAGGTCTCCAGTGTTGTTAAAGGGAAAACCGCAATAATCTGTGATGATATGATCCGAACCGGTGGTTCTATTATTCAGACCGCAAACAGATGTCTTGAAGCCGGTGCAAAAGATGTTGTGGCCCATGCGACCCACCTTGTACTTGCAGGAAATTCCGTGGAAAGATTCAAGAAGGGACCTCTTACAAAAATAATGGGTTCCGATACCTATCCGGGCAGGGAAAGTGATGAGCTGCTGGATGTGTACAGCGTGGCTCCGTTGCTCGCCGCTGTGGTGGCGCGGCATTTACGATTGTGACTGTAGTATTGGTTGTGTAGGAAAAAAATGAAAAGGGAAACCATAGCAGAGAATCTTCGGCGCTCCCTGTTGTTCAAGGATGTGACTGATGCTGAGCTGGCTTCGTTTGCAGCTGTGGCCAGGGTTCAGATTTTGCCTGAAGGACAGTATGTGTACAGGCAGGGCGATGCCAGTGAGGTTTTCTATGTTATTGCTACGGGGGAAGCTGAACTTGTTCTTGGCCGTGACGATGGTGTAACAAAAATTGTTGGTAGGATAGGTGTCGGTGGGCATTTTGGTGAGACCGGAATCCTCACCTCCAAACCCCGGTCTCTTGCTGTACGTGCCCTCTGTGATCTTGTTGTTATCTGTTTTGATAAGCGTTACTTCAGAATTGCCATTCTTTCAAACCCCAAAATTCACAAACAGCTGGATGCGGCACTGGCCGAACGGTTGCGCGTTGCTTTTCTGGATCAGGCGGACACGAATGATAGGCAAAGTTTTAATGACGGGAAATCCGCAGCAGAAGATGTCATCCTTTTTAAAGATAAGACAGGGTCTGCCCTTCGTTTAAGGCGCCTGATGCGCCAGAGGGATAGTGATATCAGGGAATCAAAAACAGCGAAAAAAACTCAGTCTGTGATTGATTCTTTTGCTACCAATAATGAACCGTTTCTACTGACCGGAGAATCGGGAACCGGAAAATCTATAATTGCCAGGCAGATACATCTGCAGAGTGATCGATCGGGTGGCCAGTTCCTGGAAGTTGATCTGCGAGAATATGAGCCGATGCGGTTGGAGAAGAAACTTTTTGGAACGGAACAGAGTGGATTCCCATTTGCTCAGGCCAGGCAGGCCGGACTTTTCGAACAGACTTCCGGCGGTACCCTGGTTTTTACCCATGTTCAGTTGATGAAAGAAGAGTTACAGGAAAAACTGGTTATGATTCTAAAAAGCAGTACGTATAACCATATTGACAGTGGGCGCCGGATGGCGATGCAGTCAAGAGTTGTTTTTATCTGTGACCACTCCATTGATCATCTTAAAAGTACCGGCAAGATTCTGCCGTCCCTACTCACTTTTTTTGAAAAACAGCATTTTGAAGTACCAGCTCTTCGTGATCATAAAGAGGATCTTCCGCGTCTGGTTTCCCATTATCTGAGCCGTTTCAGTAAAGAATATGGAAAGAGGATACATAAGATCAGCTCGGAGACACTTGGCATTTTTATGAATTATGACTGGCCCGGTAATTTGACGGAGCTGTCCAGTGTTATCCGCCGGGCGGTAATGCTTGCCCGGGATGACGAAATTCTCCCCGAACAGATTCTTCTTGGGCTACCGAAAACAGAGGGAAAGTGGGAGTATAATATCCTGCGGATTGACTGGATCAACAGATTTCTGAAAAGCTGGGTTTTTCCAAGAGTTCCGCAGATAATTGTAGGCGTCATACTTTTAATAACCATCATGTTTCTTTTTCTGGGGCCGAATAATCCTGAATCTAATGCGGGCCTGACTCTGGGGTGGTTTATTGGCTGGCCGCTCATGTTTTTTTCCTTTTTCTTTCTTGCCAGAACATGGTGCAGCGTCTGTTCACTTGCAGTTCCTGGTACTTTGCTGCAAAATCTTATTAAACCGACCAGGAAAACTCCACTGTTTATAAAAAATTACTCCGGCTGGATAATGGCCATTCTCTGCATCATAGTTTTCTGGGTGGAAATTGTCTGGGATGCCTACAGTAACCCCTATTTGACCGGGGGAATTATTCTCGTAATTACTTTTGGTTCTGTTTGCTTCAGCGTTTTGTATTCCCGTAGAATCTGGTGTCGGTACCTGTGTCCTCTAGGTGCTGTTAATGCAATATTTTCCATGCCTTCTGTCGTGGAGCTTCGTTCCAACAGTCATGTCTGTCTCAATAGGTGCCAAAGCCATGCCTGCTTCATGGGAGATGCTGATATTACCGGTTGTCCTATGTTCAGGCATCCCTATCTGGTAGATAACAACCGGGATTGTATTATGTGTGGCAAATGCATAAAAAATTGTGACAACAGTTCTATTCAACTCAACCTTCGCCTGGCCCCTCAGGAACTTTGGGCACTGGAGACGCCACGGCGGGCAGATAGTTTTCTTATAGTCTCCATGGGAGCTATCTTTTTTCCTTTTGCTTTGCAGAATCAATTCTCAGATCTTGTACAGTATCTGGTTTCATTGCTCGGTCAGGTTAACATTTTTTTACCGTTCCACTTTGTCGGCAGCATAGCTTTTTTTGCGATTATTTTTCTTTTTCAGGTGGGATATTACGCCATGGTAACCGTACAGTCAGTGTACGTCAGGATGGATAAAGAGTTTCTGCTACCGCTTTTTGGCTATGGTTTTATTCCGCTCATTCTTGGTGGATATATGGCGGTTCATTTGGAGTTTTTTGTCAGCGGTGCCGGCAGAATAGTACCCAATATTCAGGAACTTCTCGGACAAACAGTGTCGTACGAGAATATCAGGCTTATCAGCTCGGACAGTACGTATGTTCTTCAGTTTTTGACTGTTATGGGTGGCTTGCTTGCTTCGCTTTATGCTACCTACAGAGTTATTGAACGTGCTCTGGCCGGAGATATACTTACCTCGAAAGCGTTGATTATTCCATTTAGTTTCCTTATGGCTTTAGCTGGCCTTTTTGTGTTTATGGTATGATGAAATGAGAAGGGGAGATGTTGTTATCTGTTTGTTGGAGAGAATTGTTCTTGAATTGTGAGTGCGCAAAGTCGTATAACGTATCGATGGTATAAATGTCAGATCGGCAGTGTATGAATATACAGAACCTGAACCGATGAAAATGTATCGTTTTCCTCTGACTAGATTAAACATGTCGTTATTTTTATGAAAATTGTTCGATTGACAGCCATATTTTTCTCTTTTTTCCTTTTTGTAACCCCTCTATTTGGTGTTGAAAGTTCGTCAAAGCAGGATTTTTATCCTGATCTGCTTGATGATGACTCTTTTGACGATGAAAATTTTGATGATTTACCACAGTTGGTCATTGCTGATCCCCTGGAACCGATGAACCGGTTCTTTTTTGAGTTTAATGATACATTCTATGAACTGCTTTTAAAGCCGGTTACCGATGGCTATATCTGGATTGTACCTAGAGAGCTAAGAGAGTCTTTTGGTAATGTATTTTATAACCTTGCCTCACCTATTCGTCTGCTTAACTCTCTGCTTCAGGCGGATTTTGAAACCACTGGTGTAGTTCTTGAGCGATTTTTGATCAATAGTACGCTTGGTGTTTATGGACTCGTTGATATTGCCTCAATAGAATTTGATATAGATCCTGTGAAGGCGGATTTTGGTCAAACCCTTGGCCGCTGGGGAGTTAATGAAGGTATTTATTTTTGTTGGCCGATAATTGGTCCTTCCAATGCCAGGGATTCTGTTGGCTGGCTTGTTGATCTCTACACGCATCCCATCCCGTACGTTCATGATAGTCGTGCACTCGATTTTGCCTACTATGTCTCCGCCAGGGTGAATACTATATCCCTTCACCCGAATCTTTATGAAGATCTAAAACGTTTTTCCCTTGACCCGTATATAGCTTCAAGGCAGGCGTATTACGAATTCAGAAGAGGTTTTATTGCTGTTGATGACCGTGAAAGAGCCAAGGAGTGAAAAAAGAAATCGGGTAGAAAGTACAAAATGCATAAATTCTACCCGATGGGGGGGGGCTTGATTGGGTTCTTCTTGAGAACAATCAATTTCTTGCAGTAAGCGTGCCATTTGTTGCCATTTCTTCTTGTTCTTATTTCCCCTTTTATTTCAATCAGTTTTGTGTGGTTTATTGTTGTCTTCATTATTCTCCAAAGTGTTAGTTACGTAAAAACGGCTGGTGTTACACAATTGTAATTCGTCGGTTCTCTCACGTGTAATTCGGCTCTGTTCTAAGAACATCAGGCCGTCGCATATATCAGGCTACCTTGCAAAATTGCCTTTTCGCCCAATCCCAGCGTTGCCCGAAAAATTTTATCCTCGGAATATCACTCATATACCTGTGGTGAAATTTTTCAGCCGCCTTGGTTTTGAGCAAAAATGCTAATTTTACAAAGTACCCATCATTTCCGCATTATATAGATTCTCCACCTGTTTCTTTGGTTTAAAGGAAGAGGTAAATTGGTAGCAAGGGAATTGTTGCTAGACTTGTTGACAGTTTGTATGTTAGCTATATCTCACATTTTTGGGGAAAAGGTAGTAACTCCCAGCGTGGTACTGGATAGTTACTAAAAGTTGTTGTATGAGATGGTCGTCTGAGCTGTGTTTTATAAAAAAGGTGGCTCTTGTGAGAATGGTGTAGATATTGAGCAGGATGTAGAATGAAAAAAATTATTAAATACAGCACTATTTCCATACTAGGTTTTCTGTTTCTGTTGACTGTAACCGTAATTCTTTTACCCGCGTTTATCAATGAGCAGAGGTATGTTCCTGTAATAGAACAAAAGATTTTAGATTTGACCGGGCGCTCCTTTTCAATTGGCAATGATCTGAATATTTCTTATTTTCCATGGTTAAGCATCTCTTTCTCTGATCTGAAACTTGGTAATCCCGAGGGTTTTTCAACCGACGAATTTCTTACTATTGAATCTTTTGATGCCCAGGTAGAACTTTTGTCTCTTCTGTTTGGCCAAATTCATGTTCGCCGGTTTGTCGTTGGTGGTCTGGAAGTGAATATGGAAAGGAGAAGTGACGGAAGTGGAAATTGGTTTTTTAGTAAAAGCAGAGATCAACTTGTACCGTTACAGGCACAGTCGGACTCAAACAGGGGAGTGTTGCCTGAAAATATGAGTATTGCTATTTTTGCAGTGACTGATGCAAAAATAGACATTAAAGATCAGGTTCGACAAACTGAGTATCATATTAATGATCTGATGTTGTTGGCAACTGAAGTATCACTGGACAAACCCTTTACAGCAGAAATAACGGCACTGATAGCTGGAAAACCCGTTGCTATGGAAGGAAGTATCGGCCCTTTTAGCAAAAGAACTGGGATAGATCCAGTGGCAGTTGACGTACGATTGGTTTTGGCAAATGTGTTGAAAACATCGGTACGTGGGAAATTTTCAAATCTGTACTCTTCTCCGTCCTATGATCTTGACATACAGGTTGAACCATTTTCTCCTCGATATTTGTATGATATATTGGGCATTGCTTTTCCAATACCGATTTCCAATCCGGGAACATTCGATTCCTTGTCGCTTAACATGATCGTGAAAGGAGGCAGGTCGGATATACGTGTTGAGCGGGGAGATGCCAGGCTCGATAACACGGGGATTAATTTTTCATTTGCAGCAAGGAATTTTGATCGACCGGTTGTAACGTTAGACGTTGATCTCGATTCCATTGATTTGAACCATTATTTTTCGATTGATACTGTTAACGGCGCCGAAAATTCGAATGAAGACAGTGTTTACAAATCAAAAGTATATGACTGTGCGATATGGAAAAATATCAATATTACTGGTAGCCTGGCTCTGCAAACAATCACATTCAATGGTGGGACTATTCACGATATTCGAGCTCATTTGAATGGGAGCGATGGGGTTTTCACCATTGACCCATCGTTTTTTTCTCTTAACAACGGGCAGGTGCAATCAACTGCAAAAATAAATGTGCAAAAAAATATACCTGAGATAACTGTTTCTGTGCAATCAAAGAATCTCCATTTTGGTGAACTTCTGAATGATTCTGGTAATAGAGAGAGTCTTGCCGGGATACTTAATGGCGAGATGAAGGCTGATTTTATAGGATTTACTTTTGATTCAATCAAAAAAACGTTAGATGGTCAGGGAACCTTTGTTTTGCAAAATGGAGTATTGCGTGGCATTGATCTGCAGGGTAATGTAACAGATAAATCCTTTCTTGAATATTCCGAAATCAGCAGTGCATTTACTGTAAAAGATGGTGTGTTTACTCTTCAGGATACTCGATTATTGACCACCTCGTCCGGCAAGATGCTGATATCAGGTAGTGGCGATCTTATGACAAATGAGATCAATCTTAAAATGATGCCCTCGAATGTCAATGGTGGCAGGGGGCCGGATATTTCAACAGATGATTTTCAGAACCAAATGCCGGTTGTTGTAACCGGAACGTTTTCCTCTCCTGTTTTTGTGGTTGATAAACAAAACTCGTCCGTTGAAATTGCTCAGCCTGTCAACAAAGTTAATGCTCAGAAGCTGGTTGATGAAAAGATCCCTTCTCCTGTTGATGAGGATGTGAAGGGGGTGGTCGGCAAGGCCCTTATCGATCCAGAGATTGTAGCTCGACGATTTGGCCTGCAGCCTGTAGAAATCAGATCCCGGAAAAGCAAAAAGGTTTTTCCGGTTGGAAACGGAAAAATAGAGATAGGACAACTGCTTGAAGAGGACGTTTTTCGTGATTGACAGGGTGGGATGAACTAATTCCATGGCAGGACTCAGGTTGCACAGTACTATTCTTTTCTCTGGTCGAAATAAACAGTACTTCCGGGGGTAGCCTTGGCAATTTTCTTCATCTCCGCACAGGCATCGCTGACCTCGAGAAATGTTGAGTAACGGTTGTTACTCAGGTCGACCACCGCAATACTGATACTCATGATTGGAAAAACCTGTTGGTCACCCTGCCTGTTGGTTGCCTGAATGCATCGGTTGTCCAAATCCAGACGGTTGTAAAAATGGAGGATTCCACTGTCGAATTGTTTTATAATTTCCTTTGCTGCAAAGAGTGCCTGCTTTTGAGGGATGACCATAATAAAATCATCACCTCCAAGGTGACCGATGAATGTTTCTGACTGGTTTACTTCTTTATGTGCCTGCTGCAGAATTTCCGCTGTAAAACGAATAACTTCATCTCCTCGAACAAAGCCATATTTGTCGTTGAATGGTTTGAAATTGTCGATATCAGCGTAGACAATACAGGCATGTTTTTTTGCGAGTAGACTGTTTTCAATATGCTGTGCAATGCTGTTATTACCGGGCAATCCTGTGAGAGGACTTGCGTCAAGGGCAAGACCATACAGTCTTTCGAGTTCCTGCATTGCTGATCTCAATTGCAGGTGATTTCGAATTCTAGCCTTAACAATTGAGGGTGAAAATGGTTTGGTGATGAAGTCAATGGCACCAAGGCTCAATCCTTTTGTTTCATTCTCGTCGTCACCTTGTGCGGAAATGAATATAAGTGGTGTCTCTTTCCATTTTTCGTTCTGTTTTATTTTTTTACACACTTCAAAACCATCCATACCTGGCATAAGAATGTCGAGCAAAATAAGGTCAGGAACTATAGTGGGTAGAAGCCTGAGCCCCTCTTCTCCGTTTTTTGCAAAATAAATATCGTAGAGATCGTCAAGCAGATTGATGAGAATTTTAATATGTTCGATACTGTCATCGATGATGAGTATCTTTGTAATGTCGTTTTTTTTCATGTTTCTTTGTCCGTTCTGTCCCTGTGAGTCTGCCATTTATGCAGAAGATCGAGTGCTTTGTCAAATTCCAGAGAATTGGCGAATTTCTCCATATTTTCTATAAAACCATCGTCTTCCTTTTCCATGGATAATTTTAGAGTGTTAATTTGTGCCAGAGCCTTTGAGCTATTGTTGCTGAGCGAATCAGAAAGGGAGGAAATCAGTTCGTGAAAATTGGTCGCATGAGTGTTTTCTATCCTTTTGCTAATAGGCCCAGGTTTCAATTGCGATTTCTTGTATTTTTTCAGCCATTGAGAGAGAAAGGAACAGTTGTTGTCAACTTCACTTGTAAATTGAAAAAGGAGAGTTTGATACTCATTCTTTTGCTCATTTTTCAGAGTGTTCTCGAAAAGTGAACAGAGGGTAAAAAGTTTTTCCATGCCGAGGTTACCGCTGACGCCTTTAATGGCATGAATTTTTAAAAGAGCAGCCTGAAGAGAATTGTTTTCCAGGTCGAATAGTATTTTCTTGGGAAATTTCCTGTAGGTCTCCAGGAAGTTTCCCAGGAGTTCGCAGTAAAGAGAATAGTTTCCCATTACCTGTGCAAGGCCTGACTCTATATTTATGCCACTGGTGTTGTCAAGGTGGTTGTTTGAGTGCTTTCTTTTGTTTTGAAAATGTTTTTTGCTGGTATTCTGTGATTCCGGTTGAATCAATCGGGCAATTGCTTTGAAAAGAGTATGAGGGTTGACGGGTTTGGATACATACTCGTTTATGCCTGCATTGTAACATTTTTCCTGTTCCTCAGGCATTGCATGTGCGGTGATGGCGATGATGGGAACAGCATTGGTGGGAGAGGGCATATTCCTAATAGCTTTAGTTGCGGTGTATCCATCCATTACGGGCATTTGTATATCCATTAAAATAAGATCAAACGGGCTTGTTTCCTGCGATTGCAAAAGAGACAAAGCTTCTACACCATTTTCGGCTATTGCAACGGAAAATCCTTCCGACTGGAGAATCCCTACAACAATCTGTTGATTTATTTCATTATCTTCAACGAGAAGGATTTTGGCTCCTCTGATATTGTCAAGACATAAGTTACTGAGTTCTCTGTCTGCATGGAGTAAATGAAGCCCATTTGAGTCTTCTATATTGAGAATATGGAGGATTGTTTCAAGGAGTCGTGTTGGGGTTACGGGTTTTGCCAGAAAAAAGGTTTGTTTTGTTTTTGTATCTTGAGGAAAGTACGTGGAAAGTCTTTGTGGTCCAATGAGAATCAGGGGTGGTTCTCCATATGGTGCATTGGCTTTTGTAATAGTGGTAACAATGTCGATCCATCTGTTGGAGCAAGTGGCACAATCGAGAAAAATCACATCATATATGGATTCCGGTGACTGGTTCTTTAGTGCGGAAATAACCTCATCAACGGAGAGCGTCTGAAAAACCCGCAGACCAAAATTACTGAGTTGACAAGAAAGTTCAGTGGCAGTTTGTGGTTTTTCAGACATAACTATTGCCTGTTTTTTGTCGAGTGAATGTGGTGCTGCAAAAAAGCTGTTTGATTCAACAGCCTGGAGTAGCATGTGTACTGTGAAAGTAAATGTGCTGCCCTTGGATTCATTTTCCTCAAACCAGATGGCTCCTCCCATCATTTCAACCAGATTCTTACAAATTGCCAGTCCCAGGCCAGTGCCACCGAACCTGCGGGTAATGGATTTGTCTGCTTGCGTAAATGGTTGGAAGAGTATGTTGGCCTGTTCTTTTGGAATGCCTGCTCCTGTGTCCTGGATAGAGAATTGCAGTATTATTTCTTCTTTATTGATTGTCTTTTTCTCGACAGGAGAAATGTAAAGAGTGATTGATCCGTATTCTGTGAATTTAAATGCATTGGTAATAATATTGGTAAGAACCTGGCCCAGACGAAGAGCATCACCTTTTAAAGAATATGGTGTCCTGGAGTCTATGACAAAGTAAAATTCAAGCCCTGATTCTTCGCATCTGAGACTGATGAGTGTCGAGAGGTTTTCAAGGAGTTCCCGAAGGTCAAAATTCTCGTTTTCGATGGTGAATTTTCCTGCTTCAATCTTGGAGAAATCAAGGATTGCATTAATTATTCCCAGAAGCGAATGGGAGGCGCTATTTATTTTGCCAAGGTAATCAAGGTGATCCTCGGGTCTGTCTGTTTTCAGAGCAAGATCAGAAAATCCGAGGATAGCATTCATGGGTGTTCGTATTTCGTGACTCATATGGGCTAAGAATTCGGATTTTGCAATAGACGAATTTTCTGCAATCTTTTTGGCTTTGTGGAGTTCTGTGGAAAAATAGTTAATTGATCGAGCAATTTCACTGATTTCATCCCGTCCTGCAGCATCTATTTTTCGGTTTTCTCCGGCTACCATGGCGAGAACCGTTCTGTTGAGATCAATAAGCCTCTCGATGAGTATATTTTTGAAATAATAAAAGAAAATGGCAGCCCAGCTCAAAGAAAACAAAAAGAGGGCTGTGAGTATTTTTGTCTGTTTATCAACTTTTTCAAATAAGGATGATGTTTGTAGGCCAACTGAGGATGTAAGATCGAAAAAATGGGTGATACTTGAGTCCCCTTTCTCCTCAATCTGATTTCTTGCCAGATTAGATCTGTTGTTAGATTCAGCCTTGAGTGTCAGGTTTCTTTGCAGTAGTGGCAGGAGACCACCAGGGTCGAGAAGGTTAAGTTGTATCCTGGAGATAAGGGTTGATCCAATGTTTATAATTTCGGAGGGAAGTGAGTGAAGGATCTGCGTAATATGATGTAAAGATTTTTTGAGTTCTTTATTACTTCGTCGTACCATGTACTGGCTGCGGAGTGTGGATGCGTACTGACCTGCGTCCACCATTTCTTCAGCAATATTCTGCATTTTGTCAATATTGGTTGTAAATTCCTTCGACTGTGTTTTTTCTTTCATCAGGTCGCAGGTTGTGTAGATGTCCACAGTTAAGGGAAGGAGAGTCTGCAGGATTCTCGATATCTGCTGTTGTGTGTCGATACGTCTAGTGATAAGATCATTGAGTTCGGTCAGCTCGTTTCTCAGCACATCAATTTTGAAACTGTGAGTTGCTTTTGATTCTTTGGTAAGATGGGCAGAAAAATTTCTAATTCTGCTGAACTGTTCATTGATGGCAGAAAATGCAATGCGACGTTCCGGGTGAGATTTGGCGTTATGGAGGAACCCCGTTTGATGCAGGAGCTGATTGAGCAGGATTGAAATTTGAGCTTCCTGGGTGGCCTGAGGAAAAGATCTGGCAGAGAGATCAAAGAGAACAGTTTTGAAACTGATAAATCCGAGTAATGCAATGGTGGAAATTACAGCAAAAAGTGTTCCAGTGAGAACTAGCCCGCTTCCGACAGTTAAGGCAATGCTTCGACTTCGACGAAATGACTGCGGTGGGCCTTGTTGTTGTGGGGTGTTGGTTTTCATGAAGTCAGCATGTTAATTGGCAATTGCTCTGAGGCGGCCATCAATGGTTGGAGATATTTCGCCTTCGGAGCTAATTCGGTTTTTCACATATTCCCACAATGATTTTCCCCCACCTATTTTGACCAGTTCTTTACTATTTTTTAAAATATCATACCCATCGCCACCTTTTGTAAGATAGTCTAGAGTTGCAAGAGTGTAGTGTCTGTTCAGGTTAATTGGTGTTCCTCCAATCATTACTGTCAGTACGCGTCTACCTGGAGGGTTGTCGGGATTGTAAGTGACATGCATACCAGAGAAATGTGGGAAACGTCCTTTTTCGTTTTCAATTTTACTTAATCCGTTTTCAAGGCAGAGGAAAATCTGGCGACCGGTCACCCTGATTTTGGTAATTCTACTGCTAAATGGAAGTTCTCTGTGGATATCCCTCCGTGTCAGCATTGTTCCTGCGGAATACTCCCTGTTACCGCGTATGGCTCCACCGTTTATAAGAGCAATGTCAGATGAATAAAAATCGCGAAGAGTATCTGCGATGAAGTTACCAAAGCCATTTTCTTTTGTACGTACAGAGATACGTCTGGTATCAATTGGGGTGAGGGTTTTGCCGATTTTTTTGCTTAGAATTCCAGCGAGATACTCTGTTTCTTTGGTGATTTCTTTAGTAATGGCCGGATCTTTTTTGATGCCCATCAGAGGTACAGTTCTAATATTTCCGGTCCATTCAGCCATTGGCTTTTTCTTTGTCAGGGTAAGGGATAAGATGCAGGCAACACCACTATTTGTATCTAATTCATAGTAATTGTGGGATTTTTGATTAGGTCGCGGGGTGAGTCGTGGGTCGCTGATTAATGCAATATCTACAATCTTGCTGTCAAGCCATTGGTCTATAGTGGGGGGAAGATAATCTGCCAACAGGATGATTAGGTCAGCTCCCCTGACACGCAGAGCTTTGGTCGTTTCCAGTATAGTAGTGGTAGTGTCCACGATTTTTACCCTTTCCGGCATATAATCTGTGATAACCTCGGGATCGATAAGGGACATGATGCCTAGAATGAAACGGCCGGTTTTTATAGTGAGGAAAGGGAGGGTTCCTTCAATATTACTTCCTGTTAACGGATCAAAAAGATTACTGTTCACAAATGGGAAAGCCGCTTCAAAAGTACGCAGGGTCAGTTCATCTTCTTTGTGAGCCAAATCGCTCTTTGCAACCGCCATAACGTCTGGTTCTAATATATTGAGGAGTGAAATCATATGGCTTCCCCTGTCAAAAGATGACAGAATACTTGGGGCCAAGGCAGCTCCTCCGTGGAAAAAAAGGACGTGTTTCTTTTTTGCCCTGCTTTCTTTTAGCAAAGTAGATAGTTGAGCTAAACCTTCCTGTGGATGTACCGGTTGGATTTCTGCCATATGAGACGCAAAAATTATAGTTACTTCTTCGGGTTTATGGCAATGGGCAGTTCGGGATGGCGTGAAAGAAAGAAAAATTGTGAGAATGACGATGTTGAAGATGTACAACATATCATGGTACCTGAGGGTGTGGACTCTCAATGAGTAAGTACATATTAGTGGCTTACTCCATTATTACTGTCAAAAAGCAAGAAAATGGAGAAGGGAAATAAAGCATAAAAAATAGATACCTCCAAGCCACTTACTTGCAGCATGCCTGCGTTGGTAAAAAAGTAATGGCCGTATTGTCACTGTAATTGAGCAAAATAGAGAAGCCACCTTCCGGTGACTTCTCTATTTGCGACCCGGATTGTATTACTCCTGGTTCTTTTTTCTGTGCCGTATAAATTTTTTCAATAATCGCTCCGATATTTCGTCATCTCGATACGATACAATTGAGACGGGACATTTACGGAACATTCTCTCTGCAACTGATCCAGCAAAAATATGTCGAATATCGTGGGTTTTAATACCCATGACAACCATATCAATATTTTTGTCGACGACCAGTTTCAACAATTCATTTGTAGGATCACCAACTCTAAAAGAGAATGAAACCTTGTCATCTGGCAGGGTTAACGGTCCCATGAGAGTTTTTAATTCGTCACGCCGCTCTTTTTTCAGTGTTTCAAGGTAGTGTTCAATATCAACCTTATAGCCAAATGAAGTGATCTTATCAACAGCCTCAAGGTCGCGGCTGTTAATAACGTTTACCACTACCAGCTCAGCGCCGAGAGGTTCGGCTATTCCGGCCGAATAATTTAAAATACCCTGGGAGTATTTAGAAAAGGCGATGGGAACAAGTATTTTATTTATCATTGTTTTAAACCTCTGTTAGAGGTGAATCATTGTTAGTGCAAATTGTTCATCTATAGATAGACACTAGTTAATGGGGATGCTATACCGCAGCAAGTGTTTCATTTTTTTTTATCCGTCCTTTCTGGATTTTCCAGATAAAAGCGAGGAGCAGAAGGGCAGGGAAAAACATTAGCTGTTTTGGCGGCCTGTCTGCAGCCATCTGGACTGAAAGGATTTCCTGATCAAAATCAATTTTAGCTTTTTCAGCAGGACTTGAAAACGCAACCAGATCAACAATTACCTTGCCTTCTTCGTTTCGTGTTTCGATTCCCATGGTGCTTAATCGCTCTGCGCCTGTTGGTTCATCCCCCACTTTCAGCATTACGGTTTTCTGGAATTCTTTACCGTTATCTTTTTCGCCTTTAATTTTTAAGCGGAGCTGACTTCCAGGGTTCATTTCTCCGAGAACCTTTACTAGTTCTGTTGCTGGCTTTTCAACGAGTGGCGGGTAAAATTTATCCCAGATAAAGCCGGGTCTGAAGAGAATAAGTGAGATGATAATTAAAGCGGCCGTCTCCCACCAGCGATTTCTGGTCAGAAACCAACCTTGAGTGCCGGCTGCAAAAATCAGCATTGCCAGAACTGCTGCAACGATGACGACGAGGAAATGGAACCAGTTCTCAACTCCGATCATCAGGAGCTCGGTATTAAAAATGAAGATAAAGGGCAAAATGGCAGTTCTGATATCATAGCCAAAGCCCTGTATGCCGGTACGTATGGGATCACCTCCAGATATCCCGGCGGCTGCAAAAGCGGCTAAACCAACTGGTGGAGTATCATCTGCCAGAATACCAAAGTAAAAGACAAAGAGATGTACGGCGATAAGGGGAACTATAAGACCGTTCTGGGCACCTAGGCCAACTATAACGGGTGCCATCAAAGTTGAAACAACAATATAATTTGCCGTGGTTGGTAGTCCCATTCCAAGAATAAGACTGATAAAAGCGGTAAAAACAAGGATCAACATCAGATTGCCGCCGGAAATAAACTCGACGAATTCAGTCATGACAAGACCGATTCCGGTGAGTGTTACGGTTCCGACAACAATACCGGCGGCAGCAGTCGCTACACCAATGCCAATCATGTTTTTGGCACCGGAAACCATTCCGGTAATCATATCATCCCAGCCCCGGCCGAACGAAAATGCTTCTCCCTGCATTTTCCGGAAAAAACCTTTTAAAGGGTGCTGGGTCAGTACAATAACAAACATTAAAATCGTAGCCCAGAAAGCAGAAAGAGATGGGGAGAGACGTTCTACCGTGAGGCACCACATGAGTACCACAACCGGCAACAGAAAATAATAACCGGCTTGTGCGGTTGGGCCGAGATCTGGTAGTTCTTTAATATCTGTACTGGTGTCCAACTCAGGAACCTGGCAGGCATACCAGAGAAGCAACAAGTATGAGACTGCAAGCAGAATACAGACAACCCACATCGTGTAGTCACCTGCAACTGTTTTGATCCAGCCTAAGCCGTAATAAGTAACACCACCGATTATAATAATGGTGAGAATTGTAACAACAAAACTGATTATACTTTGGGGTAGGGTTTTTGTTCTTTTCTTTTCCATCCCTTCAAGGCCCATTTTGCATGCTTCCAAGTGCACGATATAGACGAGGGCAATATAGGAAATAATGGCGGGTAAAAATGCGTGTTTTATGACCTCTATGTAGGAAATACCCACATACTCAACCATAAGAAAAGCAGCAGCTCCCATTACTGGTGGTGTAAGTTGGCCGTTTGTTGAAGAGGCTACCTCCACAGCACCGGCTTTTTCAGCACTGAATCCAACTTTTTTCATCAGGGGGATGGTAAATGTTCCGGTGGTGACAACATTTGCGATGGAAGAACCGGAAACGAGTCCGGTCATAGCCGATGATATGACAGCGGCTTTGGCAGGACCACCCTTCAAGTGTCCAAGGCCTGCAAAAGCTGTACGGATAAAATAATTGCCAGCTCCGGCCGCTTCAAGTAAAGAGCCAAAAAGAACAAACATAAAAACCATTCCGGTGGATACTCCAAGTGCCACACCATAAACACCCTCAGTTGTGAGCCAGTAGTGTGTCATTCCTTTGACAAGACTTGCCCCCTTATGGGCGATTACATCAGGCATATATGGACCTGCAAATGTGTAGGTGATAAATACCATGGCTACAATTGCGAGTGGTGGGCCAAGAGCACGTCTGGTGGCTTCGAGCAGCAGAATTAACCCGACGACGGCAACGACAAGATCCATGGTTGTCGGTTGACCGGGACGCTCGGAAAGTTGTGTGTAAAAAATATAAATATAAGACGCACAGAATGCAGCGACAATGGCAAGAATCCAGTCTTGAGTGGGAATATATCTTTTGGGTGATGATTTGAAAGTGGGAAAAGCTGTATATGCTAAAAATACTGCAAAGGCCAGGTGTATTGCCCGTGCTTCAGTATCATTAATTACGAAAAAATTAAGCATGAATGGTAGTGGAGATGCGTACCATAATTGAAAAAGTGTCCAGATAAGTGGGACAAAGAAAAGGATATTTTTGGAAATTGTGCCTTTGGGATTACGGGCACCCGTATCCGCTTCGGCTATCATTTCCTGTATGTCTTCCTGGGGTAACGGAGTTTCGGTGGGGTTGGTCATGTTGACGACTACTCCTTATTTTTCAGTGTTTTACTACTAAAAAACAGTAATAAAAACAAGAAATTGATGAATTGTCTTTGAACTTGCAAAATCATTTTGTGCTAATGAAAAGTAGGAAAATGATTTTTACTGTACCTGTGTGGTGAAGAAGAACTGCTGGTTCGCTCACAAACGAATCCGTGGCTATTATAACTATTGGAGGCGGCAGTCATACTGCAGATTCAGAGGCGGGGCTTTATCGTAAAGCCGTTACCAGTGAAAAAACTGGTATTGTGAGAGAGCCACTTCCTGGAGCGGGGCTGAAACACGAAACAAAAAGTGTGCAGTCGTATTATACGACTGCACACAGATACACCGGAGTAACTGCTACATTAAACCTGCTTCTTTGTAATACTTCACTGCACCATCATGAAGTGGTGCGGAAAGGCCTTCTTTGATCATTGCCTTTTTATCAAGAGTAGCAAATGCGGGATGGAGTTTTTTGAATTGGTCGAAGTTCTCAAATACAGCTTTTACGATATAATAAATTGTATTTTCTGGTACATCAGAGGAGGTTACGAAGGTTGCTGCCACACCAAAAGTGTTGGTATCATTAGGAGTACCTTTGTACATGCCGCCTGGAACGGTTGCTTTTTTGTAATAGCTGTTGTCGGCAACCAATTCGTCGATCTCTTTTCCTTCAACTGGAATAAGTACTGCGTCACAGGTAGTGGTGGCTTCTTTGATGGATCCATTTGGAAAACCAACAACGTATACCATTGCATCAATCTTGTTATCACAGAGAGCTTTGGACTGTTCAGCAGCTTTTAGTTCAGAAGCAAGTTTGAAATCTTTCTTGGTCCAGCCCATTTTTTCCATTACAACTTCCATGGTGCCACGCTGTCCGGAACCAGGATTACCAATATTTACTCTTTTGCCTTTAAGATCTTTAAATGTTTTAATTCCGGAATCTGCACGGGCAACAACGGTAAAAGGTTCTGAATGAATTGAGAATACTGCGCGAAGCTTCTTGTTTGGGCCTTGTTTTGCGAATTTGCTGGTTCCGTTGTATGCATGGTATTGCCAATCAGACTGAGCAACACCCATATCAAGCTCACCTGCTCTAATTGCATTGAGGTTGTATACTGAACCACCTGTACTTTCAACGGTAGCTCTGAGGCCATGCTCTTTTTTGCCTTTATTTACCAGACGGGCAATTGCTCCACCTGTTGGATAATAGACGCCTGTGACACCACCTGTACCGATGGTAACAAAAGTCTGGTCTGCTGCAACTACACTTGATGCAGCTCCAAACGCAGTCACACAACCAAAAGCAATTGCTGCCAGCAAAGATACTTTTCCTTTCATACTTTCCCCTCATTTTGTTAATTGTTTTTTTATTCCCTCATTGTAATACAACACAAGAGAACACAAGACGCTTTTTGTAAAAGCTACAAAAGCGATATATCTAACATTTTAATGAACCATTTCGGGCGAGATAATAAACCAGAAACGTTGCCTAAACATCACAACAATTTAGCCGAGAAGTCAAGAGATTTTCATACCTCTCTTTGAATAAATTTAATCCTTTGATAAAATGCTTTCTCTCAGGCAGGGCACGTTTTCCAGGACAGGCATTAGGAGATTGCACCGTCTTTTAAAATAAGACAGCGATCCATCTGTTCTGCAAGCGTATAATTGTGGGTAACCATAATGATGGAGAGTGATCTATTACGGCAAAGATTGCGGAGCATCTCAAAAATGACGTTTCCGGTTCTACTGTCAAGGTTGCCGGTGGGTTCGTCGGCGAGAAGCAGTGACGGGTTCATAATAAGAGCTCTGGCAAGGGCCGCCCGCTGTTGTTCTCCACCTGATAATTGATTGATTTTGTGGGTAGTCCGGTGGCTGAGTTCAACCTGTTCAAGAAGTTCCGTTGCAGGTTGCACCATCTCTTTTCTTGATCTACCTGCAATAAGTGCTGGCATCATAACATTTTCAAGGGCAGTGAAATCGGGGAGGAGATGGTGGAATTGAAAAATAAAGCCGATGGACTTATTTCGAAAACGGGCGAGATCCTCCGCATTTTTTTTAAGCAGAGGTTCGTCGTGGAGATAGAGCTGGCCGCTTGTTGGCTTATCTAATGTACCGAGGATTTGCAAAAGCGTTGTCTTTCCTGATCCTGATTCACCCATTATTGCTGTCATTTCGCCAGCTTCGACGGTCAAATTAATGCTTTTTAAAACCGTGAGGATATCAGTGCCGGAATTGTAGGTTTTTGCGATATTTTCTGCCTGAAAAAAAACCATTTAAGAAAGTACCTCCGCCGGTTGAACCGTGGATGCCTTCCACGAGGGGTAGAGAGTCGCCAGCAGGGTGATGATAATAGAACTTACAGCAATTATTGTCACATCCATAGGCAGCACCTTAATGGGAAGTGTGGTCATCGGATAGACATTGGAGGGTAGCTCAATAAACTTATAGCGGGAAAGGAGTTCACAGAGGCCGAGACCTCCGGTAACACCAAGGATAGTTCCGGTTATAGCTATAACAAGCCCCTGTATAAAAAATATTCTCATAATGGATCTGGATGTTGCGCCCATGGATTTGAGGATGGCAATATCTTTACTTTTCTCCATCACAACCATTACCAGCGCACTGATAATATTGAGAGCTGCGACCAGAATAATAAGCGCCATGGCGATAAACATACCGATTTTTTCGAGTTTGAAAGCGGCAAACAGGTTATGATTCATCATCATCCAGTCTTTGGCGATAAAACTACCGCCAAGCTTTACAACGATTTTTTTACCAACCTGATCGGCACGATCAAGCATGTTTTCTTTTACAGTTACCTCAATGCCATGGGCAATATTGCCAATACCTAGAAATTG
>Ga0256845_1000788_pt1 | contig 27660 bp, 29 predicted proteins | sample RiftiametaG_FD_189101 | JGI IMG/M metagenome (GOLD analysis project Ga0256845, IMG submission 189101) | Tube worm associated microbial communities from hydrothermal vent at the East Pacific Rise, Pacific Ocean - Riftia | ecosystem: Host-associated > Annelida > Integument > Unclassified ... | reverse complement strand
AAAATTATAGTGGTAATATCTAAAATGATAAAGAAGTAATCATAGTGATCCTAATTTGAGCAACAGTAATATAAAATATTAGCTTTACTCCATAAATCTAGAAAAATCAAAAACTGGCACCAGTTATCTAAAATGATTAACATGCTTGGATGATACATTTCGCTTTGTTATTGCTCACAATCAAAGACATTTGATACAAGCCGAGATAGCTGTAAAAACTTAATAACTTTTTACAATTTCAATTCGTTAAAAGATAAACACCACCTAACTTTGTACCTCAAAATTTGAGTATGAAGAAGATTGATTACAAAGACATAACACAATGTATTGTTACATTGGAAGCATTGTTGGGAGATACCAATCAACTTTTTGAGTTACCTAAAGAGCAAAGCGTTACTAGCAATGTGTAAAGACAGAATATTTAGAAAAGAAGGGTCTTATTTAAAATCTTTATATTTTTAACTCATAATTTTAGAGAATGAGCAAAGATATCTATCAACAAGAATTCAATCTGGGTTACTGCAAAATGAGTTTAACTCAAGGTGATGTATTACTTAATGAATTTAAACCAAATTCACACATTGAACTAAAACATGTTAAGGAAATGCTTGCTGTAGGTAAAACGATTTATGAAGAACTTAATAAAAAATATACAGTCTGTGCAATTATCCCCCAAGAGCTAATCATTACTAAAGAAGCAAGAGAGTTTTGTACTACAAAAGAAGCTAATCAATACATAAATGCCTCAGCTGTTGTTTTAAGTTCGTTAGCACAGAATTATAGGGAATTTTATGATACGTGTGCAAAGGCCTCCTATTCCTTTTAAGCTATTTAACTCAAAAAAAGAAGCTCTTAAATGGTGCTCATCATACTACATAATGAGCACCGAACTCTACTCTTAATTTTTTTATTGTCAGAACCGAATAAATTTCCCTATAAATTTGAAGTATTATTTTAGAAAATAAAACCGTACAATTTAAAAGAGTGCCATTTTTCAAAACAAAAATCTTCATTTAATAAGTTTTTAAAAATTACCTTTGCAGCTCAAATTTAACAATGAGTCAAAAAACGGATAAGGTTAGTAACAAAGACATTGAACAATGTATTTCTATTTTAGAAACATTGGTTGGTGATACCAACCAAATTTTTGATTTACCAGAAGAAAAACGTGTAGCACTAATGAAAGCTGCAGGTCTACTTTCACGCCCCAGTAGAGAAGAGTTTGATAAACGTAAAAAGGATGCTAAAAAAGCAGCTAAACGTAAAATGATTGAACGCGATAAACACGCTCGAAAATCAACAGGAATAAGAAGTGCTAGAGAAGCTGATATTTTTGAAGCACCAAAATTATTACTCAATCTACCTAAAGGAGAAAACGATACCCAAGCAGAATTAGAATCACCAAGAAACTGTTATGTATGTAAAGCTGTTTATACCAAATTGCACCATTTTTACGATACCATGTGTACCGATTGTGGTGATTTAAATTATATGAAACGTTTTCAGACTGCTGATTTAACTGGACAGGTTGCAGTGGTTACGGGTTCTCGTTTAAAAATTGGTTACCACATTACCTTAATTTTATTACGCTCTGGAGCAACTGTTGTTGCCACTACCCGATTCCCTGTAGACTCTGCATTACGTTTTGCTAAAGAAGCAGATTTTACTGATTGGGGACACCGTTTAAAAATTCATGGATTAGATTTAAGGCACATTCCAAGTGTTGAGATATTCTGCAATTTTATTAAACAGCAATACGATAGATTAGATATTCTGATTAATAATGCTGCACAAACCGTTAGAAGACCTGCAGGGTTTTACCAACACTTAATGGAAAGTGAAGAACAATCTATTGCTTCATTACCTCAATTTGCACAAGATTTATTATCAGATCACGATAGTTGTCTTCAAGAAATTAAAGCACTTTCTATTGATACAGATAATGCTCAAAACAATAGGTTACCTGTTACTTGGCAAAGTCCTGAACCAGGAATTGGTTTAAGAGCTTCGGCTAAATTATCGCAAATCCCTTATAGTTTTGATAACTCTTTGCAAACCGCTGAGGTTTTCCCTGAAGGAAAATTAGATGCTGATTTACAACAAGTAGATCTCAGAAAAACAAACAGTTGGCGTTTAAAACTCGGTGAAATAGAAACTCCAGAAATGATTGAGGTTCAATTGGTAAATGCTGTTGCTCCTTTTGTGTTGTGTAATCGTTTATCCAACTTAATGAAAAAGGAAAACACTGGTCAGAAACACATTATTAATGTTTCGGCTATGGAAGGTAAATTCCATCGTTTTAAGAAAATTGACAGGCATCCTCATACCAATATGGCTAAAGCTGCATTAAACATGATGACCCACACATCGGCAAGTACTTTTGCTAAAGATGGTATTTACATGAATGCTGTAGATACTGGTTGGGTTACTGATGAAGACCCTGTAGAATTATCTAAAAAGAAAGTGGAAGAACACGATTTTCAACCTCCTTTAGATATTGTTGATGGTGCTGCGCGTGTTTTAGACCCTTTAATTGATGGGATAAACACTGAAAAACATTGGTGTGGTAAATTCTTAAAAGACTACTTCCCTATTGATTGGTAAAGGCGAATCGCCTCGCATAATTATTGATGTAGAGTACTCTTTTAAATAATTGATTAATTACTAAGATTCCTTTATTTCCTGAATAAAAACGGCTATATTCGTTTAAACAGAAAATTTAATCTAAAGTTTTGAAAATCAAAACCCTTGAACATATAGAATTTGAAACAATAATTACTTGTTTTTTAAGTGCTTTCGAAAATTACTTTGTACAGTTACCAACAGACAAAGCTTATTACAAAGAGAGATGGAAAATAGCTAAAGTCAATTATCAACTTTCTTACGGGATGTTTGATGGAGAACAACTCGTAGGTTTTATTATACATGCTGTTGACAATAGAGATGGAGAACTAATTGCATTTAATACAGGAACCGGTGTACTTCCAAAATATAGAGGACAAAAAATTACCAAAGCAATTTACAATTATGCCCTGCCCGATTTAAAGGAAAACGGTATCACAAAATGTCTGCTCGAAGTTATTACAGCAAACAAAGCTGCAATAAGTGCTTACGAAAATGTTGGTTTTGAAATAATAAAAAACTATAAATGTTTTAACGGAATTTTAAATCTTAATACTGCCGAACCTGTTGTACTTAAAGAAATAAACTTTAATGAAATCAACTGGAAAGAAATCTCAAACCTTAATTCATACTCTTGGGATAACCAAAAAGAGACCATACAAAATAGTTCTTATAAATATTTTCAAATTATAAATAACCAAAGAGTCGAATCATATTTTGTTATCAATCCTACTAATGGTTACATCTCACAATGGGATGTTTTAACAACAAACAAAGAAGCTTGGGAAAATTTATTCGATGGAATAAAACAAATTAGTAATACTGTTATAATTAACAATGTAGAAGAACGCTTAACAAATAAAATTAATTTTCTTCATTCTATTGGCCTAGACAATACTGTAAACCAATATGAAATGAAATTAACCATATAATATAATGGCATAAAGTTTGGTTTAGTGGCACCATCACAAAAAACTTAACTTATGGACAGAAAGAAATTTTTAACATCAACAGCCTTATTAGCTTTTTCAGTATCGGTATTAGGTAAAGTAACCCCAGAAAACAATTCTTTTAAAGGAGATTGTGAAACTACCAATGATATTTTAGGCCCTTTTTACAGACCTAACGCTCCTACTCGACAAGACCTAACAAATAAAGGTTTAAAAGGACAACGAGTTACTGTAAAAGGTAAAGTTTTTGGATCAGATTGTACAATTCCACTAAAAGGTGCTTTAGTCGAAATATGGCACGCCAATACAAAAGGAGAATACGATAATGAAACTGAAAATTTTCATCAACGAGCTCAATGGTTTACTGATGAAAATGGAGCATACTCTTTTACCACCATCTTACCCGGAAAATATAAAAATGGCAAACTATACCGTCCTGCACATATCCACTACCGAGTTAGTCATAAAAATAGTAGTGAATTGATTTCTCAAATTTACTTTCAAGGAGACCCTCACATTAAAAAAGATCCTTGGGCTTCTGATAAAAAAGCAGAACATAGAACCTTGCCCATTATTATGGAAGATATTAATGGTGGATTAACTGTAAATTTCGATATCTACTTATAAGATAAGTAACTACTAAAATTAATGTTACTAGTTTATTGCTAAATTTGATGGTATAAATACATTAGTGAATAAACATACTGTTACGCTTATTCAGTTGTTAGCAACAATTAAAAAAATCGAGACACTAAAACTCATATTAAACAAGGTTCTTCCAATTGAAGAGAATGATTGGAAGGCAGTAAAACCTTACCTATCAATTATTAAATTTGACAAAGATGAACAGTTACTTTGTGCTCCCGATATATGCAATTTCATTGCTTTTATTAAATTTGGTTCTATGAGATCATACCATACAGATAATAAACTCGTTGAAACAAATCTTTTATTGAGATCTGATAATGAGTTTATTACAGATTATGAAAGTTTTATAAGTCAAGAACCATCTACATTATCGATTCAGTCTATTGAAAAAGGTGAAGCAATTTTTTTAGATAGAAAAGGGCTCAATTCACTATATAATACTTCTTTTTATTGGAATAAATTTGGTAGAATTATAAGTGAACAAATTTTCTTGAATAGTAAGCGTAGAACAGCACAAATGCTATTTTTAACACCTAAAGAAAGATATTTACTCTTATTGAAAAATCATCCAGATTATTTTCAAAAATATTCATTGAAACATATTGCAAGTTATTTAGGAATAACTCCTCAGTCATTAAGTAGAATTAGAAATCAACTTTCAAAACATTAATTACCCAAAGTTAAGTGATGCTTCCATTACATTTATAGAAATTTGTTTCAATTAAAAAGCAAAAAACAATTAGAACATTTTTTTAAAACCTTAAACTTATGATTGTCATAATTCTATCTATAATTTTATTCTTAACATTTACAGTACTTGGAGGATTCCATTTCTACTGGCTTTTTGGAGGTATTTGGGGATTAGAAAAGGTAATCCCCACAAAAGGAAATGAGGTAAGTACTATGTCAATTCCTAAATTAGCAACCTTAATAGTAGGACTTGTACTGGTTTTATTTGGTCTGATTTATCTTATGAAATCTGGACTTATAAATGTTCAAACCCCAAATTGGATAATAAATTATGGCTATTGGATTATCCCTTCCATTTTCATTATAAGAGCAATAGGAGATTTTAAATATGTTGGGTTTTTTAAGAAAATACAGAATACAGAATTTGGAAAATCTGATTCAAGATTATTTTCACCCTTGTGCTTGACAATTGGGTTAATTGGAATATTAATACAACTAATAAAATGAAAAAAATTGATAACACTCTGTAGATTGTATTTTTCTGGTAAACAATTATTGTTTTTTTAAACTTTTGAAAGTTAATGCCATTCATTTTGTCGATGGGTTATCTGATACTGTTTGCAAGTTGCATCCTCACCGTAGTTGAAGTAATTCCTCCCCAACTTACTTGTTAATTGCTGTGATGTAAATCTCAAAAGTGCTATTAAACAACTGTAGAAAATGCAACATACAGTTGTCATAACCAAACTAAAACTACTCACACAGAATAAAGTTTAATCGTTTACCTAACTTCGCAGCCATTATGGCTCGTTGGACTAAATTTTACCTCATACACATTGAATTCCTTGGTTTTCGTTACCACGGTTGGCAAGTACAACCTGGTTTAAAAAGTGTTGAAGGGATGATTAACAAAACATTCTCTTTTATTCTAAAACACGAAGGGTTTAAAGTTTTAGGCTGTGGAAGAACCGATGCAAAAGTATCAGCCGATGATTTTGCTTTTGAGTTATTCTTAAATGAAGAAATAGATCCCACCCTCCTACTCGAACAATTAAATAGTAACCTGCCATTTGATATTAGAGCTAAATCTGTTAAAGAAATTGATGCTAAATTCAATATTATTCAGCATTCAAAAGTAAAAGAATACCATTATCATTTCTCTTTTGGTAAAAAAACGCACCCTTTTAACGCTCCTTTTATGATAAATTTTGGAGAACACCTCAATATTGAACTAATGCAAGAGGCGGTTAAGGAATTTGTTGGGACACACAATTTTAGACGATACGCAACTAAACCAAGCGAAAATACCATTTTCGATAGAGAAATCATTAATGCTTCTATTGGAAGAAATACGAGATTTACAGGGAGTTCTGTACCTGAAAATGCGTTTGTTTTTAAGGTAAGTTCAAAAGGTTTTTTGCGCTACCAAGTTCGTTTAATGATGGCAGCCTTAATTGATGTTGGAAATGGAACTTATACAGTAGAAGACATTAAAAATTCCTTAATTAATTTTAATGAGGATGCTATGAAACACAATGCTCCTTCATCAGGATTAAATTTACACAAGGTTAGTTTTTAAGTAATACGATAATAAATTATGCCATTTTCAGCTTTAGGAATATCTAAACATTTAATTAAAGGATTAGAAAAACTTAAATACCTTAAACCCTATCCTATTCAGGAACAAACAATTCCTGCAATATTAAACGGTAAAGACGTTTTAGGGATTGCTCAAACGGGTTCTGGTAAAACAGCAAGTTATGTGTTACCCATTCTACAAAACCTTGAAGGAAAAACAACGACCAAAAACAGACATATAAATGTCTTAGTTTTAGTTCCTACCAGAGAATTAGCAGCACAAGTTGAAGGGGTTTTTAAAGACTTTGGTTTTTATTTACCATTTCAGGTAAAGTCGTATGCCGTTTTTGGTGGCTCTTCTATTAACCCGCAAATGCAAGCCTTACAAAATGTAAATGTTTTGGTAGCTACCCCTGGTAGATTAATTGAATTGGCAAAATCTAACGCTTTACATTTAGATAGTATTTCTACGCTAGTGTTAGATGAAGCGGATAAAATGCTGAACCTAGGTTTTAAGGATGAAATGGATGAGATATTTGCTATGTTACCAGCAAAACGTCAAAACCTTTTATTCTCTGCCACGTTGAGTCCTGATGTGCAAAATGTAGAACGTTTGTTATTAAACGATCCAGCCGTTTTTAAAGTAGAACCAAGAGTCACCAATCTTGAATTGATTAAACAAGTTGCTTATGCTGTTGATGAAGATAAAAGAGGTCCACTTTTGCGATATTTAATTAAAACGCATGAAATGAAACAAGTATTGGTATTTGCTTCATCAAGATATCAGGCAGATTTAATTGCGGATAAATTGGGTAAGAATGACATTAAAGCAAGGTCAATTCACAGTAAAAAAAGTCAAGGTTATCGAAAAGAAACGTTAACGAACTTTAAAGCAGGTAATTTACCAGTATTAGTGACTACAGATTTACTTTCGAGAGGTATTGATATTGAATTTTTACCTTATGTCATCAATTATGAGTTACCTCGTTCTCCTAAAGATTTTGTACATCGAATTGGTAGAACTGGTAGAGCTGAAAATCCTGGCACAGCTTTTACTTTTGTGATTGAAGAAGCTCAACACCACTTTAAGGTAATTCAGAAGAAAATGAAAAAACAAGTTGAAATTGTTGATTCAAGTGAGTTTGATTTACATGGATTTTAAGAACTACAAGAAAGCATTGAACAACCTACTTTTGTTCTTGCCCACTCAGGTCGTTTAACAAACCATTTTTCAGCTTCTAATTGTTCAGCATAAGGTTTCTTCAGCAGCTTAAACAATTCATCAATTATTGAATAGTCACCTTTATCAGCTGCATCTATTGCCACTTGTGCCATATAGTTCCTTAACACATATTTTGGATTTACTAAATCCATTTTTTGTTTCCGTTCTAGATCAGTCGCAGTTTCTTGCTGCAATCTTTTTAAATAACGATTCATCCAATCTTTCCAGAAAAATAGTACCTCTCCTTTTATTTCTTCACGCTTATAAAATGCATACTTTACTTGCTCTAAAAATGAAAAACCATCTTTTTCAGGGAGCACCATTCCTTTAGAAATATTACTCAGATTCCGAAAGAAAATTGTCATATCCGTTTCTGTTCTTCTCAAATTTGTTTCCAAATCTTCAATCAACTTTAAATCGCTCTCATCAGTTAGTTCTAACCCTATTTTAGATTTTCTCATTTCTAAATGCTTAGTAGCAAATAGTATTTTGTACTCACTTAAAATTTCTTCTAAAGGATCTGCTTCCTCAATTAATGGATAAAGTGCATTAGCCAGTTTTAATAAATTCCATAAGCCAATGTTTCCCTGACTCCCAAATGCATAGCGTTTATGTTCAGCATCGGTAGTATTTGGGGTCCACTTCTTATCATAGACTTCTAACCAACCATAAGGTCCATAATCAATTGTTAATCCTAAAATTGACATGTTATCGGTATTCATAACACCATGCACAAACCCTACCCGTTGCCAATCAATAATCATATCCAATGTTTTTAAACTTACTTCCTTAAAAAACTGGATATAACCTTCTTTATCAGGCTTACATTTTGGATAAAAGTGCTTTAATGTATAGTCTACTAATATTCTTAGTGTTTTATGATCTTTTCTTGCAGCTAAAATTTCATAACTACCAAATCGTAAAAAAGAAGGTGACACTCTACAAACTATTGCTCCTTTCTCATATGCAGGGTTTCCATTATATAAAACATCCCGCATGACTTGATCTCCAGACAAAGCAAGTGATAAAGCTCTCGTAGTTGGCACACCTAAATGATACATTGCTTCGCTACACAAATATTCTCTAACCGAAGATCTTAGTACTGCCAATCCATCTGCTGTTCTAGAATATGGCGTAGCTCCTGAACCCTTTAATTGAATGGTCCATTGTTTATCATTATTTGTAATCTCTGCTAAATTTATAGCTCTACCATCTCCTAACTGTCCTGCCCAATGCCCAAATTGATGCCCACCGTAACACATGGCATATGGAGTAGTATTCTCAATATTTTCATTCCCTGTAAAAACGTTTAAGAATGATTCAGACTCCGCATCTTCTTCAGATATTCCTAATAGACTAGCTACTTCAGGAGAATGATGAATAATTCCAGGAGATTCAGTTTGAGTCGGTTTCACAAAAGAATAACAAGCTTCACCAACTTGTCTCCTTGTATTTTCAAGAATTGGATCTGCTGGAAGTTCCTTTATAAATGTATCGTTAACCTCAAGTTTCATGAAAATATGTGTTATTTACTTCAAAATTAGCCATTTTGTGTCTGATGCATTACTTTTACAAAATGGGATTAACAAACAACGACATATTTAAGAAATTACGAGTAGCACACAAATTAAGAGATGATGAGATCGTTAAAATTTGTGAACTAGTAGATTTCAGAATTTCTAAAAGTGAATTAGGAGCTTTATTTAGAAAAGAAGATCATCCTAATTACATGGAATGTGGTGATCAAATTCTGAGAAACTTTTTAAATGGATTGGTTATTCACATGAGAGGACCAATGCCTCCTAAAAAACAAGCTCCTGAAAAATGAGTTTCTTGAAAGCATTAATTGGCTTTACTTTTTCAGTCATACTATTAAATTCTTGTGCTCAAACTGAAACAAAAATGAAGAATGCAAAAAACGTTTATGATATCACTATCAATAATATTGATGGAGATGCTATCAATTTGAGCGACTATAAAGGAAAGTTTATTTTATTTGTGAATGTTGCATCTAAATGTGGTTTTACTCCTCAATACAAAGAGTTACAAGACTTATACGAAACATATAAAGAAGACTTAATTATTATTGGCTCACCTTGTAATCAATTTGGAAAGCAAGAACCAGGAAATGCTGAAGAAATAAAATCCTTTTGTAACAAAAACTATGGCGTAACATTTTTAATTACTGAAAAGATTAATGTAAAAGGAGATAATCAACACCCCTTATATGTATGGCTTACATCAAAAGAAATAAATGGTGTTAAAAATTCTAATGTTAAATGGAATTTTCAGAAATATTTAGTCAGAAGAAATGGTGGATTGATTGACTATTTTTATAGTATTACTTCGCCAAAAAGTGAAAAAATAACAAAATATTTTTCTAAATAAGAATTAATACCAACGCTTCTTTTTCTTTTTAGAGGCAACAGATTTTCTTCCTTTTTTGTATTTACTCCCTTTCTTTTTATGTATTTGTGGTTTTTCTTTAGGGTCTAAAGGGTATGGGTGATCATCCACCACTTTAATGATTTTAGTAATTAATCGTTGAATGCTAATTACGTAAGGTCTTTCTTCTGCTGAACAAAATGAATAAGCATTTCCAGTCTTTCCTGCCCTCCCCGTTCTCCCAATACGATGAACATAAGATTCTGGGATATTAGGTAAATCAAAATTGATTACGGCATCTAAATTATCCACATCAAGACCTCTTGCGGCAACATCTGTTGCTATTAAGATACTAACCTCTCCTGCTTTTAAACTATTTAAAGCTTCTTGTCGAGCAGCTTGAGATTTATCCCCATGGATGGTATCCACTTTGTAGCCATTTTTTTGTAAAGCTTGCTCTAGCTTATCCACACCAAACTTTGTTCTTCTAAAAATAATAATATTACCTTTTATGGTATTACGCAAAAGATATAAGCACAACTCTATTTTTTTACCAACAGGAACATAGTACAATTGTTGTTGTACATTTTTTGCTGCAGAAGCTATTGGAGAAACTTTAACATTTTCAGGATTTCTTAAAACAGTATTCGCTAAACCTAATACTTTGAGAGGCATTGTTGCCGAAAACAATAAGGTCTGTTTATGTTCAGCACATAACTTATTAATTTTATTAATGTCATCAATAAAACCCATGTCTAACAATAAATCAGCTTCATCTAACACTAAAATTTCAACACCTCCAAGTTTTGCATAGTTTTGTTTAGCCAAATCTAATAACCTACCAGGTGTAGCTATTAAAATATCTACTCCTTTATTTAGTTTTTCTTTCTGAGGATCAATTGAAGTACCTCCATAAACAACAGCCGTTCTTAAATTGGTGTATTTTCCGTATGCTTTAAAACTCTCATTAATTTGCTCTGCCAACTCTCTTGTCGGACTCAAAACTAAAGCCTTTACATTCTTCCCTCCTCTAATGGTATCTTGTCCGCTAAATAAAATTTGAAGAATAGGTAAAGCAAATGCTGCCGTTTTTCCTGTTCCGGTTTGAGCAGATGCAATCACATCTTTCCGTTCTAAAACTAAAGGAATTGTTTGTTCTTGAATTGGTGTTGGTGTAGTGTAATTTTCTGCAGCCAATCCTTTTAAAATAGCATCATTTAAAGCGAGTGTTCCAAATTCCATAATCTTGTTTTAGTGCTGCAAAGATAAGAAAGTTATTGGCTAAGATTTCATACTCAATTGTACTCTCTTCCTCGCTAAATCTACCGAAAGAACAGTAACATTTACTTGTTGATTTAACTTAACCACTTCCTGAATATTAGTAACAAATGTGTTTGATATTTCTGAAATATGAACCAAACCCGATTCTTTAATTCCAATATTTACAAAAGCCCCAAAATTGGTGATGTTATTTATCGTGCCGGTTAATTGCATTCCAAATTGTAAATCTTCAATACTATCAATGCTATTAAAAGCAGATTCCTCCAATGGTTCTCTAGGGTCTATTGTTGGTTTTTGCAATTCATTTACAATAAAATCGATGGTATAACCATCATACTTTTCTTTTAAGGTTTTAATCGTTTCATCATTTATTGATTGTTTTCCGATTACATCATCAATTTTAGAATTGTTTAATTTTAATAATTCAGCAACTAATTTATAAGTCTCTGGATGGATAATAGTGTTGTCCAAGGGATTCTTTCCTTTTTCTATTCTCAAAAAACCAGCAGCTTGCTCATAAGTCTTTTTCCCCATTTTGGGAACTTTAAGCAGCTGTTTCCTCTCGGTAAAATTTCCATGTTCTTCGCGATAAACAACAATATTTTTTGCTAAAGTTGTACCTAAACCACTTACGTGAGACAATATAGGATATGAAGCTGTATTTAGTTCTACTCCAACATGATTTACACAAGAAGCAACCACTTCATTCAACTTTTGTTTTAATAATGGTTGATTAACATCATGCTGGTATTGCCCTACGCCAATAGATTTAGCATCTATTTTAACTAATTCTGCCAACGGGTCAATTAATCTTCTTCCGATAGAAATAGCTCCTCTTACTGTTAAATCTAAATCAGGAAACTCATCTCTAGCAATTTCAGAAGCGGAATAAATACTTGCTCCAGCTTCGTTTACAGAAAACACTTGAATATCAGTTTCCTTAAACAAATCTCTACACAATTTTTCGGTTTCTAAACCTGCCGTTCCATTTCCTACAGCTATTGCTTCAATTTTATTTTTCTCTACTAAATGTAATAGCGTTTTTTTGGTTTCTTCCTTTTTATTTTGCGGAGGGTGCGGAAATATAATTGTGTCTTCGGTAAAGTCTCCATTTTTATTTAAAACAGCCACTTTACACCCCGATCTAAACCCAGGGTCTATTGCCAATATATTTTTTGATCCTAAAGGAGATTGTAATAAGAGTTGTTTAAGATTTTCGGCAAATACACCAATCGAATCAACATCTGCCTTTTCTTTTAGTTCTTTCTTTATTTCTGATTCAAAATTGGGCTGTAAAATTCTCTTATAAGATTCAGCAACAGCTTTATCCACAAAAGTGTTTGAAGCATAATTCCTGCTTATTTTATGATGAATGTTTTGAATTGCTCTTTCGGCATCTACATCAACACTAAAATTCAAAAAACCTTCTTTTTCTGCTCTAAATAACGCCAAAGTTCTATGCGAAGCCATTCGTTGTGCTTTTTCAGAAAACTCAAAATAATCTTTGTACTTCTCACCTTCCTCTTTCTTCCCTCTTTTAACTTTAGAACTTGCTACAGCAAATCGTTGAAACTGTCCTCTCAACTGATTTCTCACCCATTTATCTTCTGCAATCCACTCTGCTAAAATATTAACAGCTCCATCTAACGCTTCTTTTTCATCTTTAACTTCTCCTTTAACAAATGAATATGCCTTATCCTCAATAGCTGTCGCACTACTGTTTTTCTGAATAAAAATTGCCAAAGGTTTTAGTCCTTGTTCTATCGCTTTCTCTCCTTTCGTTATCCGTTTCTGCTTATAAGGCAAATACAAGTCTTCTAATTCTGTCAATACCAAAACAGATTCTATCTTTGCTTTTAAATCTGGTGTTAACTTACCTTGCGATTCAATACTCTGCAAAATAGTTTCTTTACGCTTTACAAAACCCTCCCAATAAGCTTGTCTATCTTGTATATTGATTAGCTGAACTTCATCTAAATTACCTGTCGCTTCTTTTCTATAGCGAGCTACAAAAGGAACTGTTCCGCCAGCGGCAAATAATTCTAGTGTTTTTTCTACGCTTTTTAAAGAGATGTTTAACTCCTTACTAATTTGTGCTGTAATGTTCATTTATTCTTAGTTATCTAATAATTCTACTACTTCCTTTCCTATTAAAGAGCCTATTGCAACTCCCATCCCTCCCATTCGTACAGCGCAATAAATATTATTATCGAGTTGCTTTACTATTGTTGTTTTTTTGTCTCCAACCCCCATAATTCCTACCCAACGCATTTCTATTTTAACATCCTTTTTATAAGGAAGAATTACCTCTTTTAGTAGCTGATCTAACTTATTTTGTATCGTTGGTGTTAAATTAAATTCAGTTGTATTCTCCGTTTCAAAAGCTAAATTCCGTCCTCCTCCAAACAAGACTCTATTCCCTACATTTCTGAAGTAATAATAACCTTGTTCGTAATGAAATGTTCCTTTTAATTTTAACCCTTCTATTGGCGCTGTAATTAACACTTGGGCTCTTGCAGGTTCTACATCTAACTCAGGTAGAATTTGTTTTGCAAAGCCATTGGTAGCTACAATTACGTTTTTAGTTTCAAACTCAATTTTTTTTAAACCAATAACTACCTTTTCATCTTTTTGATTAATCGACTGTACTTCAATCCCATTCATAATTTCAACACCCTTTTTACGTGCTAACGCTAACAGATTTTTCATGGTCTTTCCTGTATCAATCTGTCCTTCAAATTGATTATAAATTACATGAGTAATGTTTTCAAAACCAAACTCAGCGATTAATTCATCCTTGCAAACAAATACATCTTCCTTAAAAATTGGTCTTAAAAAATCATTTAAATAAGCTAGCTTTTTAATCGTGTTTTGATAAACAACTTCATCGGCTGCAGTAAATAATTCACAACTACCCAACAGCTCAAAACCTAAGTTATCTTCACCTAATAACCTTCTTAAATTCAACAATCCACACCATCTCTTATTTATAATGTCAAAAACCTCATTATCAGTCATTTTAGATAAATCATCTAAAGTTTCTGTTGGAGATCCAAAACAAGCGAATCCTGCATTTTTTGTGCTTGCTCCACTTGGTAAAAAACCTTTTTCCAACACAACAACTTTTGCTTTTGGATGCTTATTCTTTAATTCAATTGCTGTAGATAGCCCAACTATTCCACTTCCAATTATGGCATAATCTATGTTATTATAAAAGGATTGTTGTTCCCAAAAACTTACGTGCATAAATCAAATATTACTTTAAATAATAAAACTATAGAATATTAATTAATTTTGTTCAACACCTTATTACAATAATATTATGAAACTATCATTTCTTTTAATTCCACTTGCGTTTCTTTCATGTAAAACTGTTAAAGATTCAGCTATTACGAATGACATAAACAAAGATACTATTACCTCTCTTAACAAAGAGCAAATTCATAATGTAGAAATCTCAATAAACACACGAGAACCTTATTGTGGTGGCGCTTATCCAAGAGAAGATCAATTAAATAAACATTCTGTTGGAATTTTTAGTTACCGACTAATAAACACAACGAATAACGATACATCTACCGTAAAATCAGACTCTTTAGGCATCATCTACTTAAATCTTAAAAATGGGAGCTATGAAATAAGAGAGCTTTACAAAGACATGTCTTTTACTCAGTTTCAAGAAAAAAACCAACCAAAAGTAAACCAGGCTTTATTAGGTTTAGATCCTGATTGTTATAAAAAATGGTGGTCAGAAAATTTATTGAAATTTGAGATTGAGGCATCTAGCACCATCAATAAATATGAAGCTACTATAGCCAAAAGGTGTCATACTGGAAAAAACCCATGTATTACGTTTACTGGAATTTTACCTAACTAAGTTGTTTATTTTTTTGTAAAAAAGCTTATAAATAAAATAAACCGCCAATCCACTTATCAAATGTTTAATAGTGTGACCGCTTATAAACTTAGTAAATTCAAATATCACGCCATCATAATGTTCAAATATTTTAGCAATGATATAAGCTGAAAAAACATAAATTAACTCTATTGTATAATAATTACTATTCCTGTAAACAAGCAATATTAAAGGGATAGAAACAAATGGGAAGAACTGAATAAAAGCATATAATCACAAATCACCTACCCCAATAATTTCTGTGTAATACCAATACAAGATACTATACATTCCAATAGTTAAAAAGATGTAAAACACCCAAGCCCCTACACGCCTGTCCACATAATCTGAAATAATAACAGCGAAAAGGGAAGTAAAAACAAAAGTCATAGATAATCTATCGAAAATAAGGGTGAAGTTATTCGGAGAACAATCCTATCATAGTTAACCGAATACCCCCCATTACCGCCTAACTCGAAGTAGAAAGCATTTTTTCGTATTTCTACATTTGGTTCTTTCTCTTGACTAAAAGAACACAGTGTGAAACAAATAAATATTATTGTTAGTAGTTTTTTCATAGCTCATCTTTTAAAAAGCGTAACCTATTCCAAGTCCTACCCTAATTATTTTATCATATTCGTTTAGAATTGGTACAATACCCGCCCTTACCATCAACCCTTGACCTGATATATGCCTATACCCTAACCTAAATGTGATCATACGATCCGGTTCATCTGCATACGAACTATTTTCCATAGCAAGAGTCTGTCCATAGCCTATTTCAAAGAAATTAAACTTTTTACCAAACAATAAATTTAACTCCATTGGAATAATACTGTACTCCCCAAAATATTCGATAGATGTTCCATAACCAGCCCTTAAAGATAAATGAACTACATTGGTTGTTAAAATGATTCTTTCATAATTAACAGAATAATAAAATGCGTTTCCGCCCAACTCTAAATAGATAGAATTTTTTCTAATTGTGTGTTCATTTTCTGGTTTTTCATCTTGTCCAAAGACTAAACATGAAACACAAAGTAAAATTGATAATAGTGTTGTTTTCATAATTCAATTGTTAGAAATTAGTATTCTCTAAAACATAAAATAGATAGCTGCTTCTGCAGTAAAATTTAGTTTTTTAAAATTTTCTTGTCCTCCATAACCAGCCATAGCATTTAATCCTAACCTCTGGTCATGGACCCATTCTATCCCAATACCGGCACCATTATTAAAATATTTATCCTCTTCAAAAGTTGTAGTAACTGTTTCTATAGTTTCATAAGTATCGGTATAATCATAGCTTGTATTGACTACAGTCTCTTCTTTAAAATAGAAATGGTTAGCCTGGTAAACGAAAAAGGATAATTCATCTATTTCTGCTATACGATATAAAAAAGTTAGTCCAGAACTAACAATTAACTTAGTTTCATCCTTAAATGGTGAAAAATTGACTTGAGCACCAAATTTTTCTCCAAAATAGCGATAACTCAATCCGTACCCTGTAGAAACTCCAGCTCCAAAACCTAATGAATGTTTAAACCTTTCGGTACTCTTTATTTTTTTTTCTTCTTGTGCAAAGGCATTAATTGTTAAACAAAAAATAGAAGTAATTAATAATAGCTTTTTCATAATATATCGTTTTAAATTTCTATACAAACATATCTATCAAATAGAATCTTCACAAACACAAATCGACAACTAACTGACTTTTATCGATGAACATTTATTTTACATTTTCTAATATTTACAGTACTTTAGCACTATTACTTACTGACTTTAAACTATGGATAAATTACAAGAGTTAATCAACACTTTATCAGAAGACGATAAAAGAGAATTTAGAATTTTTATTAACCGTCAGAAAAGTAAAAAACAACGGAAAGATTTAGATTTATTTGAGTTAATTAATCAACAAACAACCGCCACTGAAATTCAAAGTAAACTCTATAAAACACCAAACAAAGTGGCATATCACACACTTAGGAAACGTTTACTCAAGCATTTAACCGATTTTATTGTACTCAAACAAATTGACCATGATACAACTGCTACTTCTTCTATTGCTGGATTAATATCCTTAGCCACTTATTTATTCAAACATCAAAGCAATGAATTTGCATGGAGAACGCTAAAAAAAGCTGAGAAAATTGCTCTAGAAAATGAACATTATGAATTGCTCAACAATATTTATCACCTTCAAATTGATGTTTCTGAAAATGAGTTTGCACCAGATATTAATATTATCTATATAAGATGGAAGGTGAATAAAGAGTTGGTTGACGAAAACGAAAAAGCTAACATTGCTTATAATTTTATAAAAAAAGAACTAAATGAGATTAAATTAAAAGGCCAGGACAAAGATCTTGAAAAGATCATTGAACAATTATTAAAGAAATATGGTTTAAATGATTTGGTTTTTCAGCGGCCTCAAATTTTATATAAAGTACTCGATTTAACCCGTAAAGTATTGCTTTCTAAAAAAAACTTTTACGCCTTAGAGCCTTATATAATTAAGACATACGAACAACTTAATAGCGTTCACGGTTTTTCTAAAAGAGATCATTTTTACAAGATTAACATCCTTTATATGATTTCTCATATTTTATATCGAAACAGAAAATTTGAAGCATCGAACACCTACTTAAAATTGATGAATGAAGCTATGCAAGAATACAGTAGTAGTTATTTTCAGCAATTTTATCCAAAATTTATTATGCTACAAGCAGCTAATTACACTTATTTAAATGAAAATAAAAAGTCAATAGAAACGCTAACTTCTATTCCAGGTAGGGAGCTCAAAAAAATGTCAACAGAAAACCAACTAAACATTAGAATGAATTTGGCGGTTTTTTATGGTAATGAAATGTTGTATAAAGATGCAAACCAGATTATACAGACCTTCAATCATTCAGACAATTGGTTAGAGAAAAAGATGGGCGTTGAATGGGTATTAAAAAAGAATTTGGTAGAAATAATGTTACAATTTGAATTAGGAAATATTGACATCGTTTTAAATCGAATTAGAACGTTTGAATCGAATTACGCTCAATTGTTTAAACATCCTATATACAAAAGAGTAAGTCTTTTTATAAAAACAATTAAAACAATATTGGATACTCCTGATATTATGCAAAACAAATTGTTTATCGAAGAAGTTAAAGATACCTTAGTTGTTGCTCATTCAGAGCAAGAAGATCTACAAGCTATGGCTTTTTACGCTTGGCTTAAAGCGAAAATGATCAACCAAAATTATTATGAAGTATTATTGGATATTGTGAATACACGCTACGAAGATTTAAATGTTAATTAACCTTTTTTGATATTGATTATTTGCCAATTAAAAACTAATTTAGTTGCCCTAAAACAAACAGATGAAAGTACAAAATTACGCTCAAGGAAAATGGATTTCAGGTGATGGAGATGGTGCTCCATTATACAATGCTATTACAGGAGAAGAAATAGGAACAGTATCAAGTAAGGGATTAGACTTTGCTGCTATGATGGATTATGCTCGTAAAAATGGCGGACCTGCATTGGCAAAAATGACTTTCCAAGAAAGAGGTTTAATGCTGAAAAAATTGGCATTGCATTTAATGAGCATCAAAAAAAAGTTTTATGCTGTTAGTGCTCAAACTGGAGCAACAAAAGTAGATAGTTGGATAGATATTGAAGGTGGTATTGGAAATATATTTGCCAATGCTAGTTTAAGAAGACAGTTTGGCGATCAGCCTTTTTATGTAGATGGAGAAACTGCTCCGCTATCTAAAGAAGGAACTTTTATTGGTCATCATATTATGGTGCCTAAACAAGGTGTTGCCATTCATATAAATGCATTTAACTTTCCTATTTGGGGAATGTTAGAGAAAATTGCAGTTAACTTTATGGCTGGTGTTCCAGCAATCGTAAAACCTGCAGCAATCACCTCATACTTAACCGAATTAATGGTTAAAGAGATTGTAGATTCAGGTATCTTACCAGAAGGTTCTTTACAGCTAATTTGCGGTTCTGCTCGTGGAATTATCGACCATGTAACCAGTCAAGATGTAGTAACTTTTACGGGATCAGCTTCTACTGGAATGATGCTAAAAGCAACACCAAGATTAATTGAAGAAGCTGTTCCATTTAACATGGAAGCTGATTCATTAAATGCTTCTATTTTAGGAGAAGATGCAGTTCCTGGAACAGAAGAATTTGATTTGTTTATTAAAGAAGTACAACGAGAAATGACCGTTAAAGCTGGCCAGAAATGTACTGCTGTTCGTAGAATTATTGTTCCTGAAAAATTAGTAGAAGACGTACAAATTGCTTTAGGACAACGTTTAGCAAAAACTACTGTTGGAGATCCTTCTGTAGAAGGTGTTAGAATGGGAGCTTTAGCTGGGCAAGAGCAAGTTGCAGAAGTAAAAGAGAAAGTACTACAATTAGCAAAATCGCAAGAAATTGTATTTGGTGATTTAGAAAATTTTGAAGTTACAGGAGCTGATAAAAATAAAGGAGCATTCTTATCTCCTATTCTATTTTTAAATTCAGATCCTTTTAAAAATACAGATTGTCATAATATAGAAGCTTTTGGACCAGTTTCTACTATAATGCCTTACAAAGATTTAAATGAAGCTATTGAATTAGCCAATATGGGTAAAGGTTCTTTGGTTTGTTCTATTATTACTAATGATGATAAAATTGCTCAAGAATTTGTAATGGGAGCTGCTCCTTTACACGGTAGAATTTTAATTTTAAACAGAGCTTGTGCTAAAGAAAGTACAGGACATGGATCTCCAATGCCATTAATGACACATGGTGGACCAGGAAGAGCTGGTGGTGGTGAAGAAATGGGTGGTAAACGTGGTATTTTACATTACTTACAACGTACAGCAATTCAAGGATCTCCTACTATGTTAACTAAGATTACTAAGCAGTACCAATATGGTGCTGATCAGTATGAGGATGATAAACATGTATTCCAAAAGTATTTTGAAGAAATTGAAATTGGAGATACAGTAATTACAAGAAAACATACAGTTACCGATGCTGATATTGTAAATTTTGCTAATGTTAGTGGAGATAATTTTTACGCTCACGTAGATGCGACATCTTTAGACGGAACTATTTTTGAACAAAATGTAGCCCATGGTTACTGGGTTTTATCTAAAGCTGCTGGTTTATTTGTGGATGGTAAAAAAGGACCTGTTTTATTAAACTACGGTTTAGAAGATTGTCGATTTACTAAACCCGTTTATCCAGGAATGACTATCGGAGTTAAATTTACAGCTAAAGAAAAAATATCTCAGGAAAAGAAAACGTTTGCTGAAGACGAAGAAATCCCTAAAGGAGCAGACATCAAAAAAGGAATTGTAAAATTCTTAGTTGATGTTTATGATGAAACTGGAGAAACTGTTGCTTTAGCAACTATTTTAACAATGATAAAATTTAAGGAACAAAATTAGTTTTTGGTATATGGTGTTTTATCATTCCGATTGAAGTGAGGCACGAACGGAACAGAGGAATCTTTTGATTAAATAGAGAATAATGCAACATAACTACTGTGTTTATATAACAACAAACCCAAACAAAACCGTTTTATATACAGGAGTTACTAATGATTTAAAAAGAAGATTATTTGAACATCAAGAAAACAAAGAAAAGAGTAATACATTCACTGGTAAATTTTATTGCTATAAATTATTATACTTTGAACATTTCTCTGATATTGAACAAGCAATAAGTCGAGAAAAACAAATTAAAAACTGGACAAGAAAAAAGAAAGAATACATCATCAATCTTAAAAATCCTAATTGGAGTTTTCTTAATGATGAAATTTTTAGCTTATAAATCAAAAGATACCTCCGCTACGGTCGGTATGACAAACAATAAAAAACTAGAGACTATGGCATTAAATTCACTGACCCCTAACCTAATGGTAAACGATGTTGAAGAAACAATCGAATACTATACAGATGTATTGGGCTTTACATTATTAAGAACAGTACCAGAAAAAGGAAAATTAGATTGGGCAATGGTAAAACGAAATGATGTTTTATTTATGTTTCAATCGGTAAAAAGTTTAAAAAATGATTTACCCCGTTTAAAAGGCGAAAAACCTGGTGGCGGATTAACTTTTTATATTAAAGTAGATCGAATCACAGAACTCCACGAAGAGTTATTTAATAACGAAGTAGAAATAATATCTGATTTAGAAAGCACTTTTTATGATACTATTGAATTTTCAATAGTTGATGTAAATGGTTATGTATTAACTTTTTCGGAAGAACAAGAATAAATTATTTTGTCATTCTGAGTCTGTCGAAGGATAAAAAATAATTTTTCATTGCTTACACTTCGACAGGCTCAGTGTGACAAAGAGAAAACAACACTCAAACAAATGAAAGCAACAGAACAAGGAACAGTAGAAATAGCAATTAACGATAAAGGAATTGCAACGATAGAATTCTTTCACCCCTTAAGTAATTCTTTACCAGGGAAAATTTTAAACAAATTAGCAGATACAATTACCAATGCAGGAAATAATGATGCTATTAAAGTAATCATCATAAAATCTGCTGGAGAAAAGGCATTTTGTGCAGGAGCAAGTTTTGATGAGTTAATTTCGATTAATGATTTAGATACAGGAAAAGTATTTTTCTCAGGTTTTGCTAATGTAATTAATGCAGCACGTAAATGTCCTAAATTGATAATTGGACGAGTACAAGGAAAAGCTGTTGGTGGTGGTGTTGGAATGGCTAGCGCTGTAGATTTTTGCTATGCAACTAAATTTGCATCAGTTAAATTAAGCGAGCTTGCAGTAGGAATTGGACCCTTTGTAGTTGGACCAGCAGTTGAACGTAAAGTAGGAACATCTGCTATGAGTATGATGGCAATAAATGCTACCGAATGGTACACTGCCGAATGGGCAAGAGAAAAAGGATTATACGCTGAAACGTTTGATGATGTAATGCAAATGGATGAGGCTATTAAAGTTTTAGCTAATAAGTTAGCTAGTTCTAACCCAGAAGCAATGCGTATGCTAAAAACAGTATTTTGGGAAGGAACAGAACACTGGGATGAATTATTAGTTAAAAGAGCTGGAATGAGTGGTAAATTGGTTCTTTCTGATTTTACTAAGAACGCTATTAATAAGTTTAAAAAGAAATAAAAAAGGACAGATTTTATAACTAAAACGATATAATTCAAATCACAAAAAAGACTGACATTTATCAGTCTTTTTTTATGTTCTTACAAATAACTTTATGGTAGTTATAAACCAATAATCTAAACAAAAGTTATGAGTCAAACAGTAGAAATCAATCAAGGGGAAATAAAAATCAATTTTTCATCACCAACAGCAGGTAAATTATCTTTTAAAAACTTAGGTCTAACAAATGATGATTTATTTTTTGAAAGAGGATTGGTAAGAATGGTCTTTGATTTTGAAGGAATTGGAGAACATCAATATTTTAAAATGCCTACAATTGAAGTTTCATATAAGGAAAATATGGATGAAACACATTGGCAATGTGATTTTAATAAAACAACAATATTAGATAAGACAGATCATCACGGACATTCTACCGTAATATTATTAAACCGAAATAAATTAAGCGAATTAGAACATCACCATCAAAATGTATTAATATTACATGCTGAGTTCCCTAAAGCAGCACACATAATAGCTGAAGATTCTTACATTAATTTCTTTAATTAAAACATTACTTAACATTATTAAAAAGCCCACTAGTGATTACACTAGTGGGCTTTTTATTTATACGGCATTTGCCGTATTGTTAAAAATACCTCTTGCTTTTATTTTTGAAGAAAATTAATTTATATGAAAAAATTAGCGCTAGTAATATTAAGCTCTGTTGTATTTTTTACAGCAAAAGCACAAGAAACTGTTTTAATTGACGAAGATTTCAGTGACAATTCTCTTGGATGGCATGAAAACAATGATGAAAAGGCCAAGTATGAAGTAAAGAAAGATCATTATACCTTTAAAAACAAAAAGGAATCAACTCGATGGGTATATAAGAAAATACCTAATTTATCTCCTGAAAAAGAAGACTGGTCAATAGAAATAAAATTGAAGCAAACTTCTGGCGTTAAAAATGCTGGTGTTGGTTTTTTACATTCAATGTATAGCGACAATAGTTCATACCGTATGTTTTTAATTACTGCTTCAGGCGATTTAAAAGTCGATCATTATTATAGTAAAAAAAATCATCCTCAAGTAAATTATGTAGAGAATAGTGTAATTAAAAAAGGGTTAAATAAGTATAATGTATTAAAAGTTGTGAAAGAGGCTAGTAACTTAACCTATTATATTAATGGAGCTATGGTATTTCAAAAAGGTGGCAACAAATATCATGGCAAAAAAGTTGGTTTTTTTTCTGGAAACAAAATGGAGCTAGAATTTGATTATATTAAAGTTGTTAAGTTTCCAAAAAAATTAAATTTAGTTGATGATGCATCCGAAATTGGAAATAAAGAAAAGTTAAGTGATAATATTAATTCTGAATATGAAGAATTAACTCCTATTGTTGCAGCAGATGGAAAAACATTATATGTTACTAGGGATGATCATCCAGAAAACACAGGAGATGCTAATGATGACCAAGATGTTTGGTTCTCAAAATTAGATAAAAATGGAGAATGGTTACCTCTTGTTAATATGGGATATCCGATAAATAATAGAGGAAGTAATTTCCCTGTATCAGCTTCGCCAGATAATAATTCAATCGTACTTGGAAATAAGTATAAAGCCGATGGATCTAAAGATGGTCCAGGACTTTCAATAACATATAAAAATACTAATGGATGGGGAGTTCCTCAGGCATTCGAAATTGAAGATTATTATAATGATAACAAATATGTCTCTTACTTTTTATGTTCTGACAATAAAACGCTTCTCACCTCTTTAGAGCGAAAAGGAGGCTTAGGTAACAAAGATTTATATGTATGCTTTTTAGTTGGAGAGAATAAATGGTCTAAACCAAAACACATGGGAACTGTTTTAAATACTTTTGATGATGAAACCTTACCTTTTTTAGCTTCTGACAACAAAACATTATATTTTTCATCTAAAGGGCATTTAGGATATGGTAATCATGATGTATTTGTTTCCAAACGGTTAGATGAAAGCTGGGAGAACTGGAGCGAGCCTAAAAATTTAGGACCAAAAGTAAACACAGTAAGCTCTGAACTTGGTTATTTTTTAGATGCTAAAGGAGAAATTGCTTATTTCTCTTCGGGTGGGGATATTTGGAAAATTGGTAATGCTGAAAAACCTGACCCTGTAACCTTAGTTTCTGGTATTACTTACAACAAAAAAACAAATGAGCCAATGCAAGCCAATATCAAGTATTATGATTTAGAAGCAAATGTAGAATTAGGTGTTGCTACTTCAGATCCAAATACAGGGGAATACAAAATCATTCTTCCGACAGGAAAAAAATACAGTTTTATAGCTCAACAAAAAGAGTTTTACCCTATTAGTGAAAACTTAGATTTAAAGGAATTAAAAAAGTACAATGAACTGACCAAAGATCTTTTTCTACTTCCTATTGAAAAAGGTGAAGTTATTCGATTGAACAATATCTTTTTTGAATTTAATAAAGCTGACTTAAAATCAGAATCGTTTAATGAAATTGATAGACTTTATAAAATACTAGCAGATAACCCTGAAATGAAAATTGAAATTAGTGGGCATACTGATGACAAAGGTAGTGATGAGTACAACAGAAAACTATCAGATAATAGAGCAAAATCTGTCTTAACTTATTTAGTCAATAAAGGAATTGATAGTAGTCGGTTAACCAGTGTTGGATTCGGAGAAACTCAACCAGTAATTGAGAACCTTAACGATGAAAATAGAGCAATTAATAGAAGAGTTGAATTTAAGGTTTTATGAAAAGCTTATTAAACAAAACAGGGCTACTAAAATTAGTAACCCTGTTTTTATATCCATTATTTAGTGAATTATTCTACTTTATCACTTCCTAAATCATCAAAATTTACATCCGAAAATTCAGTAGCTACTTTTTCAACAATCTCTTCTCCTTGTTCTGCTTTTAACTCTTTTATTTTAGAAATTGCTTCATTTAAACCATCAGAAAACTTTTGAAAATCCTCTTTATACAAAAACAACTTGTGTTTCTCGAAGTAAAATTTTTGGTTATCATTATTAAACCTTCTTTTACTCTCAGTAATTGTTAAATAATAATCTTCTGCACGTGTTGCTTTTACATCGAAAAAATAAGTTCTTTTCCCAGCTCTTATCGCTTTAGAAAATACCTCCTCTTGTCTATAATCAACCTGATTATTGTTGTCTTTTCCTTCCATCTTCCTTTCTATTTAATTTGATTCGTTAAAGTCATACAAATCTTCCGATTTATTCTTTAAAAAACAAGTTGAACGAGCATTTTAATAGCTACGTCTATTTTTTATCTGAGTTTAACTCAATAAAACCTTTCAAACCATCCGTTATAAATGTCTGTAAACCACCATCTTCATCACTATAAATCAACAAAGCTTCTAAGTGTTTATTTTTTAATAATATTTTTTTTGTTTCTTGTAATCCTACCACCATAAAAGCTGTTGCAAAAGCATCTGCTTCACCACAATTATCAGTTATAACTGTAGCACTCAGCAAATTATGCTCAACAGGATAACCCGTTTTCGGATTAATTGTATGAGAATATTTTAAACCATCTTTCTCATAAAATTTACGATAATTACCAGATGTTGCTAAGGCTTTATTCTCTAAATTAACTATTGCCTCTATTTCTCTTTCTTCTAATCCAGGTAAAGGCCTGTCAATTCCTATTCGCCATAGCGTATCATTCATATTTAAGCCTTTTGCTTTCAGCTCACCTCCTACTTCAACCAAATAATTTTCTATACCTCGTTCCTCTAATAAATTAGCGATAACATCTACAGAATAACCTTGGGCAACTGCATTAAAATCAAGCATCATTCCTTTCTCTGCTTTTATTACTTTACCACCTGTTAATGTAATTTTAGTGAAATCTACCAACTGATTTAAACTATCAATTGTAGCACTATCGGTTGAGTGTAAATTCTGAAAACCAAAACCCCAAGCATTTACAACTGGTGCAATAGTTGGATCAAAAGCACCATCAGAAACTTCATAAACCATTTTAGAGGTATTATAAACATCTTCAAACATCTGATCTATTTCTAAAATAGAATCAGCCTGATTAAATTTTGAAATAATAGATCTTTTTTGATACGTAGATAACGAATTATCAATTTCAATTAATAAAGAATCTATTGCCCTTTGGTAATCAACACCATCACTACTGATATAAATTATATTATAAGTAGTTCCTTGCGCATAGCCATCAACAACCATTTTTTGTTTCTGAGAAGTTTGCTCTCCACAACTAAATAACGTTAACAATAATACTGCTCCTACTATTTTTTTCATAATTAAATATTCTCGATACAATTTTTGATTTTGTGAGCTCAAGTATTCCGATGTAATTGGAATGTATCGAGAACAATAAAAATCAACAATCACTCAAATTGACAATCATTTTAAATTCAAACACAAATTGTAAGCACAAAGGAACAAAAAATAATATTACTTTTGCAATATGATATTACCAATTGTAGCATATGGAACGTCTGTTCTAAGAGAAGAGACAGAAGAAATAGACAAAAACTATCCTGATTTAGATTTACTAATTGAAGATATGTTTGAAACAATGTACGCTTCAAAAGGTGTTGGTTTAGCTGCTCCACAAATAAATAGAGCAATTCGCTTATTTATAGTTGATGCATCTGGATTTAATGAGGAAGGTGAACATCCTGAATTAGCAGATTTTAAACGTATTTACATCAACCCTATCATTGTAGAAGAATCTGGAAAGGAATGGAAATTTGAAGAAGGTTGCTTAAGTATTCCTGGTATTAGAGAAGATGTTAGCAGACAACCTAATATTACGATAGAATACTACAACGAGAAATTTGAATTAATTGAAGAAACACTAGATGGTGTTGCTGCACGTGTCGTTCAGCATGAATATGATCACATTGAGGCTATTTTATTTACCGATAAAATAAACCCGTTAAGAAAACGATTGATTAAAGGAAAATTAAACGATATTGCTAAAGGTAATATCAAAGTAAGTTACAGAATGAAATTCCCTTTGGTAAAAGCAAAACATTGAATAATTGATAATTGATAATTGATAATTGATAATTGATAATTGATAATTGATAATTGATAATTGATAATTGATAATTGATAATTGATAATTGAAGTACTGAAAACTTATTTTTTATTAACTCATCGACAAATAAACTTATCAACTAACTTTACAACTTTCAGACTTTACAAACTTTAAACTAACACAATGAAAAAATTACTC
>Ga0256845_1000787_pt1 | contig 27690 bp, 29 predicted proteins | sample RiftiametaG_FD_189101 | JGI IMG/M metagenome (GOLD analysis project Ga0256845, IMG submission 189101) | Tube worm associated microbial communities from hydrothermal vent at the East Pacific Rise, Pacific Ocean - Riftia | ecosystem: Host-associated > Annelida > Integument > Unclassified ... | reverse complement strand
GTTGGTTTCAAACGAAACCTGAAATATTTAAGATTTTACCAAATGTTTTTCAAGATATTGCTTTTGAAATGGTACAACGTGGTGAAACTTGACACTTATAAAACATACTGATTGGTCATATGAAGAAGAATTTAGACTTATTGATTTTTCCTTTCAAGGAGAAAAGAAATTTCCAAAAGAGGCATTAACTTCTATTATCTTTGGGCTAAATGCTAAACAATCTAATATTGAGACTATGATTCAGTTATGTAAAGACAATGGATTTGAACATGTTAAGTTTAAAAAAGCTAAAAAGGTATCTGGTAGTTTTGCTTTGGCATTTTTTGATATAACCTAGAATACATTTTACCATTCATTAGTTATAATCACATAATTATTCTACTAAGGATGCCTATGCAACATCTCGTTGATACGAACAACTTTTCTGACACACAGATAGCACAACTCTTGAGTGATGCTAAGAGCTTTAAAGCCCATCGTCCACAGCAACTACTAAATGACAAACTTCTCATCACCCTTTTCTTTGAGGCAAGTACAAGAACACGTAGTTCTTTTGAGGTCGCAGCAAAGCGTTTGGGTGCTTCAGTGGTACACCTAGACCCAAGTAGAAGTTCTGAAAAAAAAGGGGAAACCTTAGAAGATACCTTTGCAAACCTCTGTGCTATGGAGCCTGATGGTATCATTGTTCGTCACTCTGAAAATGAAACACCACAAATACTTGCAGATATGCAAACTACTCCTGTCATAAATGCTGGAGCTGGTAACTACGCACACCCTACCCAAGCACTCCTTGACCTCTATACTATGGTAGAACATTTTGGTGGTGATGTTAAGGGTAAGACTATTGCTATTGTGGGTGATATCGTAAGTTCACGTGTGGCTAGTTCAGGCATACGCCTTATGACACGTATGGGAATGAATGTACTTCTTGTTGCACCTGAACAGTTTATGCCAGATAGCAATTTGCCACAGTATAAAAACCTAGAAGATGTTATGGACAAGGTCGATGTCATCATGAGCCTTCGTGCACAGCTGGAACGTCATGAAAAAGAACTTTTTGAAGACTACGATGACTACGCAAGTCAGTACTGCATCACAAAAGAGCGTATGGGAAACAGAAATGTCTTACTTCTACACCCAGGACCAGTCATGAGAAACATTGACATCTCAGATGAGATGCTAGACGACCCTCGATGTAAGGTTTTAACCCAAGTCAAAAATGGTGTGTTTATGCGAATGGCTATTTTAAAGTTATTATTGTTAGACTCGTAAACCGTAGGTCGGGGTGTCCTCTCCCCGACATAAATATGCATAAAGAAAAAAATTAAATAGTTATTTTAATTTAAATTGTCGGGGAGAGGACACCCCGACCTACAAGGGAATAAATGAATTGGCTAAATAAAAAAGATGGATTTAATCAAATTAATCATTTAGGGAAATCCCGTACCCCTTTTCTTTTCATCATCTCCTACGACCAAAATAAAATCTTTGCAAAACCACTTGAAAACTTAGATAGTGACATCTACTACAAGTTAGAAGCGTGGCGTAACTACCCTGTGAAAAAAAGAGAAAAACCTTTTACTTTCTCTAAAAACCCTGTTGATTTTTCTACTTATAAGAAAGCTCTCAATGAGATACTCGAACAGATACGTTCTGGTAATACCTACCTGTTAAACCTCACCTTTAAAACACCTATAAAGACCAACTACTCTCTTAAAGAGATATTTACCTATGCACGTGCAAAGTTTAAACTCTATTATAAAGATGAGTTCATCTGTTTTTCTCCTGAACGCTTTCTAGAGATGGAAGGTGACAGCATCGCTACTTACCCTATGAAAGGTACGATAGACGCAAACCTTCCAAACGCAAAAGAGAACATCTTAGCCAATAAAAAAGAGATGGCAGAGCATGTGATGATAGTCGATCTCATGCGTAATGACTTAGGCATTATAGGCTCAGAAGTCAAAGTAGAGAAGTTTCGTTATGTTGAAAAAATAAAAGCAGGTAAAAAAGAGTTACTACAAGTAAGTTCTAAAATCACAGCTAAGTTGCCTACGTATTGGCAAAACAATATAGGTACTCTACTCTCACAACTCCTCCCTGCTGGTTCTATTACGGGGACACCTAAAAAGAGTACGGTGAACATCATCAACGAAGTAGAAAACTTTGAGCGTGACTTTTACACAGGCGTCTTTGGAGTCTTTGATGGTAAGGCACTACGCTCAGGGGTGATGATACGCTTTATAGAAAAAGAGAATGAAAAACTCTACTATAAAAGTGGTGGAGGCATCACCATTGATTCGGACGCAAAAAGTGAATATGAAGAGCTTATAGATAAAATTTATTTGCCTTTTTAGTTAAAAAAGTGTAAACTATTTATACATTTTTATAAAGGGAAATCATGTCTAAATTTTTTACCACACTTACTTTTACCTTTTTCTTACTCTTTCAAACAACAGCACTAGCAGAAGAAGCAGAGATACAAGAACAAACTATGCTAGAAGATGTACCTGAAGATATGTCTATGGATACGGTAGTTCCAGAAACAGATGTACCTGAAGCCAAAGAGCCTACGGAAATACAAGAGCAAGAACCTACAGAAAACTCTGAAAACGTATCAGAGGAAGAAACTGAAGCAGTTTCAGAAGCACAAAGAGAAGCACACGCAGCAGAAGAAGCTGAACTACGTGAAGCAGGTGTAGGTGAAGAACCAGAAGCAGAGTAATCTTTTTATTATTTTAGACAACCTCTACTAGGTCTATGTCGCCATATATATTTTTTATCCTCTTTTACTTTGGAGAAATAGAGTTTACCTCCCTTTCTCCAAGGGTCAATAATAATGCCTTCTTCTATAGGCATTCCTTTTGCAACAATTACCAAACTATTATGTTCACTCCAATACTCACCTATATTTGCACCCACCAAATGAAACTCAAATGATGGGTAATTCTGTGTAGTAAAATAGCTATAAAGAGCATCAGACCAATGGTAGCAAAGCCCTTTTTCTCTTACCCCAATAGTCACTAAAAAGTTATGATATTGAGGAGGAGATGTCATTTCAAACTCTTTTGTAAGTTTTGCTGTCTTAGCAAAAACATCATGAGAAAGCTGCATTGTTTCGCTAGAGGTAATATGAGAGTTTAGTGTATGTAAAAGTGTAGAGAGTTTAACGACATTGTCTTCTTCTACTGTAGGTGTATGACTTACACACCCTACAAAGAAAAAAGTAACTGTAACAAGTTTAAAAAAGTGTCTGAGCATACTGACTAGGCAGATAGTAAGCGATAGCCACCGTAACTAAAAGCATAATAGAACTATAAAGTACTATTAACTTAGGACTTTTAGAGAGCATAAACCCACCTATAAACCCAACAATAAGTCCACCTATATGTGCTGAAACGTCGACAGACTCTATAGAAAACCCTATCACAAGGTTAATACCTATAATGATGGCAAAGTCTTTCATAAAGGCTTTGCTATGTGTTGCTATCTTATCTCTATACGCTAAGAAAAATCCAGCAAGTGCTCCAAACACACCAAAGATAGCACCTGAAGCTCCTACTCCCACACTTGCAGGATGTACATATAAAGAGACAAGCCCACCTATGAGTCCAGAGAAGATATAGATACTTATATAAGACTTCGTATCAAAGTACATTTCTGCACCACGCCCTATGAGATAGAGAGAAAACATATTCATAAGCAGATGTGTCATACCTCCATGCAAAAACATAGCCGTACCAAGTCTCCACCATTCCTCTCGTAATACAGTCAAAGGACCATACAGAGCACCCAATTCAACAAGTACTTGTATATCCATATCAACGATACTTTGGCTATAAAATGCTGAGATAAGATAGACTATTACATTGAGTACAATAATCGTATAGGTAAGTTTGTAACGCAAAATATCATTAAGCATAGTTATTTAACAAATTGCCTCAGCAAATATTACACCATCTACTCCACCACGTGCAATTTTAGATATCTCTTTTTCACTATGAATGAGTACCAAAATTCTTGCATCGAAAAGATACTCTTGTGCAATAGGTTGTATCATCAAGGCATCATCTTCTTCACAGATGATAAACTTTGCTCCTAATGCATTTGAGAAAAGTGCATCATCTAAGGTATTGACAACCACTGCAAAAGCTATATTATTATCTTGACAATGTGCAGCAAACTTATGCGAGTCCACTAACGGTTCAAGCAAAATAATCTGCTCTGCTGAAGATTTTTTAATATCTTCTATAGAAAATACTTTACAAAAACGACTACTTTTTATCCATGGATGTCCAACAATTATCATAATAATATCCTTCGTTAAGTTATGGTGTACACTCTTTAGAACAGTAATACCGTCCTGAAACAATAATGCTCTCTTTTACTGTCACATAGGTACTGCATTTTTCACACTCTACAAGTGTGTCTTCTTCTAGTTTTTTCTCATGTGGACTTTTACCAATACTTGGAAGTTTCCCTCCAAAAAATTTATAAATCAGTACCCCAGCTATAGCAAAAATAAGTAATTTTAAAATCATTCTTTAACTCTTTATATATAAGTAATTACGTTGGTTTTTTTGTACTATATCATAATCTAACTGATGTTGTACATCTTCGATTTCATCAAAAACACGTGAGCCTTTATAAAAAAGATACTCTGTTTTACTGTCACTTATCTTACTTGTTAAGTCTAGTAGTAACTTTGTATTGGTCACTGCTCTAGAGCTAATCATATCAAAGGCAACATGCTCAACACTCTCTACTCTTTTTGCTTCAACACGTACATTTGGTAACTCTAAATCTATGGCAGCATATTTTAAAAAAGAGACTCTTTTTTTAAGTGGCTCTGCGAGTACAACTTCTACTTCAGGTAAAGCAATAGCAAGTGCTAACCCAGGAAAACCTGCTCCCGTTCCGACATCAAGCAGTGTTTTTGGCTGTTTTATAAATGTTAGTGGGAAAAGTGAATCTACTATATTTACATAAATACCATCAACCGTTTTAGCCCCTGTGAGGTTATGTATCTGATTCCACTCATGTAGAAGTGAAGCAAAATTCTCAAGCTTGATAACCGTCTCTCCACTTAAGTGAATCTCTTCTTGTTCTAATAATTGCGTTAAATTCATACTATAAGAGGTGTCCCATTTGATCTTTTTTAACTTTCAAATAGCCTTCATTATATGGGTTTGGCGTGATTTGTATAGGTAGTCTTTCAACTATTTTTATGTCACCTAGGCTTTCTATTTTTCTAGGGTTATTGGTAAGTAATTTGAGCTGTTTTATACCAAAAAACTTCAATATAAACTCTACAACTTCATAGGTACGTTCATCTGCTTTAAAACCTAACTGATGGTTAGCGGCTACTGTATCGAAACCTTTATCTTGAAGTGCATAGGCATTGACCTTGTTAAGTAGCCCTATGTTACGCCCCTCTTGACGATGGTAGATAATCATCCCACCCTCTTTGGCTATGAGCTCTTGTGCGTAAGCCAGTTGCTCTCCACAGTCACATTTCACTGAGCCTATGGCATCACCTGTCAGACACTCTGAGTGTACACGGACAATAGGCGTTCCTATTTCATCTAAATTTTCGGTAAAGATAGCTAGGTGTTCTTTATCATTTTCTTTAAATGCTTGTATATTAAAGGTACCATATTTGGTCGGTAAGATAGCAATTTGTGATATTTCTATATTATTCATAGGCAGATTATACATAAAGAATTAATAGTTAATAGTTAATAATCAATAATTAGTGTAAAATAACCCAATTTATTTAAAAAAGGTTATATGTATGTTCACACGTTTTAGAAGAAAAAGAATCAATCCCGTCCTACGTGACTTACTACAAGAAACTCATCTAAGTGTCAATGACTTCATCTACCCACTCTTTGCCAAATCTGGTACAGGTATCAAAATAGAGATAGAGTCTATGCCTGGTGTTTTCCAAATGAGCATCGACGAGATAGTCAAAGAGTGTGATGTACTTAAAGGTTTAGGCATTAAGTCTATCATCCTTTTTGGTATCCCTGATACAAAAGACTCTGTAGGGTCTGATGCTATGTGTGATCATGGTATCATCGCTCAAACTGTACGTGCTGTAAAAGCTGCTCACCCAGATATGTTTGTTACGACTGACCTCTGTTTCTGTGAATACACAGACCACGGTCACTGTGGTGTCATAGACCCCGTACTAGAAACTGTTGACAATGACATCACCCTAGACAACCTAGCAAAACAAGCCGTCGTCCACGCCAAAGCAGGTGTAGACATGATAGCACCAAGTGGTATGATGGACGGTATGATACAAGCCATCAGAAATGGACTAGACGGTGCAGGTTTTGAGAACCTTCCCGTGATGTCTTACTCTACTAAGTTTGCTTCAGCTTACTACGGACCATTCCGTGACGTTGCAGAGTCAAGCCCAGGAAAAGGCGACAGAAAAAGCTACCAAATGAACCCAGCTAACCGCAACGAAGCCATAGCAGAAAGCGTAGCAGACGAAGCAGAGGGTGCAGACATCCTCATGGTAAAACCTGCACTTGCATACCTAGACATAGTAAGAGATGTCAAAAACAACACCACCCTACCACTTGCAGTCTACAACGTAAGTGGTGAGTACTCTATGCTCAAGATGGCTGCCAAAGCTGGCGTGATAGACTATGATGCTGTGATGATGGAAACCATGATGGCATTTAAACGTGCAGGAGCTGATATTATTATTAGTTATCATGCTAAGGAAGTGGCAAAGTTATTGCAGAAATAATTGTAAGGTGTTGTCTCATGACAACACCTTCTATATTATATTTTCTATTTCAATTCTAACTGTTACAATTTTGTAATATAAAATCAGATTAATTAATTTCTAAAACATATGGTGCTTCTATCCCTACTCCATTTACATTAACGTATAATTTAAAATCCATTTCCAACGATTTAAAAGCATCTTCTAAATCAAATCTTTTAATATCATCATAAAATGGAATATCGAGTGATAAATAGCCTATGAAATTATCATATTTTTGTGATTTTTCAATTAATTTTGTAATATGTCTATTCTCTCCTGTTAATATTTTTTCTATTAGACTTGTTGTAGTATTTTCTGTATGCTGACGGATTAGGTAATCATTAGGATTCTGTGGCTTGAGTTTTACACTAGATAACTCAATATACTCACCTTTATATAAAGTATTTGGTTTTTTACAAAAACTTTCTATTTCTTTATACATATTTTCTATTTCCCTATATCCATTAGGATATTCTATAATTTTATAAAAAACAGTGTCTATCTTTCTCAAATTTTTATATTCTGGCAAGCATGCTTTGCCTTTAATGAAAAATAAAATACGTGTATGATGATTATCCTCACTTTTTTTTAATTTTACTTCACAGTTATATTCAGCACAACCTTTTTGCAAAATCAAGTCACAAGATCCTGGAGAACGTTCAAATTCTTTATATTGATATCCTTGTGAAACTAAATACTTATATGCATACAACTCACTAAAAAGTGAATAAAGTTTTGTATCATACTGAATACCTTTTTCGGAACCTAATTCACAAAAAATTTCTTCAATTAATTCTAATGGTAGCTCTTCATAAATATCTAATTCCCATTTTTCATTTAAACATATATGTTCAATAAAAGGTTGATTGAAATAACTTGTAGCAGAATCTTCTTTCTCATTTATAATATTTTGTTTTATTTTGTGACATAGTGGTTTTAAGCTTGTAGGTAAATTAGATTGGTCAATATCAAAATTTTTAACTTTTTCTATCCAATCATCGGGTAAAACTTTTTTGGATATTAAAATCATTTTCATATCCTCTCCCTAGCCTTAGCATACACAGCCATATCATCCCTCTTTCCTACTGCTATCACCTCAACAGTAATAATCTCTTCCAAAATGGTGTAGACAATACGCACTTTCTTTTTATCTACATACATCTTTCTACATCCACTTAAATCGTAGCCTGATTTATTACCAAGTAGTGTACCAAGTTCTGGAGAAGTTTGAAGTTTTTTAAACTGCTTGTAGACAAGCATCTTTTGTGTAGTGGACAGTTTAGAGAGGTCTTTTTTAACCTCATTTTTTACAGAGAGTTTATAACTCATCGTAAGATATGCCTTCTTCTGCAAGTAGGTCTTCAAAGTCTATAGTCCCAGAGTCTTTTCTCTCCTCAACTACTTTTTCTATCTCCATATGTTCCATGAGCTCATACGCTTCTTTTAGACGCTCATACTCTTCTATGTCTATAATGACGGCTTCAAGTTTATTATTTTTCATAATGGCTATTTTATCTTGTGCATGTTTTACTACACTGTTTAGCGTAGCAGAAACATTTCTAGCTAGGTCTGTTGCTGAAATAATCTCATCTCTTGTATAGGCTACCATAGTAAAATCCTTATAATTTTATGTGTTATTGTATGTATAATACTACATTAACATAAATATGTCAACTTCTTTAGCTATAATCCCACCATGAATATCAAAAACAAACCCGCAACTTTTTTTGCCCTACTCATCATCTTACTTATGGCTTTTATACTCTACTGGAGTACCACAAAACCCATAGAAGTAGTCATACAAGCAGGACATGAGGGGCGTACTTCTGGTAACACAGGTGCTGTCTCTAAACTCTACTCAGAAGTAAAGTGGAATGTACTCGTAGCAGATGAAGTAGCTAAGAAGTTAAAATCTTGGGACATAGATGTAAAGCGAGTTCCTGCAAAAGTACGTTTTACCCGTGCAAAGATAGCCATCTCTATACACTTTGACTCTGCGAATAAACCTTGTAACTCAGGTGCATCTATAGGGTACCCATCTATGGACTCTTATGAGTTTGCACAGAGATGGAAAGCACTTTATAAAGACTATTTTCCTTACCATTGGCATGTGGATAACTTTACTAAAAACCTTAGCAACTACTATGCCTACAAGTGGATACAGTCTGAAAAGTTTTTAGTACTTGAACTTGGAGAGATTACCTGTGACAAACAGACCAAGTGGCTAAACCCACGCCTAAAAAAAGTAGCACACCTCGTCGCTTATGCTATAGCAAAAGAGTTAGGTAAAAACATACAAAAACCAACACTATAAAAATACATGTACTAAGATGTATTAATGTATATTAGCTACAATAAGTGTATGAAAACACTATTAAAACTAATCCTTTTAGGATCAATCTTACTAACCACACAGAGTGCCATAGCTAGAGACAATAGCCTCCTAGAATTGACTAATTCAAATTACCTAAGTAAACTACTTACAAGTGATAAACCTGTACTTGTGAAATTTTGGGCTTCTTGGTGTGGACCATGTAAAAAGATGACTCCAGAGTACCATAATGCAGCAGCTACATTTAAAGGCAAAGTTACTTTTGCAGAAGTAAATGTAGATACACAAAAACAAGTGTCGCAGGTTTATCAGGTACGTAGTATTCCTACGCTTATACTTTTTAGAAAAAATAAAATCATCAACAGAACTTCCGGTTCACTCAATAAAAAACAGATAGAGGCGTTTGTTAAAAACTCACTCAAATAATACCCTCAATGAATTTATGGTAAAATATTCTCTTTTAAATTTTACTATCTATTGTCTTATGATAATGGATAGATAAGAGGATAGTCCTATGAGACACTTTTTAACACTCAAAGATTTTAGCAAAGATGAAATCTTAGAGATGATAGCACTGGCACAGAAAATAAAGTCACAAACCAAAGAGCGTAAGTTTGTACCCTACATGGGGCATCAGACACTTGGGATGATATTTGAAAAGTCTTCTACACGTACACGTGTGAGCTTTGAAACAGGTATCTACCAGCTTGGTGGTATTGGCTTATTTCTCTCTAGTAATGACATACAGCTTGGACGTGGTGAGCCTATGAAGGATACGGCACGTGTCATTAGCCGTATGGTAGACATGGTAATGATACGTACTTTTGAACACACTAAACTAGAAGAGTTTGCCAAGTACTCTAAAGTACCTGTCATTAATGGTCTTACAGACTCATACCACCCAGTACAACTCATGACAGACTACCTGACCATGATAGAGTTTGGTAAAGACAAAAATCCTGTGGTAGCCTATGTAGGTGATGGGAACAACATGACACACTCATGGCTCATGCTTGCAGCTAAGCTTGGCTTTGAACTTAGAGTCGCAACACCTGAAGGGTATGAGTGTGATGTGACTATCGTAGCAGAAGCGTTAGAGATAGCTAAAAAGTCGGGTGCGAAGATTACCTTCGGGAATGACCCTAAAGCAGCTGTAACAGGATGTGATGTAGTCACCACTGATACTTGGGTTTCTATGGGGCAAGAAGATGAAAAAGAAGTACGTATGAAAGCCTTCGCTGGCTATATGGTAGAAGAGTCTCTTATGGCAAATGCTAAAGAAGATGCTATCTTCTTACACTGTCTTCCTGCCTATAGAGGCTATGAAGTGAGTGAAGAGACTTTTGAGAAACATGAAGAGGTCATCTTCACCGAAGCAGAAAACAGACTACATGCACAAAAAGGCATCATGGTATGGCTTGATGGACAACGTAATAAAGAAGAGGAAAAATGAGCACTATAGATTTCGAAAAATTTAGTAAATATTCTAAACCAGGACCAAGATACACCTCTTACCCAACAGCCCTAGAGTTTAATGATGATTTTAAGTACGATGACTACATCAAATACTTAGAGACTTCTACAGAACAAATATCGCTTTATGTGCATCTACCATTTTGTAGGTCTGCATGTTACTTCTGTGGATGTAACGTAGTATTTACTTCTAAAGAAGAGAAGCTTAGTCAGTACATAGAGTACTTGAAAAAAGAGATAGACCTCTTGGCAAAACATATAGACACTAAACGTGAAGTGATACAGTTTCACTTTGGTGGGGGAACACCTACTTACTATAAAGCATTTGAGCTTGATGAGATAGTCTCTTACATTAAAAAGGCATTTCCTAACTGGAGTAAAGAAGCAGAAATAAGCTGTGAGATAGACCCTCGCTTTTTTAACGAAGACCAGATGAAAGTCTTTCAAAAACATGGCTTTAACCGTATCAGTTTTGGGGTACAAGACCTTGATGACAAAGTACAAAAAGAGATACACCGTGTCCAACCACTAGACCTTACACAAAACGCTGTAAACTTAGCTAGAGAGTATGGTATCAAGTCTATTAACACAGACTTCATTTATGGACTACCTTACCAGAATCTAGAGACCTTTAAAAAGACACTTGAACTCTCTACTGTACTCAACCCAGACAGAGTAGCTGTATTTAACTATGCTCACGTGCCTTGGCTCATGAAAACACAACGTAAGTTTGATGAAACAACATTGCCAAGTCCAGATGAAAAGCTGAAAATCTTCCAGTACACTATTGACTTTTTTGAAAACAAAGGCTATAAGATGGTAGGTATGGATCACTTTGCTAAACCAGAAGATGAACTCTTTGGTGCCATAGCCAAAGGTGAGTTACATAGAAACTTCCAAGGTTACACGACTAAAGGTGGTGCAAACCTTGTAGGTATTGGGCTTACTAGCATCGGTGAAGGTGCAATGTATTATGCACAAAATACCAAAAATATGAAACTCTATGAAGAAGCACTTGACGCAGGGAAACTCCCTTTTGAAAGAGGTGTTAACTTGAGTGATGATGACTATTTACGAAAAGCCGTTATTATGGAACTGATGGCGAACTTCTCCATAGACATGAAACGTGTCAATAAAGAGCATAACATCACCTTTAGCGAGTACTTTGCAGATGCCCTAGAGGCACTGCAAGAGTTTGTAGAAGCTGACTTAGTGAGCATTACAGATAATAAGATAACAGTAAGTACCACTGGTACACTGCTCATAAGAAACATCGCTATGCCATTTGATGCCTATATGCACCAGTATGGTGGAAGTAAAAAAAGCTTTTCAAAAACTGTTTAATCAAATAATGTGGTGGTCGGCTAAAGCCAACCCTACAAAAATATATTATTGCAACGTAGGGTTGGCTTTAGCCGACCAAAAGAAGAGGAAACATGAGTAAAAAAATAGAAGACATCTTCAATTTCTCAGAGACTAGTGATGATTGTATAAAATGTGGTAAGTGTATCCCCGTTTGTACTATTCACCAAGTAAACCCAGATGAGACTACCTCTCCTCGTGGTTTCATAGACCTTCTTGGTGCGTATCAAAGAGGTGACCTCGAACTCGATAAAAATGCCAAAAATATCTTTGAATCTTGTTTTCTATGTACCAATTGTGTCGAAGTTTGTCCTAACTCACTCCCAACCGATATGGTTATAGAGGAAGTACGTGCAGATATTGCTGAGAAATTTGGTATGCCATTTTACAAAAAAGCTATCTTCTATCTACTAGAAAAACGTAAGGTTATGGATATCGTCATGAAATTTGGATATGCCTTTAAAACCTGTGCATTCTCTATTGCCGATAATGATCAAGGGCTTAAAGCAAGATTTTCTATTCCTATGATGAAAAAAGCTAGACTCATCCCTTCTATGATGAAAACTTCTTTTCTAAACTCATACCCAGAAAATATTCCTGCACAAAAACAAGAAGAGAAACCTTTACGTGTGGCTATATTCATAGGGTGTTTAGCAAACTACAACTATGGTGGCATAGGTGATAGTTTAGTAGAGATACTCAAAGAGCTAAATATTGATATTTTTATCCCTAAAGAACAACTTTGTTGTGGAGCTCCAGCCTACTTTACAGGTGCAGTGGACTCAGTAGAGCGCATGACTAAAGCTAACATTGAGTATTTTGAAAGCTTTATGGATGAGTGTGATGCTATGCTTATACCAGAAGCTACTTGTTCAGCTATGGTAAAACATGACTGGCAAGTCTTCTTTAAAAACCATGATATGCCAGAGTGGGAACTGCGTGCTAAAAATGTGGCAGAAAAAATACACATGGCTACAGCTTGGTTAGATGATAACACTGAGTTACAACAAATCCTTAAAGACAAAGGTAAAAAGTTTGATAAAGCAGTAACCTACCATGATCCATGTCATGCTAAAAAAGTACAAGGTATCTCAGAGCAACCACGTAACCTACTCTCCCCTAACTACCCAATGATAGAGATGAGTGATCCTGATAGATGCTGTGGATTTGGTGGGGTTACCATGCAAACAGAGAAATTTCACTTTGCTGAGGCTGCAGGGAAACCAAAAGCTGCCATGATCAAAGAGACAAAAGCACACTATGTAAGTGCAGAGTGTTCTGCATGTCGCATACAAATCAGTGAATCTTTAAACAATGCAGAAGTAGAAACCATCTTTAAAAATCCTCTAGAGCTTATAGCTGAGTCTTTAAAAGATTAATGTAGTTCCTGCATAGGAACAAGCATAAAGATATTTTTTCCATCTTCATGTTTGTATCCTAATTTATATTCTAATTTTTCCAAAATACTATCTACAATATAAAGTCCTAATCCAAAACCTGAACTTCGTTTTTCTGCTTGAGAAAATGGTTCCGTATAATAGGTTAAAGGGTGTGCTAAAGCATCACCTCGTGAAATAACTTCTATCATATTCTTATTATTTGAAATCATTACACACTTATCTTTTCCATACTTTATACCATTGTCAATGAGGTTTTTCATCACCAATGTCATAAGTTTTTTATCTGTAGTAAGTGCTCTATCTTCTATCTCTGTTTTTACACATGAACTTTGTGTCATAAGTAACTCTTTACTCTCATTAAGAATATCTGAAAGCATGACATACTCAAAATTTGGTTCAAAACTTTGGGTTGTTACTCTCTCTATTTCTGCCAATTCAGAGATAAGTTCATTCATACGTTCAAAAGCACGGACAAGTACTTTCTTTATACTCTCATCTTCCATCATTTCAACTACGATACGCCCTTTGGTAATAGGCGTTTTAAGCTCATGCATAAGGTTACGCATAAAAAGGTTTTTAGACATACTAAGTTCATTAATGTGTACAATGGCATCATCAAAACTTTTAGCAATTTTACCAATCTCATCATCATACAAATAGGTAATCCGTGTCTTTATATCACCCCGTGCAAAATTTTGTATTTGCTTATGTAGTGTCTTGAGAGGGTATAGCTTTTTCAATACAGCCAAATAAACAAGTAATAGTAACCCTATTAGGAAAACACCCAAAATCATAGCAATTTTAAAATAATAATTGTTTGGACGATTATCTTCCAACATAAGGTTATGAAGTATACTCTGAACATAAATATAGTGTCTATTTTTTAATTTAAATACCCTTACGCTTCCTAGTGATGACCCTCCAGAGAAAACTGTTTTTCCTACTGATTGTATCTCTTTTTTTATTTTAGGAATTTTTTTACTATTGACTGCTTTTACATGAAGTTCTTTATATAGCTTTTCAAGCTTATCTTCTCTATCATGTTGTTGCAAATTTGAAAGAAAAGTAATGGAGATTAGTTGATAGCGTTTATATTTTTCTATTTTTTGCCTATCTTGATCCCAAGATAGAAACAACATAAAAGTAGCAATCAAAATAGCAATTGCCACGGAAAAAAGAATATGTATAAAAGTTGTTACAGATAGGTTTTTCATACGCGGTCTGTTAAAAGGTATCCTACACCACGTATAGGCTTAATATAGATATTATCAGGATCTATTTTAGCGATTTTTTGTCTTACTCGAGAGATGATAACATCAATATTTTTAATAGAAGAGTCATCATCTATATGCTCACTCTCATAAAGAAGTTGTTCACGAGAGACTGAACCATTTTTATGTTGTAATAACATAAGCAAAATATCATATTCAGCCGCTGTAAGTTCAAGTGATTTTCCCTTAAAGCGTATCTCTCTGGCTTTTGGATCAGCAACAAAAATTTCTTCTACTTTTTCTACTTTTTCTTTAGAAATCGTTGTTCTACGCAATATGGTTTTAATCCGTGTTACCAACTCTCGAGGATCATACGGCTTTGGCATATAATCATCAGCTCCTCTCTCCATACCTATTACCTTATCCGTAATGTCATCACGTGCAGATGAGATAATAATAGGTATATTTGATATTTCACGTATTTTAGGAATCACTTCAAGTCCATCCATACCAGGCAAAGTTAAGTCTAAAATAATCAAATCAAATTCATGTTGCGTAAGCAATGAAAGCCCAATGTATGGATCTTCTGCACCAATTACTTCCATATCAAACTTAGTCAGATAATTGGTTAAGATAAGTGCTAGCTCTGGGTCATCTTCTATAATAAGTATTTTAATCATCTTAATCCTTCGTATAATATATTTAACTGCAAGTTAACTAACATTCTTTAACCTATCTCACTATAGTCTAAATAGACTTTGGTAATCGCTATAAGAAATGAAGTAATTGCAGGTCCGACAATCATACCCCAGAAACCATAGGTGCTCATACCTGCCAAAATAGAGAAGAAGATAACAATAGAATTAATTTTAATCGTACTCTTTAAAAAGTCTTCTTTAATGACTTTGATAATCATAGGCTTGATAATAGTATCAGCAATGACTGAAATCATTATGACAGAATAACTTGCAATAATAATAGCAGTATGAGAATCTATTTTTGTCCACACATAAAGAGATACTGGTGCCCAAACTATAATTCCTCCAATAATAGGAATAAGTGATGCAAACCCATAAATCATACCAAAAAACAGTCCATTAAATCCAAATACTGACATAATCAAACCAAAGAGAAAACCTTCAAAAATAGCCGTCACAATAATAGAATAAAAAACAACTTCCATCGTAGCCGATACCTCTTGCATCATACGTGCACCTTTAACTGGAGAGACAGGTAGAAGATCTAAAATGATATCAAAAAATCGGTTTCCATAGTAGTTAATAAAAAAGTAAAACACCACCACAAAAAACATATTTTTCATAAAGCCAAGTCCTGCTCCACCTGCAAAGGTTGCATACGTAGTAGACTCTTCTAAATAAAATGTAATTTTGTCATCACTCAGATATTTGATACTCAAATCTTTTAGAAATGGTATACCCTCTACAAATGTTTTTATCGTATGTATCGTATCTTTTATTCCTGCGTTATCAATTTGTGAAATATAGCTCACACCAATCGTTGCCAAATAAATAATAGGTGCAAAAAGAAGTAACGTTAAAAGTGTTGTAGAGATAGCGGCAGAGATATGTGCAGAGTGTGTATAGTCTACCAGTTTTTTAGTCAGGTTAAATGTTGCCATAGTCAGTAACATTGCTACGCCTAACGAAAGTAAAAAAGGTTTATACACAGAGTATGCACCAATAATTCCTAACACAAATAGTGCTGTGACCATTAAAGATTTTTTACTCAACAAACAAACCGTCCTTTGTACCACTCAACTTAAAATGCTCATACGATTTTTGTGTAGCTATACGTCCTCGTGCAGTACGTTCTATGTAGCCGTTGGCTATAAGATAAGGCTCAAGCACGTCTTCAATCGTTCCTTCATCTTCACTCAATGCTGCTCCAATAGTACTGAGTCCCATAGGTTTATTTTTAGCAGATACGAGTAATTCAAGTAGTTGAATATCTTGTTCATCAAAACCAAGGTTATTTACACCCAGTTGGTCTAGGGCATATTTTGCACGCTCCAGACTTATCTCTTGTTCATCTAAAACTTCTGCAAAGTCTCTCACACGCTTGAGTAAACGTAAAGCAATACGAGGTGTACCACGGCTACGTTTTGCCATCTCAACAGCTGCTTCTTTTTGGGCTATTTTTTCTAACTTGTGTGAGGCTTGTGTGACTATTTTAGCCAACTCTTCAGGCGTATAAAACTGCATTCTAAAATGCATACCAAAACGCTCACGTAAAGGGTTTGAAAGCATCCCCGCTCTTGTTGTTGCACCAATGAGTGTAAAACGTGGTAAGTCTATCTTTACCGTTTGAGCAGCAGGTCCAGAGCCTATAATGATGTCGAGCCTAAAGTCTTCCATCGCAGGGTAGAGTATCTCTTCAATGGCAGGACTCATTCGGTGTATTTCATCTATGAAGAGTATATCACCCTCTTCTATATTGGTTAGTAGTGCTGCTAAATCTCCTGCTTTTTCTATCATAGGGGCAGCTGTGGTTTTTATGTTTGCATTCATTTCTGTAGAGATGATATTTGCAATCGTTGTTTTACCTAAACCTGGAGGACCAAAGAACAAAATATGATCTAAGGCTTCTTCTCTTTTTTTACTTGCTTCAATAAATACTTTGAGGTTTTTTTTAATCTTCTCTTGTCCGATATACTCATCCCATGAATTAGGACGAAGTGTTACTTCATAAGAGACCTCTTCATCAAAACGTTCTATCTCAACCATGCGTTCCATTAATACGTATATTCCTCAGAGGGGAACTCTTTTGCTTTAACATCATTTCTATAATTTTCTAAACCTTGACGTATCTGTTTTGCACCATCCATATACTGCTTCACAAATTTGGGTTTAAAGGCTTCAAAGAAACCAAACATATCAGACCATACAAGTACTTGTCCATCTGTCACATTCCCCGCACCTATCCCGATAGTGGGAACAGAGACCGCGTCAGTAATGGCTTTAGCAGCTTCAGCTTTTACCCCTTCAACTACGATGGCAAACACCCCTGCTTTTTCAAGTGCTTTTGCATCTTCCACAAGAGAAGCAATATCCTCTGCATCTTTTCCACGTATTTTATAACCACCATCAGATCTTAAAAATTGTGGCATCAAACCAATGTGTCCAAGAACTGCAATAGAGTTTTGCGTTAACGCTTCTACGATGTGTGCTCGCTCTTTACCACCTTCTATTTTTATAGCTTGTGCATTTGTTTCTTGGTAGGCTCTAGTGGCATTGTGTATAGCATCATCTACTGTAGAGTATGAACCAAAAGGCATGTCAAGTACAATGAGTGGAAGTTTCGCTCCATTACACACTGCTTGTGTATGGTAAATCATTTGATCCATAGTAGTACTTAGCGTGTCTTCTTTACCTAAAAAACTCATGTTAAGGCTATCGCCCACAAGTATCATCTCTACTTCACCATCAAACAGTTGTGCAAAAAGTGCATCATACGCTGTGACCATGGTAATAGGTTCAACACCTTTCATCTTTGCTATAGTTGTTAAAGTTACTTTTTTTTCTATTTTTGGGGTATGAATACTCATAATTTTCTTTTAATCCTAAATGGCAAATCTATATTTTTACTCATTTTATCATATAATGTTGAAAATATATTACACAAGAAGAAATATTGAAAAAATTAGTTGCTTATATTACCACTGGATACCCCTCTTTAGAGTTTACTATTGATGCTGCTTTGGCACTTGCTGAAGCAGGTGTTGATACCCTTGAACTTGGAATGCCATTTTCTGATCCTGTAGCAGATGGACCTGTTATTGAAAAAGCAAATTTAAAAGCTTTACAGAATGGTTTTAAACTAGAACATCTTTTTAATGCTTCGGCAAAAATTGCACCACACATCGATACACTCTGGATGGGTTATTTTAATCCTTTTTATCACAAAGGTATGGACAATTTTATAGCCAAAGCAAAAGAAGTAGGTGTCAATGGATTTATCATCCCAGACCTTCCTTTAGAAGAAGCAGCTCTTTACAAACCAAGTGTTGAAGCAGCAGGGCTCAGTCTTATTGACTTCATTGCACCCACAGACTCCGAAGCACGTATACAAGAGATAGTGACTAATGCTAAAAAATTCATCTATCTTGTGGCGTATGCAGGTATTACAGGATCTGGAAAGAGTGAAGATTTACAATCTATCATTACGAGTATTAAAAAGTACTCTGACACACCTGTCTATGTAGGTTTTGGTGTGGATCAAAATACAGCCAAAGAGAAAGCAGAAGGTGTAGATGGTGTCATTGTTGGTTCTGCTTTTGTAAAAGTACTGTTAGACGACTCACTCAGTCATACACAAAAAATTACAAAAATCTCTATGATTGCTAGAGAGATTAAAGAGAAGATAAACAGCTAAAACATCATTAATCTATTTTCTGTATAATCCTTACACTTATAAATTAGGGAATTATATACATGGAACACTTTATTTGGAATGTCAATCCTACGCTCATTGAATTAGGTCCTTTACAGTTACGCTGGTATGGGCTTTTATTTGTAGGTTCTTTCTTCCTCGGTCTTATGATACTTCAATGGATTTACAAACGTGAAGGTAAAAATGCTGATGAATTAGACAATTTCCTCATCTATGTACTTATAGGTACAGTCATCGGTGCAAGACTTATGCACTGTTTCGCTTACGAACCAGAATACTACCTCTCTCACCCTCTTGAAATACTACAAGTATGGAAAGGTGGACTTGCAAGCCATGGTGGACTCATTGGTGTTGTTGTAGCACTTTATTTCTTTGCTAAAAAGTATGGACGTTCTTTTTGGTGGTTACTCGCTCGCGTAAGTATGCCTGGAGCTTTAACTGCGGCATTTGTACGTTTTGGAAACCTTTTTAACTCAGAAATCTTAGGACTTCCTACAGACAAACCTTGGGCTATTATTTTTGAACGTATAGACATGGTACCACGCCACCCTGTGCAACTCTATGAGGCATTTGCCTATCTCTTACTCTTAGTTATACTTGTAAGCGTATATCGTAAAGTTTCAGCCTCTTTTGCTACTAAAATACTCCCTGGTATTTTCTTTACCTATATGTTTACGGTACGCTTTTTACTAGAATACACCAAGACACGTCAAGCTGACTATACAACATCTTTACCATTTACCACGGGGCAGATGTTAAGCGTACCTTTTATACTACTGGGTATAGTCTGGATACTATGGGCACTTAAAAACAAAGATAAAGAAGCAAAGGAATAAGATGACGAAGGTCAAGCAAGATACTGATGAAAAGTATACACTTGGAATAGATATTGGTTCTACCACAGTCAAATATGTAGTCTGTAATGAAGACTTTCAGATTGTAGCGAAAGCCTACACTGCACACGATACTAAACAAGCACCTACACTGCTACGTCTTCTGGAAGAACTCTCACAAACACATACTGACATGTATAACAAGCTAGACAAAGTCTACATCACCGGTTCGGGTGCTTCACGTATTGCTCCAACCATTAATGCACGTTTTGTACAAGAAGTAAATGCTGTAGTGCTTGCTGTTGAACACAACCATCCAGATGTAAGAGCAGTCATCGAACTTGGTGGTCAAGATGCAAAAATCATCCACTTCAAAGTGAGTGAAGATGGTAAAAAATCTGTACTTACCTCTATGAATGACAAATGTGCTTCAGGAACGGGTGCCACCATAGAAAAATGTACGATGAAGGTCGGTATGGAAGCCAGTGATATACAAAACCTCACTTTCCAAACAGACAAGCTTCACCATGTTGCAGCAAAGTGTGGGGTATTTGCTGAGACAGACATTGTAAACCTTGTCAAAACTTCTGTCCCCTCTGATGAGATTATGAACTCCCTTGCAGATGCGATTGTCATGCAAAACCTTACGGTACTTACTCGTGGTAATACCCTTATGCCAAATGTCCTTTTGCTGGGAGGTCCTAACACCTATCTACCGTTTTTACAAGAGTGTTGGCGTATGCGTATTGCTGAAATATGGGATGAACGTGGCGTAGAGTATGACAAAGCAAATATTAACGCACTTGTCAACGTACCTGACAATGCACAATACTATGCAGCATTGGGTGCTGTCATCTTCGGTGAAGGTGAAGCAAACAACGATAAACCCTTCACTGGACTCATACAACTTAAAACCCTAGTAGACACAGGGGCCACAACAAATAATGACAACAATGATGCACCACTTGTCAACTCTCCTGAAGAGTTAAAAGCCTTTAAAGATGACTATGCCATCAAAGATTTTGCACCTCCAGTACTTACAGAGAAAACCACTTGTTTTTTAGGGATAGATGGTGGTTCTACCTCTTCAAAAGCTGTGCTTTGTGATGAACAAGGAGAGCTTCTCTTAAAAGTCTACCAACTCTCCAAGGGTAACCCTATAGAAGACACCTTAGAACTCTTAGAAAAAATCCAAGAACAAGACCCACATGGCTACTATGATGTCAAAGGTCTTGGTGTCACAGGATATGCGGCAGATGTATTAGGTGGAGCACTTAATGCAGATGCCAACATCATCGAAACTATTGCGCATATGAAGTCTGCTCAAAAAGCCTTTGGTGAAAGTATCAATGTCATTTGTGACATCGGTGGGCAAGACATAAAAGTACTCTTCATGGAAAATGGCATGATGAAAAACTTCCGTCTCTCTAACCAATGTTCTGCAGGAAATGGAACCCTATTACAATCTATGGCAAAACAATTTGGTGTACCCGTAGAAGGTTTTGCAGATATTGCCTTTGCTGCAAAACAAGCACCTATGTTTAACTATGGTTGTGCCGTATTCTTAGATACCGATAGAGTCAACTTTCAAAAAGAGGGGTACACAAAAGAAGAACTTTTTGCAGGTATCTCAAAAGTATTGCCTAAAAATGTTTGGCAGTACGTGGTACAAGCACCAAATCTTGCAGCCTTTGGTGACCACTTCGTCTTACAAGGTGGAACGCAGTACAACCAAGCAGCACTCAAAGCGCAAGTAGACTACATCAAAGACAAAGTACCTCATGCACGTGTAGATGTACACCCTCACCCAGGGGAAGCAGGTGCGTATGGTGCAGCCATAGAAGCCAAAGATGTTGTAGTCCAGCGTGGATACGCTACGTTCTCTGGTATGGCGGAAGCTTTACAGATGACGTACACTTCAAGAACAGATGAAGAAACACGTTGTAACTTTTGTAGTATCAACTGTTCACGTACGTTTATAGATACCAAAACACCAAATTCAGACTCTGTACGTTACATCGCTGGTTTTGCTTGTGAAGAGGGTACCGTTGAGTCACATGAAGCACTAAAAGTTCTTAAAGATAGCCGTAAAAATTTACAAAAAAAGATTCCTAACCTTGTCAAAAAAGAATCAACAGAACTTTTTAAATCAAGCTATATACTAGAAAAAACACCTACAAAAGAGACCCAAGTCTCAGAGCAACAAGTCAAAGTCACACTTAGCGGGTGGGGACCGACACTTCGTAAACAAGTTACAAGACCTTTCCAAGTAAGTTCCAATGAAGACAAAGCCTATAGACGTAAACTTAAAATTGCTATTCCAAAAGTACTGAATATTTACTCACTCGCACCATTTTTACGTACCTATCTTGAAGCCTTGGAGATTAGCTCAAGTAATATCATTTTCTCGGACTTCTCGAATGAAGATATGTACTTAGAAGGGGCTAAGTATGGTTCTGTAGACTCTTGTTACCCTGCTAAAGTAGCACAATCACACGTTTATGCCCTACTTTATGAAAAGAAATTTGCACGAAAAGCTTTTGAGTTTATGTGGTTTCCAGCAGTCACAGAACTTCCAGGGTATGTGAAACATACGATGGGGCAAACCTCTTGTCCTATCATAAGTGGAACACCAAAGGTTGTTTACTCTGCCTTTACCAAAGAGAAAAATCTCTTTGAAGAAAAAAATGTAGACTATGTGGAAGATGCGCTTAACTTTGACAACCAGGACCTACTTAAAAAGCAACTCTTTGCTACATGGAAAAAAAAACTACGCATCACAGAAGATGAAAATAACTGGGCAGTAGACCAAGCATGGAAGGCACTCGATGAAAATGATGCTGACATTATGCGTGAAGGACGTGCCATACTAGACGAAGCGGTAATCAATGAAGAAGTAGTCATCTTACTTTTAGGTCGTCCGTATCATTCTGACCCGGGTATGAACCATGAGGTACTAGATGAGTTCCAATCTCTTGGATTTAAAACCCTCTCTATACGTGCCATCCCTAAAGATGAAGCATACCTCTCAACGTACTTTGGCGAAGATGTGAAACAAGAGCGTGTAAGTTCTGCCTATGATATCCGTGATGTCTGGGCAGAAAACTACTCTACCAACTCTGCACAAAAAGTATGGGCAGCCAAGTTTGCAGCACGCCACCCAAATGTTGCAGTGCTAGATTTGAGTTCTTTCAAGTGTGGACATGATGCACCTACCTATTCTATTATCGATAAGATACTAGGTGCTTCACGTACCCCTCACCTTACCTTACATGATATAGATGCAAACAAACCGGGAGGATCCATAAAAATAAGGGTCAAAACTTTTGCCTATACACTTGAGCAATATAAAAGAACATTATCAAATAATAGTAGGGTGTTGTCCCCAGACAACACCAATAAAGATACCGTAGAAGAAGGAGTCTTAGTATGAGTCTAGCATGTAACACGGTAAAAATGACAGATAAAAATGGTGATTTAAATTTCTTAGGTCAAGAAGCTACCCAATGGCGTGACATCCCCAAAGAACCTATAGAGTATGTGCCTAACAAAGAGACTATTATGCTTGTGGGTGGGCTAACCATACTTCAAGACAAGCTCATAGAAACTGCCTTACACTCCATAGGTGAGAACTTTATAGCACTTCCTAACCCTAACTTTGAGTCTTTTCAAAAAGGTAAAGCTTTTGGAAATAGAGGTCAGTGTAACCCTACTTACTTTACCGTAGGAAATCTCATCAAATACTTACAAAACTTACGAGATGAAAAAGGTTTAAGTGAAAAAGAAATCGTTCAAAAATATGCTTATGTCACAGCAGGTGGCTGTGGACCTTGTCGTTTTGGTATGTATATTACAGAATACAAAAAAGCCTTACGTGATGCTGGTTTTGATGGCTTTCGTATTACCTCTTTTGAGCATGATAAAGGCATCTTTCAAGGCGATGATGAAGTAGAACAGCTACTTAACCTTAGTCCTAAGTTTTTTGTAACTTTAGTCAAAGCTATTGTTATAGGGGATATTATGAATATCTTAGGCTACAAGATGCGTCCTTATGAAGTAGAAGCAGGAAGTGTTGATGCAGCTATGGAAGAGTGTCGTCTACTTATCTCACGTGCTTTTGAAGAAAAGACAAACCTCACTAAAGCACTTTGGAAGTGTCGTAAAATCCTTGAAAAAGTACAACTTAACCGTCTTCAACCCAAAGCAAAAGTCTTAGTTATGGGTGAGTTCTGGGCAGCCATGACAGAAGGTGATGGAAACTATAATTTACACAGATTCTTAGAAGCAGAAGGTGCAGAGTGCATCCCCCAACCTGTGATGAACCGTCTCATGTTAAGCATCTGGGAAGCAGAACGTAAACTTCATAAAAAAGAAAATCTTGCTATTGACACTAACAAAAAAGTAGATTTCTCTAATGTCAAAAGCCGTATCATGATAAAACTAGCCAAAAATGCTGTCAAAATGCACTTTAGCCTCTACGCCAAAGCCATAGGTCTCCATGACTACGAAATACCAAATATGGAGAAACTAGCAGCACTGAGTGAGAAGTATTATACCCTTGACTGTGAAGGTGGAGAAGGACACTTAGAAGTGGCACACCTCATAGAGTCAGTCAAAGACAACCTTTCGCACCTTACTATCTCTGTTAAACCTTTTGGATGTATGCCTAGTTCTGCAGTAAGTGATGGAGTTCAGTCACTTGTGACAAACCGTTTCCCAGCTGCTAACTTTCTAAGCATAGAAACATCAGGAGAAGGAGCAGCCAATTTTTATAGCCGTGTACAAATGGCACTGTTTAAAGCAAAACAATCAGCTAAAGAGGAGTTTGAGGAGTTAACAATACCTACAGATATTCCAGAAAAAGTAAATAACTATCTCTATCAACCACATAATGAAAAAGCAGGTACAGCAGCACAACTAATAAAAAGTTTACATTAACTTTTATACCTTCAATATTTTGCGTATCTCTTTTGCACTGATAGGTTTAGAATAATAATATCCTTGTATCTGATGACAACCATTTTTTAGTAAAAAATCTTGTTGGGCTTCCGTTTCTACTCCCTCTGCAATAACCTCAAGATTTAAACTTTTGGCTAGTACAATCATAGTATTTACTATCGCAATTGCAGTATCATCTTCTGGTATATCAAAAATAAAAGATTTATCAATTTTTAATTTATCAATAGGTAATCGTTTGAGATGAGATAATGAAGAGTAACCAGTACCAAAATCATCAATAGCAATTAAAATACCTAATGCATGTAACTTATCTAAAATACCAATCACTTTATCTGGATGTTTCATGACTTCAGTCTCTGTAATTTCAAGCTCAAGCCATTCATATTTAAAATTATTCATGATAATACTTTTATTAACCTCTTTTAGTAAGTCAGGGTATTCTAACTGCTTCATACTCACATTTAAAGCTAATGTTCCGGGGGAGAGTCCCTCTCTGTACCAATTTGCAACTTCCTTCATGGCAGTTTTCATTACCCATAAATCTAGTTCTATAATAAGCCCTGTTTTTTCGGAGAGTGGGATGAAGATATCAGGTGATAACATACCTACAGTGGGATGATTCCATCTTACCAAAGCTTCAAGCCCAATAATTTTTCCTGTTTTTACATTAACCTGAGGCTGATAATAGACTTCAAAATCTCCATTTTTTATTCCCTCTCTAAGATCTCTCTCCATCATTACATGCTCATAAGCTATATCAGTCATCTCTCTTATATAAAACTGATAATTATCACCACCCTCTTCTTTTGCTTTATACATAGCTGTATCTGCATACTTTAAAAGATTATCAGCACGTGTATCATCCATAGGATATCTACTAATACCTATACTGGCTGAAGAGTATAAAGTATAGTGTTCTATAGATATAGGTTCTTTAATAATTTTAAGTATTTTGGTCACTTTGACAAGAATATCATTGTGTTTTTTAATATCTTTAATTAAGACTAAAAATTCATCTCCACCTAAACGGGCAACAATATCATCTTTATCTACAATCAGTTTTAATCGTTCTCCTACAATACTAATCATCTTATCACCAACACTATGACCTAGTGAATCATTTACCTTTTTAAATCTATCTAAATCAATAAACATAAGTACTAATTCCTGCTTAGACTGTTTTGCTTCTACTAAACCTTTTTTCAATTCTGCCATAAACAGAGTTCTATTTGGTAAACCTGTAAGTTCATCATGATTTGCACGGTAATAAAGTACATTCTTCTGACGTGCAAGTTCTAACTCAATCTCTTTTTTTCTTGATATATCTCTACAAACAACATAGATTATATTTCTACCATTAAGCTCTATACTAGTTAGCATAATATCTGTCCAAAAATGTTCACCATTCTCTTTTTTAAACACCCATTCAAATTGATGACTACCTTTTTCAAGAGCAAAGTGTTTCATCTCTTTTATCTTAAGTACAGAATGAGAACCATCTGGTTGTTTTCTTGGTGATATTGCAAGAGGTCTTGCATTTAAAAACTTCTCTTCCGATATATAACCAAAAATATTAAGCATTTTTTGATTACACTGTATAAACCTATCATGTTCTATAAGTAAAATACCATCAGGAGAAGACTTGAAAAGTTTTTCAAATGTATTTTGTGCCTTGGTTAAAACTTCTTGTTCCATCACTTCTGCACTTGTTACATTTATGAGATGTATCAATGCATTGGTTGAGCTATTTGAAATAACACGCTCTTCATCTATGCACCTTACAGTATGGGTAACTGTATCTAAACCTTCACTTAATGCTACCAATGTCATTGTTTGATTTAATAGTTCTTTATTATTTGAAGTAAAAAATTCCCCATAGGTAAAAAAACCAGAAACAGGTGCAATATCATTTAAAGGTAGTGTCTCTTCTTCTATAACATCTGGCATAAAATGTCTTCGTGCCATACAAGAATAAACAAAAATAGCTTCTGGAGGAGTTTTAGCAATACGGTTAAAAATATTTTGAGAATATTTTAAAATCTCTTGGGTATCACCATAACCAAACTGTACCTTGTCTCCCTTATTAAAATTACCTGCAAAACTTAAAGAGCCATCATCATGTTTCACCAAAACTGCCCGTGCAATACTCAGTCTATTTCGTACAGCTATCAAAGGAAATTCAATACCAATCGCAGGCAACCCTTCTGCCATTTTATCCCCTAGGTAGTGTATATACGTATCTACAGCTGTACGGTTGTCTATGGTATATACTCTGTTACCTATGACTTTAGTAATCGTCAAAGGTTTACCTATACGACGCCAATTAAAACTATAATCATTACGCACATTTAAGTATCTACTATTTAACGCTACAGCTACAGCACCTTGACCAATAATTTCATCTTTTGTAAATACATAGGTCTGTGTAAATGTTGCATTATCTCCTGCTAAACCCCCTGCGACAATAACGTTTTTATCAACATCATTAATCCCTTCTAAAAAAGATTCACCATTTGTATTTAGTCCATCTGCAAAAGCTATAATGAGCTTTGTATCTTTTTCTATTAAAGTCTTTGCTAATAGTTTACCTGTGAAATAGCCATCTTTTTGATGCTTAGCCGTATATGTTTTAAGTTGCGTTTTTTCAAATGCCGTGAAACTTATAACTGTTTGATGGGTTGAGACTTTACCAGACATAATTTCACCATCGGTAGTACTTCCTATGATAATAGCATTGGATAAAAGATAAGTAACATTTTTTAAAATTTCTTCAATAAATGCTATTTCATTTACTGCGGTAAATATTTGAATTAAGAGAGATGGTGAGTTTAGAATATGATTACTTTTAATACAAGATTCTAAAGTAACGAAGTCAGTATAATATGTACTAACACTTTTCATAGAGTATGCCTTAATTGTTCAT
>Ga0256845_1000786_pt1 | contig 27696 bp, 16 predicted proteins | sample RiftiametaG_FD_189101 | JGI IMG/M metagenome (GOLD analysis project Ga0256845, IMG submission 189101) | Tube worm associated microbial communities from hydrothermal vent at the East Pacific Rise, Pacific Ocean - Riftia | ecosystem: Host-associated > Annelida > Integument > Unclassified ... | reverse complement strand
CGGTCTCCTGCCCCTTCTCCCGCTTCTACTCGCGCCTAGCTCGTCTTGGGCCAGTCTCCCTGACCTGTGTGATGACCTGCGCCTGAACGACGTGGGAGCTCCGATCACTGACAGCGTGGGCACCCCGTTGGCGCGGTTTTGTGAGTTGACCGGACCCACGCCGCCGCTGTGGGCCGACCATGTGTGTTGCGCCATTGGTAATAGTGCGACCTGCGTCCCGACAGATGTGCAGGGTCGCTGCAGTTTCGGTGCGAAGTTCTGGTGTGACTACGGTGAGCTGATCGGAGGAGAAGTCACCTGCTACCAACCCCTGCCTGATGCCTGTGCGGAGGGGTTTTGCGACGTGGCGCCACCTGGAGGAGGCGGCCAGGCGGCCCCGACTCCTTTGTGCTGTGGGCCGAATGGCTGCTACGAGCTCGACTTCGCGGAGCCTTGTACCGCCGGCTACTTTATGTTTTGCGAGTCGCCGTACACCATGGAAGGCGGGGGAGTGGGGTGTGCAGACGGTGAGTGAATCCTAGCCGGGATCTGGTAGGCAAGACCGAGCGACCTTGTTCAACTGGATGCAAGCCTGTTGACGGTGTGCGGATTGAGGAAGCTCCACCTCTAGGAAGAGCCGCACGGCCTCGCCCCTGGCCTCGATAGCAAAAATCCATGCGCCCGACTTTTCGTAGGCATTGGCGCTCCCCTCGGCGATCCATGCTGATGTGATGAGTAGGGTCGTTCTCTCCCCCTCGGATCCGGATAGGGCCAGAACGAGCGTCCGTGACAGCGGGCCAACCACGATCGAAGGGGCTTCATCAAAGAACTGCTTCCAGTGCTCGTACGCCTCTCGGGCATTCCCAGCCTCTGCATCGCGCAGCGCATCGGCATACTCCCCCATCCAGCTGTGCTCCACGTCGGTCCACGAGGACAACCCCAGACGCCCTACGGTGGGTTCTTCTGCCGTCACGACCGCCACCGTGGTCACCAACGCGACCACCGTCAGCACCACCGACACCAGCCGCCAAGCTCGCGACCGAACCCACGCTCTGCGCTTCCCCCAGCGGAGCACGCCCCGCAGCATCCTCAGCCAAACGTGCAAGGGCGCTCGATCCTGGGGCCTGCCCTCCATCGCCAGGCGCAACACGGCAGACACGAACCAGGGCACCCCTGTCGACTTCTCCGAAGGCAGGGTGATAGTCCCTATCAGCGCCGCTTTGGCCCCCGCGAGGATCCGGCCGCCCAGATCCGCGCTCGAAGGTGGTCTGGGGAAAGGAAGATCCCCAAACAGACAGGCCCACGCGGTGCAGCCCAGGGCAAACACGTCTCCACCTGCGGCGACGATGCCCGCAATTCTCTCAGGCGCGATGAACCCCGGGGTTCCAGTGAGTTCCTCCGACCGGCCAGCCTTGCTCGACAGCCCAAAGTCCGCCAGCTTGGCCCTGCCGTCTTTGAGCAAGATATTGGAGGGCTTGAGATCCCCGTGCACCAGGCCCCTGGCATGGAAGCAGGTCAGGCCCTCGCCGGCCTCCAGGATGCGCTGGATGACCTGCATCCAATCTTTGCCTCTACTCCACTGTTCCATGTCGCTGTCGCACAGCTCCATCACCGAGTAGAGCAGTCCGCCTTGAAGCCCAATGTCGTGGTAGTCCACCACGTTCGGATGCCTGACCGCGGTGGTGTAGCGGCCCTCCTGGATCGCCTGAACCTGGGGGTCCGACGGGCCTGTGCCCGGGCGGTGGATCTTGATCGCCACCGCCCGGGCGAGCAGCCGATCGACCCCGGCGTAGACCACTGAGCTGGGGGTCTTGCCCAGGAGCCGGACCAAGACGTAGCGATCCCCGGCAGGAAGCTGGGCCAGCCGAGCCCGGGCGTCCTGCTCCGAGAGCTCAAAGCGGTCACACAGGAGCTCGAGGACAGGGGCATCCGAACCCGGCTCGTCTTCTTGGCCCAGCGCTCCAGACCCCCAGCCCGCAAAGCGCTCGTCCACCAGCAGAGAGGTCGGGGTCGGAGGGCTGAACACGGAGGAGCTCGAGGGGCGGGATCCCAAGACGGGAGCGTAGGTCTACAAGTTCGTGAGCAGGTCTAGAAGCCGAGCTCTGGCCCGGGTCATCCGCGAGCGCACAGCCTTCGACACGTGTTCCGATCCTATCACTAGGGGGATTCGTCAAACAAGCGACAGGGCGAGCAAACACATATGCCGGTTCCCACCCTGCATATCCACGCGGTCTCAGGCAGCCGATATCGCGCGGGGTACTGATCGTGGGGGAGCCCGTCAGTACGAGACAACAGAATAGAATCGACCGTTGCCAGACCTTGGAGCCAGGTGTCTGGTGAGGCGTGGATAGTGGCAAACTCGATCCCTTTCCAAACGTGCCCCTGCCTTGTCGCCAAGGCGCACCAAGGCGGCGGAGCTGGTCATTGTGCTGAACAAACTGGCGGCCAAAACATCGTCGAGTGACCTTGTCGCGGAGCGCAGACACGGCTGACCCGGCCCCTGGCCGCCACAGGTCCACAAGGGGACATCTTCCATTCGCTAGTTTTCCCGAACGACGACCTGCCGTCTGGATTATGCCGTCTGGATTATGCCGCGGACGTCACCGACACACTTCGAGCAGCTTGCTCGCGCGCCGACGTACGGCGGGGTGCCCATCGCGTTTCGCTAGTTTCGTCAGGCGCTTGCTGACCTTCGCCTTCGCTGCGTAACGCTCGAGGCCGCGGACAGCCGCGAGACGGACCTGCCACTGTTCGTGCTTCAACTGCGACAGGATCGCCGGTAGGTCTCCGATCGTCGGCCGGCTCAGTCCGCGTACGCAGATCGCCGCGATCTGCCAATGGCGCCCCTCGAGGCCCGCGCGCAGGGGCCCTCGATGGACGCGACAAGCCTCGTCGCTCCGCACGAGTAGTTCGGCCGCAGGCACACCTCGCCCCCGCCCGGCCTGCGTGAGCAGGTTCATGGCCAGCGAGCTCGAGAGCTGGGCCCCGGCCTCGGCGTCGACACGCCCGAGGCCGCGCAGTATGGCGCCATGCGCCCGCAGCTGCGCGATGCGGGTAGACCCGGCGCTGCAGCACTCGGGCCTGCACCAGCCTTGCAGCGGTGTCTCGAGGGCGGCCATGAGCGAGCCCACCGCCGCTCCCCGAAACCGCAGGGGGAGCGGCGCCAGCCGGCCCAGACCCGTGGCCGCGACCTCCACGAGCCGTGCGATCGTCGCGCGCTGCTGGAGCTTGGCGTCGTACCCAGCGGCCGGGCGATCGCCCAGCTCGTCGACGAGGGCCCCGACGAGGGCGACCAGACTCGGCACCAGCGTCTCCCTGCGTGGCCCCTCCCGCTCTCCCGCGAGAGCCTCGAGGAGCTCCCAGGCGACGTCGCCGGTCCAACGCCGCGTCGCGGCCTGTCCCACTGCGAGCAGCTCCCTCGAGACAGACACCACAGCCGGGGACGGCCTCCTCGCTGGCTTCGCCATGATCGATGACAAGCTACCACGCGCGCACCTGTCGCCCTGAGAGCCAGGTGGTAGGAGGCTGATACCACCTCCCTCTTCGAGGAGGTTCAGAGACTACACGGTTCCCACGACAAACTACCTATGTAATGTGAGACCATCGAGGTCTGGATTTACGATTGGTAGTGATCGGAGATGGCTACGAAAAATCCACAAAATCCAATTGGACACGTGATATTCACGGACGGCATCATCACTCGCATCCATCGGGATGGGTCGACAACGATGATGGAGTTTGATGACTACACCGGTGCAACAATCAAGATTATTTTCTCGGCGGTGAGCGAGCTGATCCAGTCGAAGGAGGCGCTCACATATGATGTGATGGATGTACGATTCCACAGTGACGAATCTCGTTGGCGAGCCACTTTCTTGGACGATGATGGCGAAACCCTGCTGGAAATCTCATACGTTGACGCCCGGGGACTCGGACCCAAAGGGTGATTTGAGCGTGTCTTTTCGGCCCTCCCTTCGGCCCGGAGCATCCACGCTGGAGCAAGTGGCGAGATACAAAGGCAGACGGTGGTTCGAGCGCTTCATCTTGCCTATGGCGGCCTACCCGGGATAGGCGGGCCCGGTCGGCTCCCAGAACCCGAGCTTTTATGCGCCGGACGCGAATCCCCGCACACGAATGATCCCGGCGCTCACTCGATCTCGCCCTGGGTCGAGCGGGCCTGATGCTCGTCGTCCCCGCCCCAGGCTCGCGGCGCCCAGGGCTCCCCAAACCAGGTCTCCCCGGGCCCGTAGTCGCGCATGCGTCGACCAAAGGCGCCATCGATTCGGATCCACAGCTCGAGCACGTCCCGCGGCGGGGCGACCCCCGAGAAAAACACTTGGTTGCGGACGCCGAGGGCGACGCGGACCGCATCCCGGGCCCACACGCCGATCCCCAGCGAGGCCCCGACCCGGTGGCGGACGAATCCCACACTCCGGTCGGCGTCGAAGTAGCGGTTCGAGATCTGGTAGCTCACCCCCCAGATCGGGACCCAGGGACCTGGCTGGCGGCCGATCCCATCGACCCCAAAGGTGAAGTCGAGGTGGTCGATGCTCCCTAGATTGCTGTTGGGACTGAGCGCGACTCGGGTCCACAACGCGAGATCCTGGAGCGGGTAGGCTCGCAGTTCGAGCTCGGGACGGAGCACGGTGGGGTGCGCGTGGATGTAGTCGAGGTAGACCCGCGGGTGAGGCTCGAGCAGGCCACCCACGGCCGCGACCCGCTCGGGGCTCAGCGATTGCCAGCGCAGGGAAAAGTCGACCCCGGGGCGGAGCTGGAGATAGCGACCCAGCCAGATCGGCCGATCGATGAACGCCCCGAGGCGAACGCTGGTCTCGACCGAAGGGCCGAAGCGATGGGCGAGGACGTCGACCTTCACCCCGAGGCGGAGCCCGGCCTTGGGGATCCGGCCGCGCAGGGCGAGGATGCCCCCGCCCGCGAAGGGGCTGTTTTGGCGATGGCGCACCTGAGCGGCGACCCGCAGCCAGAGGGCATTTTTGATCAGCTCCCGACGCAATCCCAGGCTCGCCCCGACTCCAAAGCGCAGCCGAAAGTCGTCGACGTCGCCGAGCTCGTCCAGGCCCACACGCGCCTGGGCGTCGAGGGTCCCGACCCGATTGCGGATCGGTGGGACGAGATCCCGAGCGAGCAGGTCTCGGGGCCCCAGGGCGGCGATCCGCGGGCGCACGGGCACCGGCACCTGGGCCTCGACGAGGTCCCGGACCGAGGCCTGGGGCGGCGGCGGGATGTCGCCTCGGTCGCGGCGCACACGGGCACGCAACACCACCCGTCCCCGGTCCGTCCGCAGGCGCACCCGGTGGGGACCCGGCTCGGTCAGCACGATCGTGTTGGCGACCGGGTGACCAACCTGAAACTGCCGGACTTTCTCGGTGATCACGGCGCGCTGCAGCGCAGCACCAATGTCGAGCTCGCTGGTTCGGAGGGCGGTCGAGAGGTCCGGGTCGGTCCCGATCGCCTGGACCTCGGTGATCAGCACGGTCGGTCGCTGCGCCGGGTCCCCGCTGACCACCCCCCGGCTCTCGATGTCGAGGCTCGCCGGACCGAGGACCACGAACTCCACGCCGCGGCTCGGGGCCGCAGTCCACCAGCGCGCGCGCCGACGGGGCTCGCGGAGCTCGGCCGCTCCTTCCGCCCCACCTACCCGGGCCCGAGCCCGGGTCAACATCCGCCACGAGCAGGTCCACGCCGGGTCGTCGCCGAGCACGACCTCCAGTCGATGCCGACCCCGGCCGTGGAGTTCGAACGCCACGCTGTGCTCGCGCCCGTCCTCGAGCTCGAGCGACTCGGTCTGGGCTGCGTTCAGGTCGTCGCCCGCACGCAGGCGCAGGCGCAGCGCCGCCGTGGACACGCCGGCCGTAGCGAGGTCGGGCCGGAGCTCCCGGCACCACAGCTGCACGGAGACCGACCCGGGCGCGGCGTCCCAACTCAGCACCCCCTTGCGACCCGGACGAAGCAGCTCGCTCGGACCCCGCCGCCCCTGGGTCCAGCGTGACCAAGGCGCACCCAGCAGGGCCTCTCGCACCTCCGTGGCCAAGCCCGGTACGACCTCGGACACGGGCAGCTCGAGGCGCTCGAAACCGGCGTTGTTTTCGCTGTGGTCGAGGCGCCGCCAGTCGCTGCGACGAGCGGCGATGTAAGCCAGGCGCCGGACCTTGGGGTGGGCGTAGCGAGGCAGGAGCGCGCGGGCGAACCCGAACGCCGGGCCCGCATCACGCCCGTCGCTGGCCGGATCTCCGAGGTGGACGAGGAGTGGATCGAGCGCAGCCACGGCCACGGCCACGGCTATGAATTCGGGGAGCCCCGAGTCCGCGCTCACGCGCCCGTACAGCCTCAACCACGCTCGGCTCGCCGCTCGGGCCTGGGCAGGATCCGCAGCCAGCCACTGCGCTCGAGCGACCTCGCCCACGAGCCGCCGCCGGTCGATGCTGCCCGCCTGGGTCGGGGCGGCCTCGGGTAGCCGCGCCAGCTCGGCGTCGAGACGCTCGACGGCCCTCGCGGGGCTCTCCCCACGCAGGCTCGCCCAGGTCTCCAGCCAAGGTTCGAGCGCGCCTCGGTCACCGCCGCTCACCACCGCGAGCGCGGGCGCGAGCAACACGGCCCCATCGACACTCTCACCCTCACTCTCACCCGAGCCCTCTCCCTCTCCCGCGCCAGGCAGATCGAGGACCACTTCGCTCGGCTCGAGCAGGGCCTCGAAACGAGCGTCGAGCTCGGCCAGCAAGACCGTGCCCCGGGCCCGCCGCTCGGCTTCGGGGGACGACTCGGGAGCCAGTGGGAGCTCCGAGGCCGCGGCCAGGTGAGTCAGGTCGGCCCGGGCGTGCCCGGTCTCGCCGAGCATGAGCAACAGGGCCGCCCGTCGTGCGCGGAGATCCAGATCCTCGGGGTCCGCGAGCAACCCGGCGCTGAGCGTGGCCAGCTCGAATAGGATGGCCTCTCCCTCGAGCGCCGGGAGGTCGGCGAACAGGGCGTCGAAGGCCGGGCTCGGACCCGCCTCTTCTTCGAGCTCGGCCGGATCCCCCTTGGGCTCCCCCGCGAGCAGGTCCTCCGCCCGCAGCCCGCGACGCAGCGCCACCGAGGCGGGAATATCGAGGTCGTCCTGGACCGAGAACCACAGCTGGGTCGTGTCCGCGGCGATCGGGATCGTCAGGTCGTGGCGCAGGGTGACCGCCGGCGAGTCTCCAAAGGGTACGGCCGTAGGGTCGATACGAATCTCGCCGAGTGTTCCATCGTGTTCGAGGCTCCGGGCGTCGAACACGATGGTCCGAACACGCTCGGGGCCCCCCTCGGGCCCGCGCTCGTGGATCTCGATCTCGATGGGTCGGGGCTCCAGGTCTCGGGGCCAGCGCAGGCCCAGGCGAACCACACCGGGGACCGGCGGACCGGGCAGGGTCCAGGCGGAGTCGGCCAGCGACCACATCCGCTCTCGGCGACCGACCTTCACAGGGTACGCACGCCCATCGGCCGGCGGCAGAGAGGTCCAGGCGTGAGTGCCCACCGGTCCGTCGAGCTCGACCTCGTGGATCCCGGGCGGCACGGCGATGCGGTGGCGTTGGACCCGGGTCAGCTGGGGGCTGACCCAGGTCTGGGCGCCCACGCGGATGCCCACCGGGCTCGGGTCGTCGACGGGGGTCTGGACATAGATGTCGAACAAGCGCATGCGCCTGCCCTCGCTCGGTGTGCTCGAGAGCGCCACCGGAGCCGGGCCGAGCGTGGCCTCGAGGGCGACGGGCACCCCCACCTCGAGCGCCAGCCAGCCCGTGCCGAAGGCCTCACGGTCGACCGCCGGTGCCCCGCGCGGGAGCATCCACTCGCCGACCGGACCCCAGGCCTCGGCCCCAGCAGCAGCCGGCTTCGACCCGTAGGTGTGGGGTCCGGGCGTGCGCAGGGACCAGCGCGACAGGGACGACCACAGGCGCAATGCCTGCCTGCGCAGACCCGCGTCCTCCGGCGCCCGACCGCGAGCCAGCTCGAGCACGGCCAAGGCCCGACTGCGGGCCTCGAGATCACCCGGCTGATAGAGCTCCGCCAGCAGGCGCAGGCCCTCCACGCTCAGCTCGTCGATGGGGTCGCCCCCGCCCCGGACCGACTCGACGATCGCCGGGCTGAGCTCAGGCAAGTCGTGGGCCGCCAACAGCCACAGCCAGCGCGCGCGCAGCTGACCCCGAACCCGTGGGTCGAGCTGGGGGTCTCGGGCCAAGACCGCAAACAGGGGCTGAACCCGGGCGACCATGGCCCGCAGCTCTTCGACGCTCGTATGTTCGTCGGCGGCTGCGACCCCCAAGACCGCAATCGCTAGCAGGGGGCTGCGCCGGGCCAGACCCACGACGCAGGGTGTGTCGGCACCGAAGGTCTCGACCTCGATCTGCGCGAGGGTGTGGGGCGCCATGAGTACGGCCAGCCAGCGGACCGCCGAGACCCCCGTCTTGGCCAGCGCACGCTCGGCGGCCAGAGCCCGCCTGCGGGGCGTCCACCCCTTCAGCGCGGCCAGGGTCGACTCGACCCGGCGGGCCCCCTGGACCCGGATCAGCGCGGGCCCACCCACGAGCTCGAGCTCGTAGTCGTGGCGACCGGGCGCGAGCACCAGGGTGTGTTCGGCGAGCTCCCCCACGGGTTCACCCGCGTCGGTGAGCAGGGCCTCGAAGTGGGGCAGGGCCGCGTCTGGATCGAGGGCATGGCGAGCCGGGCGATCGCTGAGCGGGATCCGGGCGACCACCCGGCCCCCCGCCCAGACCAGCAGCTTCGCCGGCACGAGGGTCGACTCCGGCTCGGTATCCGCCTCGGAGCCCGGGGCCCAGGCCCGGGCCGAGATCTGCAGCAGGCCCGGCCCTCGCCTGTCCAAGGTCCAGCGCCGCGGCGCTTCGGCCAGGCGGTAGCGTCGGCCATCACTGGCTGCGAGCGTCCGCGCCTGGGTACCCGCGAGCCGGATCGGACCGCCCCGATCACCGGCGAAGTAGGGGCGCACGGCGGGGCGGCTTCGATCGACGCGCTGGGTCGCCGCGAGCATGCGCCAGGCTTCGACCGCCCGGGCGAGCTTGGGATCGCCATCGCCGAGTTCGGTCAGCGCGCGACCCAGCGCCGCGTCCAGGCCCAGCGCCGACCTCAGATCTTTCGCCGGCTCGAGCAAGATCGGCATCGCCGCATCGGGCGACCCGGCTTCGATCCAGCGCAGCAGGTCGTGCTCGACCTCCACGGCCACATAGCGCGCCGGTCGGTCCTCGACCCGCTCGATGATCACCTCCGTGGGTGCGTCGGCCTCGATCGACCACACACCCCCGCGGCTCGCCGGTTGGTCCAGTTCCCAGCGCGACTCACCACCCGGGCCAGAGCTCACCACACGCCCCGGCTCGACCACGGCCCCGTGACCATCGACGATCCGAATGAAACGCAGGGGAGTGGCCGCGCCGACTCGGCGCACACGCACAGTCTCGAGCGCGCCGATCCACACCCCCACCGCGCGCGCCGAATCGAGGCTCACCACCCCGCGCACTGTCGGGACCTCGGCGCGACCCTCGAGCGCAGCTTGGCGCTCGTCGAGGCGCGCAGCCAGGTCTCCCCAATCGAGAGACCTCGAAGCAGCTGCGCCAGCCGTGCCCGTGGCCAGAGGCGCGAGCGGCCAGGCGACCTCGGTCGGGCGCCAGATCAGCCGCATCCGGTTCATCCGCAGCGTCGCCAGGTCGTCGTCGGCATCGATCCGCTCGACGTCTGGAGCCGCACCGGCGATCGCCGGGGCTCCCGCACCACCCTGTGGCGGCCCGGCTCGAACCGCCGCCCCCCCGAACAAAATCGAGATCGCAGCGAGCAGACCCAGCATCCACATCGACCACATGGAGGCCCGCCCCGACGCCACCGAGCGGAGTCTCGTGAGGGGTTCTGCCCCGGGCTGCGGGGTCCTGAGCTGCTGTTTGCGTCGCATGCTGGATGCGCGGGGGCGGGGATGGGGGCGGGGGCGGGAGACCGAGGCTGCTGGCCGCCGGGCCGAGTCGGCCGCGCTGGGCCTCACCTGCGCCGAGGGTCCGCCCGATCGCGTTGGAGCGAGGGCGTCCCCTGTCGCCCTGATCTGGCTCAGCCCGGGCCTCTCGTCAAGGGTCGCGTCCCCTGCTCGTGAGATTCCACAGCCCAATCCTACACCCTGCACAGCCCAGTCCGGGCACCATTGCCGACTGGCGCCCCGCTCCTGGACCTGGAGACCGACCCGAGCCCATGCACTGGTTTTCTGCACACCCCGGGGCTATGGCGATTTCGCTGTTGGTGTGTGCTGTCGCCCTCGGAGGCTGCCCACAGCCGCCGGACGACCCCTACGCGTTCACGGTCCACCTCCGGGTCGTCGACGAGGCGGGCGAGCCGATCGCGGGCGCCCTGATCGACGCCGGGGATGCGCTCGTCCGCACCGACGGCGAGGGCGAGGTCGATCTGCCCGATCGCAGGGCCCCGACCCTCACGGTGGTCCGCGCCCAGGGCTACCTCAGCGAGCCCATCACCATCGACCGCAGCGACGCCGAGCGCGAGCGTGTGGACATCGCCCTGTTCGCCCGTGAGGGCCCGGGCGGCCGGCCCCGGTGGAGCATGCACAGCGGCGGAGACACCATGTTCAGCCGGCGCTACCTCGACGTCGAAGACGGCGACCCCCTCCTGCCCTCCCGTGCCCTGAGCGCGGGTGCCCGGGACGTCGTCGCCGACCTCGCGCGCTCGTTTTCCACCGCCGACTACCAGACCCTCGACTTCGAGTCCGTGATCGGCGAGCTGGATGAAGCGCAGCGCTACCCCGGCAAGCGCTCCATCCTCCAGAGCCCCCCCGAGGCCCTCGCCGGTCTCCTGGCCCTGTCCGTGGACCTGGCGACCCTCGGCAACAATCACGCCTACGACTTCCGCGACCTCGGCATTGCGGCCACCACCGCGGCCCTCGACGCGGCCGGCATCGCCTACGCCGGCGTCACGCTCGACCCCGAGCTGCCCACCCGCCCGAGTATCTTCGAGCCCCACCCAGGTGTGCGCGCGGCCCTGTTCTCGTTCACCACCGTCGACGGCGACTTCGTCAACGACAGCTACCCCAGCGAGAGCGCCCCCGTGCCCGCCGACTGCGAGGGCCCGAGCCCGGCGAGCGAATGTTTCAAGTACGAGGCCCGGAGCTGGGGCTTCACGGGCGAGAGCGTGGCTTTCACTGGCTCCCCACGCCGCATCGGCACGGCCTGGAAGCTGTTCAGAGCCGCCGAGTTCGACATGCCCGCCGACGATCGCCTGGCGTGCTGGAGCTCGCTCTACGCGGTCTACCCCGAGCTCCAAGATTGGGTCGCCCGCCGGGGCCACGGTGGCGCCGCCCCCTGGGACGCGGACCTCTCCTCGGCCGCCATCGCCAGCACCCTCAGCGCCGGCGAGGCCGAGATCGTCATCGTCCAGCTCCACTCCGGATTTCAGTTTCAGAGCGCCCCCTCGGCCACGCTCAGAACCATCGCCCGCCAGGCCATCGACGCCGGGGCCGAGATCGTCATCGCCCACCACCCCCACACCCTCCAGGGGGTCGAGTGGTACAGGGACAAGCTGATCGTCTACAGCCTGGGCAACCTCGTGTTCGACCAGGACTTCCTGGCGACCTTCCCCTCCGCCTACCTGCGCACGATCTGGGAGGGCGAGACCCTGCTCGAGGCTCGGCTCCTGCCCATCGAGCTCGTCGACTACCGCCCCATCCCCACAGCCGGACCCGCGGCCCGCCGGACCGCCGCCTCCCTGTGGGAGTTCAGCGACACCCGAGCCACCTCCAGTCGAGACCTCTACGGAGACGTACACCGCTACTTCACAGGCACCCCCGACGAACACACAAAGGTCGCCGCGATCCACTCCCGGCACCACGACGCGGTCATCGACCTCGCCGTCCCGCCGGTGGAGACCGTGGCCCTGACCCTCGATGGGCCGCGCGCCGTCGAGCTCGACTTCGACGGTCTGATCCACGCCCAAGCCAAGGGTGCCCTGGTCGACCTCGGCCGAGAGCTGTTTGGTTGGGGACACCTCGAGGATGCCCTGGTCGACACCCGCATCGCCCCCGCAGCCCAGTGGTTCATGCCTCAGGGGGGCTTCCACGACCCGGTCCTGCGCCTCGACCACGACGCCGCGAACGGCCTGGGCTGGATCGAGATGTACCGCAACTCGAGCTTCACGGGCGACACCTACGCCCGCCCCGTCGCCCGCATCCCCCTCCCCGAGCACCGGCTCTACACCGACGACGGCGGCACCGCGATTCCGGCCGACGGCGAGGCCAGCTACTCGATCCGCCTGCGCGGGCGCCTGCGTGGCGGGGGCCACCCCTACATCCGGGTCGAGTTGTTCACCTTCGACAACACCAACCCCGGCGAAGACCCGACCACCATCCCCATCGGCGAGCCCCTCGACCTGCCCCTCGAACTCGAGGCCGACGGTCGCTGGCACACGGCCGAACTCTCCCTCCCCCCCGGAGCGCTCGTCCAGGATCAACGCCGGGCCAACGTCGCCGAGGTCCAGGTCCGCTTCGGCCCCCCCGAGCGCGGCGAGTCCGTGTTCGCCTTCGACGACTTCGCGTTCATCGAATGGCGGGACGCGACCCGGATGCAAGACCACTTCGGCGACTATGGTTTCGTCCGTGGTCAGGGTCGGGGACCCCTCACCCTCGACGGCATGGCCCTGCGCCGGGACTGAGCCCGACCGCCTCGAGAGCCCGGATGGCCATCTCCCTCACACCGCTCGCGAAATTCGGTCTCGCGCTCCTGCTCTCGCCGCCCGCGCAAGCCCCTGCTCCCGCCCCCGAACCACCGCCCGCAGAAGCACCCGATGTCGCACCGTCCGCAGGTCCACCACTCGGCGAGCGCGAGCCATCGACCCAGCCGGACCCACCCTCACCTCCGTCCGCCGCCGTCGCCAGTTTCGACTTCACCACCGCGCCCGGCCGACGCCCCGAAGACAGCTACGCCGCACTCCGAACGCAGGTCCCAGGCTTGGCGCTGCACAGCCTCGGGGGCCTCGGTCTGTTCGGTGCCGTCGCCCTCCAGGGCACGCTCGCCTCCCAGGTGCCCGTGTACCTCGACGGCGCGCCCCTGACCGCCAGCCTCTCGGGCGTCGTCGACATCGCCGACCTGCCCGTAGACGCCCTCGATCGAGCCGACCTCTATCGCGGCCACATTCCGATCGGCTATGGCTCCGGGGCGATCGGCTCGGCCCTCGACCTCCGGGGCCGCGTCCACGAGGGAGCCCCGCGCCTGTGGGCGAGCGGAGGGCTCGGCAACCTCCGCACCCGGGCCGCGCGCGGAGGCTTCGCCGTCGCCCTCCGGCCCCAGCTCTCGCTCACCGGCCGGGTCGGATACCAGGGCTCCCGGGGCGACTACTCGTTCTTCGACACCGGCGGGACCCCGCTCTTGTTCGGCGACGATCGCCACCGTCGCCGACATAATAATTACTACGATCGCGGCTTCGCCCAGCTCCGGGTCGACCACCGTGGCCCACGCACGGCGCTCAGCTCCCAGCTGTTCGGCTGGTGGAGGCACAGCGGCGTGCCCAACCCCGCGGGCCTGGGTGCTGCGCCGGCTCGCGCCGACCTGCGGACCGCCTCCCTGCGCAGCGTCAGCAACCTCCGCCACCGCATCCTCGATGGCCGCGGCGCGGTCCAGATGATCGCCAGCATCGCCGGGGAGGGCCGGCGCTACCGAGACCCGGACGCCGCCCACGGACCCAGCGAGCTCGGGCCTGGGAACGACGACGAGCGCGGCCTGAGCCTCGACCTTTGGCTCTCTCCCCAGGTCACCCTGCCCCTGTGGACCAAGGCCAGCTTGACCCTCAGCGGGGTCTTCAACGGCCAGTGGGTCCGCATCGACGAGCGCAGCGTCGGCCAGGACCCAGGCGCGGCGTCGGCCTCGGGAGACGCCCGGCGCAGGCGCTACGCCGGGCGCTTCGGCGTCGAGCTCGTGCAGCGCCTCTATCACGGCCGCTGGGCCCTGATCCCCGGACTCCACGTCGACCTCATCGACAGCAAGTTCGACCTCCCGCCCGCCGAAGCTGGAGACACGGGCCGAGACACCCGCACCCTGGGCTTCTCGCCGCGCCTGGCCACGACCTTCGCCCTGCACGAGACCCTCGAGCTGGGCGGGAGCGTGGGCCGCTACCTGCGTACCCCGACCATGCTCGAGCTGTTTGGAGACCGGGGCTACCGGGTCGGCAACGAGAACCTGCGCCCCGAGGCCGGGACCCGCCTCGACGCCAGCCTGCGCCTGTCCCTGTCCGAGCCCGGCGGCCGCGACCTCGAGCTCAGCGCACAGATCACCGGATTCGTCAGCTGGAGCGACGACCTGATTCAGCAGGTCCACAGCGAGGGTCTCGCCCGAGCCGTCAACATCGAGTCTGCCCGCCAGCGCGGCCTCGAGCTCGGGGCCAGCCTCCGCGCCCTGCGGGGGGACCTCGGCCTCGACCTCGCCTATGCCCTGCTCGACACGCTTCAGAGCAGCGAGGACTTCGCCCAGCGGGGCGAGCTCATCCCCGGGCGGCCACGCCACCGGCTCATGGTCCGCCCCTCCGGCGGACACCACTTCGAACGCGGCGGCCGGCGGGGCCCCAGCCTCGAACCTCGCGCTTTCTACAGCCTCGAGTTCGTGTCCGGCAATACGCTGGACCTGCTCGGCCGCGAGGCCGAGGCCGCCGCCCGCGTGCTCCACACCCTCGGCGCCTCCCTTCGCATCGCCGATCGCCTCGAACTGGGCATCGAGGGTCGGGGCCTCGCCGGCCAGCGCGTCGCTACCATCGTCCCTGTCGACGGCTGGCCCGGCCCCTACCCCGTCGCGGCCAGCGACTCGATGGGGTTCCCCCTGCCCGGTCGCAGCGTCTGGGCCACACTCCGCGTCGACCTCAGGGTCGCCACCGCCGACCGGGCGCGGGTAGAGCGGGCGGAGTAGACAGGCCAGACTCCCAAGCCCACGTTCGGTGTCGATGCGCTGCGACACTGCTACCCTCCGCCCGTGCCGACCACCGGTGTCCCCTCCGACTCCAGCTCCGAGCCCGAGCCCGAGCTCCCCAGGGCCGAATCCGAGGCCCTCGCCGCTCGCTTGGCGCTCGTCCAGCGCAACATCGCGGCCGCCCTCGCCCGTCGCGGACCGGGCCCCGAGCCCACGCTGATCGGAGTCGGCAAGCGCCAGCCCCTGAGCAAACTGCAGGCAGCCCACCGAGCGGGCCTGCGCGACTTTGGAGAGAACTACGCCCAGGAGCTGCGCGACAAGCAGACCCGCTGGCCGCTGGACGACCATGGTCAGGACCATCAGGACCATCAGCCTGGGCGCTGGCACTACATCGGCGCGCTCCAGTCCAACAAGCTGCGCTACCTCGTCGGCAAGGTCGGGCTCATCCACACCGTCGACCGACCCAGCCTCGTCGCGGCCATCGACAAGCGCGCCCACGCGGCCGGCGTGATCCAGGATTTTCTCGTCGAGGTCGCCATCGCCGGCGAGGCTCAAAAGGCCGGCTTGCCCCCGGCTGAGCTCCCCGCCCTGCTCGACGCTTGCCTCGCCAGCACCCACGGCGCCGCCCGCTGTGTGGGCCTCATGATCATCCCCCCCCCCGGACCGCCCGGGCAGACCAGGCGGTGGTTCCGAGCCCTGCGCGAGCTCCGAGACAGCACCGCGGCCAGCTTGCCCACGCCGGCCGGACCCCCTCGGGTCGCGCTGCGCGAGCTGAGCATGGGCATGAGCGCGGACTACGAAGTCGCCATCGAAGAGGGCGCGACCTTGGTCCGCGTCGGCACGGCGATCTTCGGCGCCCGAACCTGAGCCCGGACCTGAGGCCGCCTACATTCCGATGCCGAAGGGCACCAAGGTCCACTCCGAGAGCCCGGCCTTGAGCGACGTCAAGTTGTTCACCCCCGGCTCCGGGTGCGCCTCGGAGCAGCCGTCGTTGACCCACAGCAAGGTCCCCGCGTCCGCCCGCCTACAGGCGGCTCGAAACGCGAGCTTGTTGCAGTTGTTCAACACCCCCGGCCGGTAGCGCTCCGTATAGCAGCACCACATATGGCGCGAGAGCACACACGAGAGTGTGACCGCCTCGAGCCGCCCATCGACCTCCACGCCCACGCCCCAAAACCCCGGCAAGACCTCGCTGAGCCAGCCCAGGTTCTCGAACAACCAGATGTTTTCGGCCTCGAGATACATGATGGGCATGGCCGAGGCCCGGGCTCGATACCAGTCCCGGGCGACGGCGGCGGCCTCCTCGGCGCGCTCGGCCGTGAGCGTCACGATTCGCGTTCGTCCGCTCCGCTCGGCCCGGCCGATGCCCTGTCGAGTGCTCTTGAACTTGCGCCCTGCCAAGCTCTGGAGCGCCGCGGTGGCCCCGATGTAGTCGGGCCACATGGGGCCCAGATCCCAGCCGCTGAGCTCCGAGGCCAGCCACCCCGGCACCCGCAGCACGGGCCGGCCACCCGGCACGATCGCCGCCTCGACCGCCCGCTTGTACACACGCCGATCTCGGGTCGTAGGCAACACCGAGACCCACTCGCCCGCGGCGTCGACCAACAGCCCGCCCTCGACCTCCTCGATCTCGAAACCGGGCGATTTCGCCAGGCGAGACAGGATGCACAAGGGGTTGCTGAACGAGAAACTCGCGCTTTGATCGTCTGCCGCGTCGATGAACGCCGCGACATTGCGCAGGTAAGTCTGAATCCCTCGGTCCACCACTCTCATTTAAGGCGCGCGGACTTAAAACCGGGCGCCTCAGCACAATGGATCAGCTCCACGCGATCGCAAGTGATCCCCCCACAATACGAGCACAAAATTCTCTCCCCAGCGCCGCCTCCTGAGCTTGTCAAACCCGACCACACCCGCGGCAGGGGTCCACCCGGCGTATGCTCAGGACGTGCCCACCACCGCGACGCTGCGCCCCCGCTGGTCCCTCGACCCCGAGGTCCGATTCCTCAACCACGGCTCCTTCGGCGCCTGTCCCCGCGCCGTCCAGGACCACCAGGCGAACTGGCGAACGCTAATGGAACGAGCACCTATCGCGTTCATGATCCGCGAGCTTCCAGCTCACCTCGACGCGGCCCGGGAGCAGCTCGCCAGTTTCCTGCGCTGTGCCCCCGGCGGTCTCGTATTTGTCCACAACGCGACCACGGCCGTCAACGCCGTACTGCGCTCGCTCCGGCTCGAACCAGGCGACGAACTCCTGATCACCGACCACGGCTACAACGCCTGCAACAACGTCGCTCGATTCGTGTGTACCCAGGCCGGAGCGACCCTGCGGGTCGTCGATCTTCCCTTTCCCCTCGACGATCCAGCCCAGGTCGTCGACGCCGTTCTCGAGGCTGTCGGCCCGCGCACCAAGCTCGCCCTGCTCGACCACATCACCAGCCCCACGGGCCTGGTCTTGCCCCTGGAGGAGCTGGTCCCAGCCCTGCGCGAGCGCGGCGTGGAGACCCTCGTCGACGGCGCCCACGGAGCAGGACAGCTCGACCTCGACCTCGGCCGGCTCGGCGCCGCCTTCTACACCAGCAACTGTCACAAGTGGCTGTGCAGCCCCAAGGGCTCGGCCTTCCTCCATGTCCGCGAGCCGCTCCCCGAGCTCTGCCTCGACCCCACGGGCCTCCCCCTGCCCACGGTCATCAGTCACGGCGCCAACCTCCACCGCCCCACCCACACCCGTCTGCAAGACAGCTTCGACTGGCCCGGCACCTTCGACCCCAGCGCGTGGTTGAGCGTGCCCTTCGCCATCGAGACCATGGCCGCCATGGTCCCCGGGGGCTGGGCCGAGATCAGACGCCACAACCGGGCCCTCACCCTCGCGGCCCGCGATCTCCTGTGTGAAACCCTGGGTATCGCGGCCCCCGCCCCCGACGCGATGATCGGGCACCTCGCCGCCTTGCCCCTGCCCGCCCGCGATCCAAAGACCGACTCGCCGCCGGGCGCCTTCGATCTCGACCCCCTCGGCCTCCACCTGTTCGAGGCCCACCACATCGAGGTTCCCGTATTCACCTGGACCCCGGGCGCGAGCGCGAACGAGAGCGGAGACCCGGCCGGGCAGGGTCCCCAGACTCAGCGACTGTTGCGGATCTCGGCGCAGCTCTACAACGACATCGGGGACTACCGCGCCCTGGCGGCGGCGCTCACAAGCGAGGGGCTCGCGCGCTGACCACCGGTGGCCGCGAGCGCGCTATGATCTGTCGGTCGCGGTGTCCCTCGACGATACCCGCGGCCGCCAATTGCCATGTCTTACCGCCCACGCCCCACTCCGCTCGCCCCTTGGTTTTACCGGCCCTCAGCGTCCTCCTTGCGAGTCGCGCTCGGCCTGACCTCCCTGCTCTGCATCGGCCCCCTCGCCTGCGGTGACGACGGTGCGGGCGACGGCCACAGCGACGACGAGCTCGGACAGACAGACTCGGCTGGCGACTCCGAGACCAGCACGAGCACCGAATCCGGCACGGAGGCCAGCGAGGGCGAGGCCGCCACCGACACCGCTGAGGCCCCAAACTTCACAGCCGGGTTTGCCCTCGCCGACCTCAGCCCCTCCGATACGGATCTCGGTGAAGACCTCTACATGGGTGGCTACGGCCTGTTCACCGAGCGGGGTCCCGCCGACGGTGTCCACGATCCGATCTTCGTACGCGCCATGGCCCTGGGCGTGGGAGAGCCCGGCGGCGATGATGGTGACGGTGCCCTGTTCGCCATCGTCGACACGGTCGGCTTCGGCAACCGGTGGACCCGACAGATCCGCAGCGAAGTCGCGGCCGCCACCGGCCTCGACCCCGATCGGGTCATCATCGGAGCCACCCACACCCACGGCGGACCCGATTTTCAGGGCCTCTGGGGCGGCGTCCCCGATCTCTACCGCGAGCGGGTCATAGCGACCATCGTCGAGACCATGAGCGAGGCCTGGGCCAAGCGTGTCCCCGCGCGCATCGAGGCCGCCTCGACCACCGCCGACAACCGCAACCGACGAGGCTGGGAGTTCACCGACGACTCCCTGCTCGCCCTGTCCGCCTTCGACCTCGACCAGGGCGACCGCCTCGGGCTCATGGTCGTGTTCGCCGCCCACCCCGTGATCGTCGGCAGCGACAACCTGCTCATCACCCGCGATTTTTGTGGCTACACCGTCGACGCCCTCGAGGCCGAGCTCGACGCCCCGGTCCTGTTTTTCAACGCGGCCCAGGGCGACGTCTCGCCCCAGCTCCCCGAGGGCATGTGGCCCGACGACTACGCCCGGGCCGAGGCCTACGGCGAACACGTCGCCGCCCGCACCCTCGACGTCCTCCTCGACGGTGACGAGATCGCGCCGGCCCTCCACCAGGGCAGCCGCACCTTCAGCCTCGACGTCACCAACGAGCTGTTTTTGTTCGCCGGCCAGTCGGGCCTGATCGACTACGACTTCGAGATGTCCGCGGGCGGGACCTACGTCGACACCCAGACCACCTACTTTCGCCTCGGCGACAACCAGGTCCAGCTCCTGGCCTTCCCCGGCGAATCCCTGACCCGCAACGGCCTGGCCATCAAAGCGGGCATGAGCGCACCCCACCAGGCGATCTTGGGGCTCTCGGGTGACTCCCTGGGCTATTTCGTACCCACCGACGAGTGGAACACAGGCCTCAACGACAACTACGAAGAATCCGTCTCGGTCGGAATCGACGCCGCCGACATCACCCGAGACCACGCCCTCGCCCTGATCGCCGCCGACCCCTGGGCGGGCTGAAGCACTTCTGGGGCTGAACAACTTCTGGGGCCGAGGCAGACGGGCCTTGTCGCGACCCCAGATTTTTTTTCATCTCCGGCGTCGTCACCTGGGCACCCACTGACACTCCCTCGATGTCCCTTCGACATCGAGAGAACATCATGAACGCCCCCATCGAATCCAAGAACGTCTCCCAGACCCTGTCCTACTCCTGGTCCGTCAAAATCTCCGAATACGGGGGCAAGATCGTCGCCGAGTGGAGCAGTAGCGCCCCCTTCGAGCCCGACCACGCCCACCTCTTCCTCTTCCTCGGCGAGAAGCGTGTCGCTATCCACAAGACCGGCGCCGCGTCGGGCAAACACACCTTCGACCAGAGCTTCGGATCCGGGTTCAGGCTCGCCCTGGGCGGCCGAGACTTCGAGGGCAACGACGTCGAACTCGTCTCGACCTCGGACACCACGGAGAGCCACGATCCGCTCGAGAAAAGTGTCAGCTACAGCTTCAGCATCTCGCTGAACATGGTCGACAACCAGGCCCAGCTGCAGTGGGACTCGGACGCTCCCTTCCGCCCCCGGCAGAGCCGTGCCCTGGTGTTCGAGAACGGCGACATCGTCCGCGACCCCTGGATCGAGAAGCCCAACGGCAATATCCCCACCGATCTCCGCTGGGGAGTCGGGCTGGCCGCCGCGTTCGCGGCCGAGGACTTCAGCGGCAAGCGCATCGACGTCGCCCGCACGCCCACCACCCGGCGATCCTAGCTAGCTAGCTAGCCAGCCAGCCAGCGCCAGCCACTCTTAAAAGGAGTCGCCGCTCCTCCCTACAGTCGGGGGGGGCGGCCGCTTCTATTTGGACTCTTGGATACGAACGAAGCTCAGCCCGCGAGCGCAGCAGCGATCTGCGGCGCGATCGAGTCGGCCACGATCCGCGCCCCGGCGACGCTGAAGTGGATCCCGTCGGCCGCCCGGACCGTGACCAGCTTGCCGCCGACCTTGGCCTTGTCGACGTAGCGGCCGTTGGCGCCCGGCATCAACCCGCGCGTGGGCAGGTAGTGACCGTTGGGCCGAGTCTGCATCTGAGCCTGGAAGATGGCGTTCATCCGCTCCATCCGGCCGTGGAACTTGGGCGAGCGCATCTCCGGCATACCCATCCAAAACACGTGCTGGCCGGCGGGCGCGATCACATCGGCGAACGCGACCACGCGCTTGGCGTACTCCTCGCTCCATCCGTCCTCGGGCCAGCGGATCCACGACGGGTCCGCGTCCTTGCCCATCCACAAGCCCTGGGCATCGTTGCCGCCGAACATCAACACGGTCGCGTCGGGCTGGAAGTCCTGCTGATATGCGGCCGCCGCCTTGGGCCAGTTGTAGAAGTCGGGGCGGGCCAGGCCTGTGGAGCTCTTGGCGTGGCGCTGGGTCATGTTGCCGACCTCGGCCAGCGCGGTCTCGATGTACTTGCCCAGGGCCCCACGGATCGCGCTGCCCCCGACGATCATGACCTTGTGCCCGGCCGCTTGCGCCTCACGGGGCAACATCGCCGCTGCCATGGCCCCAGCGAGGCCCAAAGTGAAAGTCCGCCTGTGGAGATTCGACTTCGACATCCGGGCAAGGAAACTCCGATTTCTCGATCAAGGCAAGCTTTCGACCCGCCCTGGACCCGCCCAAGAGCCCGATCGGGCTTCGGATCCGCGCTCTGAGGCCCCTGGGTCGGCCCCCACCCCGGCGCGCGCTCAGGGGCGAGGCTCCCCGGCCGCCCCCAATCCCAGTCTGGCCTACGAGACACGGCTGTTTGGCCGTGTCTCGCAGCTCCGAGGGATATTCACCCCGGCCGAGTCCCCAGCTCACGGAAGACGGGAGGCCGGGACCTCCCCTGGACCCCCAATCGGGCCCCCAATCGGACCGTCGGGCCATCGGAGCGCCGGTCCGTCAGCGACCCGCCGGCCGAGAATCGGGAGGCCCACCGTTCTCAACCAGGAGCCACTCGTGCAGTGCCTCCTGGTTCTCGACCGTGTACCGCCGCCACGCCTCCACGCTGTCGAGCACAGGGGTGTCCTCCCTGAGCCCGAGCTCCGCCTGCATATGTTTGATCTGCTCGCCGCTCATCTGCGCGAGCTCGCCCCGAAAGGCCTTGCCCAATCTCCGTCGACACGCGCCACAGGTGACGTAGTGGATATAGAGCACACCGTCGGCGGTCGCTATCCGCAGGGAGTTTTGGCCTATGCCGCCACCGCCCTCGCTGAGCTCAGAGAGCAGTTCCGCGCCCTCGGGCACCCGCAGCCGATCGACCATCATCCACTGGCCGACGAGCGCCCCAGCCTCGCTACAGTAGTCGGTCGGCTTGGGCGCCGCAGGGCATCGCTCCCGCATCGAGGCCGCGGACGCATCTCCCTCGTCGCCCGCGTCTCCGATTGCGGGGACCCCATCGACGTCGCCCGAGTCGGCGCTGCCCTGTCGCTGTGCCTGCACCTGTGCCTCTCCACCGGCCTCGGCGATGTCCGGCTTTGCGCTGGTACTCGAGCTGCCGTCGCCGTGGCTGTGGCCGCGAACGATGCATGCAGACGCAGCGAGCCCCGAGAGGCACGCGAGCAAGGACAGGCGGCGGACACGAGTCATGGCCCGAGCTTAGCAGCCCACGCAGCACCCCGGAGATGCGAGCACGAGCCCCAAAAATTCGAGCCCCGCTGACCTGGGGTCGGCGGGGCTGTCGGTAGAGAGTGCTCCGCTAGAACATCTCGCGGACACGCTCGAGCCACCGCCTGGGCAGGCTCGGGCCGCCCGGCATGCGCGAGCCCGCGGGCGCGCTGTCGAAGATCTCCACCGGTTCGTTGCGGGCTCCGTAGAGCACCAAACCGACCCCGGTGGCAAAGCGCGGATCTTGGATCATGCTGGCGAAACCGCCCTCGGTGAGCCCGATCTCCCGGCCGTTGCCGCTCGCGTACACGGGCACCCCCATGCGCACGGGCATCTGAAAGATGTCCTCGGCGATCTCGGTCATGCCGTTCATCTGTGCGGCGCCACCGGTCAAGACCACGCCCGAGGCTGCCAAGTCCATGAACCCGCTGCTGATCAGCTCCTGGCGGGCGAGCTCGAGGATCTCCTCCACGCGCGGCTCGATGACCTCGGCCAGGAACCGGCGCTGGAACTCACGGGGGGGTCGCGGGCCGACCCCGGGCACCGCGATGGTCTCGTCTTGCTCGAGCATGGAGACCAGGGCGCAGCCGTGCTGGCGCTTGATCTGCTCCGACTCGCCCACGCTCGTGCGCAGGCCGTGGGCGATGTCCTGGGTCACTCGGTGGCCGCCCATGACGATCACCGAGGTGTAGATGTTGGAGCCCTCCGAGTAGATGGCCAGATCCGTGGTCCCGCCGCCCATGTCGATCAGGACCACGCCCAGATCGCGCTCGTCGTCGTGGAGCACGGAGTTGGCCGAGGCCACCGGCTCGAGCACGACCTCGACCACGTCAAGACCCGCCCGGTTGCAGCACTTCACGATGTTTTGAACCGAGGTGACCGCCGCCGTGATGATGTGGGCCCGGACCTCCATGCGCACCCCCGACATACCGATCGGGTCGCGGATCTGACCTTGGCCGTCGATCATGTACTCGAGCGGCAAGGTGTGAATGATCTGCCGGTCGAGGGGGATGTTGACGGCCTTGGCCTGCTCGATCACCCGGGCGACGTCCGCCTCGGTGACCTCGCGGTTGCGCATGCTGACCTGGCCCAAGCTCGTGAATCCACGGATGTGGCCGCCGGCGATGCCCACGTAGACCGACTGCACGTCGACCGCCGCCATCTGCTCCGCCTCTTGGATCGCCGCGGCGATGCTGTTGGTGGTCGCCTCGATGTTGACGACCACGCCCTGGCGCAGACCCTCAGAGGGGCTGGTCCCGACGCCGATCACGTCGATCCCCGATGAGGTCACTTCTCCGATCACCGCGGCCACCTTGGTGGTACCGATGTCGAGCCCGACGATCACTTCTCCGACTTGAGCCATATTCTAGGTCCTCGCTTGCTCGCTATTGATAGCGAGGGATGCGGTTGCGGCGACCAGCACCTTGAGCTGGCGCCTCCACGGTGGGCGCGGCGATCGCCTGCGCGGGTTGTTGAGAATCTGCGTTCCCTCGACGAGGGGCGGCCTGAGCCAAGAGCTGCTCGTCGTCGCCTTCACGGGCGAAGCGAGCCACCACCCGATCGCGGCGATCGGGCTTGCTCTCGTGGTCGAGGTGGACCACCGCGAGACGCTCGGCCCGGTCCCCCAGCGCGACCCGCAGCGCATCCCAGCGCTCGAGTCGGGCCTCGAAATCATCGCGCCCCAGGTGCAGGGCCGTGCCGCTCTCTGCGGTGTAGAGGGTCACCGATCCATCCTCGTCGAGGTGGATCTCGCCCAGGCGCGGGCGTTGCTTGGCCTGGTAGGTGTGCAGCAACTCGAGACCGAAGCCGACCTCGGTGATGGCCTGGGCCCGCTCGGGGCTGCCCGCCTCGGCTGCCAGCAGCTCTCGGTCGACACCCGTGATGATCGGCAGCTCTCGCCCTTCGCCGCGCTCGAGGGCCTTGAAAGGCCGGCCCTCGGCGTTGACCAGGTAAAAGCCGCCCGCCAACAACAGGGCCTCCGGGACGTGCTCGACGATCTCGATCTCGAGGGTATCGGGGAGCTCTCGGGTCACGCTCGCCTCGGCCACCCAGGGGTGCTGCGCGAGTCGGGCCCCGAGCTCGGTCGGCTCGAGGGCCAAAATATTGGTGCCGGCGTCGATGGCCAACAGGGCCCGAAGGGTCTCGTCGTCGACGTGGGCCGTGGGCTCGTAGATGAGGTGCTTGGCCTCGAAACGCGCTGAGGTGGTCGCGTACTCGTAGACCTCTCGGCCGCCCATGAGCAGCGCCCAGGCCACGCCCGCGGTCAGCCCGAGGGTGAGCCCTGCCCGAGCGATGCGCCGAGGCCAGAGGCTGCGGGTGTCCTCACCCTGGGTCTCGCTCTCGAGCGCGGCTGCCCCTGCGGCCCTGCCCTCTCGGTGCGCGCGCAGCCGCGACTCGACCCGAGCCCGCAGACCCGAGCCCCGCAGCTCCGAGTCCGCCTCCGGCTGGCCATCTCGACGCTGGTTGCCGCGCTGACCCTCGCCCCGCGCACGCCGTTGCCGACCCGCGCTCGCAGCCCCGCGACCCCGTCCCCCATCGGACTTTTGGCGCCGGGTGGCGTGTTGCTTGCGGCGTTGCTGAGGGGCGCTCATGAGGTGTTCGGGGGCTTTTGGCAGCCCGCTCAGCTGCGATACCGCCCGCGATCCAGATCCCCAAAAAATCAGCACCGCTGGGCGCGTGGCCGGTGCTCGCCCGTGCAGTGGCTCGCGCGAGCGCCGACACACTCGGGCACCCACGACAAAGCCGAGTTCTACGGTGATCCACCTGGTAAGAACGGCCCATGGACGCCCCCCGACCGCCCCTGAGCTGGGCAGAAGTCTGCGCCGAGTTCCCCATCGCCTCGCGCAAGGTCCCCCTCCACGATGGTCGGGAGGCCACGATCTTGTACCTCGACCATGGAGCCAGCACCCACGCCCCGCGCTGCGTCCTCGATCGCTTCACCCACTTCATGGCCGAGGAGTACGCGAACATTCATCGCGGCACGCACCTGCTCTCGCGCCGGGCCAGCAAGACCTTCGACGAGTGTTACGCCACCGTCGCCGGGTTCATCGGCGCCGACTTGGAGGAAGACGCGGTCATCTTCCTGGGCAACACCACCCAGGCCATCGACCTCGTCGCCCACGTGGTCGACACCCTGCCCGGGAAGGTCCTGGTCACCGAGCTCGAGCACCACTCCAACGACCTCCCCTTCCGCAAGCGCGGTCCGGTCTTGCGCGCCCGCGTCCACGACGACGGCAGCTTGGACATGGATCACGTCCGCGCCCTGCTCAGCAGCAACCAGGTCAAGCTGCTCGCCGTCACCGGGGCCAGCAACGTCACCGGCTGGATGCCCGACATCCACGCCCTGGCGGCCATGGCCCACGAACACGGCGCCCTGATCAGCCTCGACTGCGCCCAGCTCCTCGCCCACCAGCGCATCGACGTGCGCCCGGCCGACGACCCCGCCCACATCGACTTTGTCGCCGCCGCCGGCCACAAGGCCTACTCCCCCTTCGGCGCGTCGTTCCTGCACGGACCCCGCTGGCTCCTCGACCAGGCGCCCCCCTACCTCCCCGGTGGCGGCACGGCCAGCCGGGTCAGCGCGCGCGCTGCCGAGTTTGTGAAGTCCCCCGACCGGCACCAAGGCGGGACCCCGAACATCGGGGGCGTCATCGCCCTCGCCGAGGCCCTGCGCTTCCTCGAACGGGTCGGCATCGATCGCATCCGAACCCACGAGCGCGAGCTGACCCGCAAGGCCATGGCCGGACTGCGGGCGATCGACGGCGTCACCATCTACGGCCCCGAAGATCCCGACGCCCGCTTGGGTGTGCTCACCTTCAACGTCGCGGGTGTCTCCGACCTCTTGGCCGCCGCCGTGCTCAGCGAAGAGCGGGGCATCGCCTGTCGCAACGGTCGGTTCTGCGCGCATCCTTATATGGACCGGCTGCTCGCGGTCCAGGGTGGCTACACCGTCGAGGCCAAGGGCGTGGGTGAGATCGGAAGTGGGGGCTCACCGGGCGCCGTCCGAGCCTCCTTCGGCATCTACAACACCCTCGCCGATGTCGACCGCCTGCTCGAGGGCGTACAGATGTTGCGCTCGGGCCAGTGGGACGGCCGCTATAAAATCTTGGGTCCCGATGTTCGAGACGTGCCCCAGACCGAGTCGGCCGCACGCTGCAATGACCGGTGGATGGCGCCGGAGTGAGGGCATAGGACGGGTCCTCCCTGTGGGCGCGCGAGCCAATCCGCGCCGCCTCGAGGCGCGCTGGCCTCAGTGGCGCGCCCGGGTCTGGGCATGAGACAAGGGCCACGGAATGCCCATGTCCAGAACGCTCTCTCTCTCTTTCCTCGCCCTGTCCCTTTGCGCCTGCCCCTCCAACGGAGAACAGGACGCAGGCACCAAGGCCAACGCCGGGACCAAGGACGGGACCCGCGACGAGAAGCCGGGCGACAAAGCTCCGCCAGCGGACACGGCCGCGGGTGACGAGAAACTGGGAGAGAACACGGATCAGGATCAGAGGCAGGCCGAGCGTCTCGCCGAGATCGCCGCCAAGCGCACCAAAGCCAAAGCCGAGCTCGGGGACCCCGACGAAGCGAGCTCGCGCGAGACCCAGGCCAAGCTGCTCGGCGCCCTCAACGAGGGCCGCAAGCTGGTCAAGGCCGGCGACTACAAGGCCGGCATCGCCAAGTACGGCATCATCCTCGAGATCGATCCGAGCTACGGCAAAGCCCTGGGCGAGCTCGGCTGGGCCGAGTTCAAGGCCGGCGAATTCCACGACGCCCACGCCCACTCCCTGCGCGCCCTGGCCACCGCCGAAGAGCCCAAGCGCAGGGCCATGCTGCTCTACAACCTCGGCCGCATCGCCGAGGCCCGAGACCAGCACCAGGTCGCCGTCGACCACTACACCATCTCCCTCGAGCTGCGCCCCGACGAGACCGTCGCCCGCCGCCTCATCGACCTCAGCATGATCGAGGACGCCGCCGGCGACACCCCCTACACCCACGAACAGGCCGAGGCCGCCGTCGAGGCCCTGTCCAAGGGCGGCCACGAGCCCCGCCCAGGCCTGGCGATCATCGGCGAGGGTCTGCCCAGCCGCGAGGCTGCCTGCAAGCTGGCCCAAGCCGAGTCTTGGTGTGGGAGCGAGGACGACGACGCGGACGACTGCGAATTCACGGCCACCCCCACCGGCGACGACAGCTGGGGTACCATTGCGCTGTTCGGGGGCGGGATGATGAGTTGCTGGCACCCCTACGCGAAGACCGACGCCGGCTGGACCGTGTTCGAGCTCGCCCTCTTCGGCGAGCACGGCTCCGAGATCGACCGTGAGGTCGACACCATCGACAGCTACACCCTCACCAACGACGAGGGCAGCTTCTTGGTCATCCGCTACTCCGACCACATCTACGAGCGCGACTGGTCTTGGGGCAGCCTCGAAGAGGACGA
>Ga0256845_1000785_pt1 | contig 27697 bp, 21 predicted proteins | sample RiftiametaG_FD_189101 | JGI IMG/M metagenome (GOLD analysis project Ga0256845, IMG submission 189101) | Tube worm associated microbial communities from hydrothermal vent at the East Pacific Rise, Pacific Ocean - Riftia | ecosystem: Host-associated > Annelida > Integument > Unclassified ... | reverse complement strand
AACGACGCCTCAGCCGTTCGGAGAAATTGAGCGTGGCTCTCTGCCATTGCTCGTTGGTAGGCGCTGTGTGCCTCAACGGTCTGCCGCTGCATCTCTTGGTAGACCTGTACCCAACTTGCCTGAGCCTGAGGGGCGAGTGTCGGAGGCATAGGTGAGGCGTAGGCGTGATGGGGCGCCGTGGTTTGAGGTTGAGCCCTTGCTGGTGGAGTGGCTGGCGGCAATTGTGGTTCTGGATTTGGTTTGGGCAACGCAGTTGCTCCTTCTTGAGGTGGGTACGGCTTTCCATAACTGGTGCCGTCAATTGCTAGAGTAAGTTGGGGGATTTTTTGTGACGATGGATTGACCGGAATACGCTGCTGGTTCCAAAGGGAAGAAAGTTGAAGGGGAAAGCCAAGCACAGCGAGTTGGGCGAGTGCCTGGTGCAGGCTGGTGACGCCGTGACGTCCTTTTCGGTCCAGGGAAATGGCGACATGAGGGCGAGCACCGATGATGCGTCCCACCAATTGAGTGAGGACTGAGCTGGGGCCGACCTCCACGAAAGTTCGCACCCCGGCTTCATACATGGCCTCGATCATCTCTAGGAACTCAACGGGTTCTTTGAGTTGATTGGCTAGTATCGTTCTGTCCTCATCGGGCTTACCAGTGTAGGGCGCAGCCGTGTTCCCGCTATAGACCCCAATTTGTGGGGGGGCGAAGGGCAGATCTTGAAGAAAGGTCCGAAATGGGTAGCTGGCCGAACTGACCAGGGGAGAGTGAAATGCCGCGCCCACATTGAGGCGTTTGGTTGTGATGCCTTGGGCAGTACAGGCTTCATCGATCTTGTCGAGTTCTATCAAGGCCCCTGACACGATGACTTGTTTGGGACCATTGTGGTTCGCGATGACCGCGGCGCTTCCTGAGGAGGAAAGCAGGGACCTTACCTCCTCAATGTTTGCTTGCACAGAGAGCATCCCCCCCGAATCTCCAGCGACTGCGGCCATCAACTCACCCCGCTTGGTAGATGTCTGAAAGAAATCGCTTTCGGTCATCACTCCCGCCGCGTGAAGTGCCGTGACTTCGCCAAAACTATGGCCCGCCACAACATCGGGCGTCAGGTGAAGGTCCTTGAGAATACCCAACTGAGAGAGGCTAACGGCCCCAATTGCAGGTTGGGCCCAGTTGGTTTGAGTGAGTTCTTCTTGCTGCTTTTCTAGGGAGTGCTCCGAAAAGGCTGGCGCGGGAAAAACGACTTCGTGAAGAGGTTTGTCTCGATTAAAATTGATGGCAGCTAGGCGGTCCCAAGCTTTGCGCGCCGTGGGATAAAATTGGGCGAGTTCGCTGCCCATTTGTAGATATTGACTACCTTGTCCGGCAAAAATAAAGGCCAATTTACCAGATTTCTTGGTTTTGCTGAAGTAGATCCCGTCAGGGGTCGAAAAATCACTCCCTTGGGCTATTAACCGAGCTGATAGACGAAGTTTACGCCCCAAGTCTTCTTCGGTTGAAGCTACAATTGCCAAACGAGGACTTTCGCCACTGGCACCCCCGAGGGGTGATTGATGCGAAACCTGTGAGTCGTAGGCAAGAAACTTGAGCTGTCCTTCTTTTTGAGCAGACTCGACCAAGTCTGCTAGGCGCAAACACTCATCTGCTAGGCCTTTCGTAGAAGGGGCCGTGAGAACCAAGAGTTCATCAGGGCGGACATCAAGGCGTCCAATTGTGGTGTCTTTCTTGTACTCTTCGAGAGTAAGGTGAAAGTTGGACCCACCAAACCCAAAAGCGCTCACAGAAGCACGGCGAGGTGTGTCTTGTTTTTGGATCCAGGGTCGCGCAATCGTGTTTAGGTAGAAGGCGCTTTTGTCGAGGTCGAGTTTTTTACTAGGCAGCTGAACCTTGATCGTTGGTGGTAGTATTTTGTGATGCAGGGCCATTACAACCTTGAAGAGCCCTGCGGCCCCGGCGGCCGCCTTTGTATGTCCAATTTGGCTTTTGACAGAACCCAAGGCGCAATAGTTCCTCCGGTCGTTGCCCTCGGCGTCTGTCACGCCAAAAACGAGGTTGAGACCCCCCAGTTCGGCCGCATCTCCTGCTATTGTTCCAGTGCCATGCGCTTCTACGAGCCCTACAGTTTCAGGGGCATAACCAGCTTGGTCATAGGCCCTTCTCAGTGCTTTTGCCTGACCCGAGGCAAGGGGGGCATAGACACTATTGGCGCGTCCGTCAGAGGAGGTGCCCAAGCCTTTGAGCACCGCATAGATGGGGTCGCCGTCCTTTTCTGCGTCATCCAGGCGCTTGAGTGCAACCATGCCAATTCCTTCACCAAGCAAAGTACCGTCGGCGTTGGCAGAGAAGGGGCGACAGTCACCGGTCTTGGAGAGAGCCGGAGTCTTGCTGAAGCACATGTACATGAAAATATCATTCATTGTGTCAGCGCCGCCGGCGATGACCATGTCGGACTGGCCCAGGAGCAATTCGTTCACGGCCATCGAAATTGCGCTAAAACTACTTGCGCAGGCAGCGTCGGTTACGCAATTGGTTCCACCTAAATCGAGACGATTGGCGATTCTCCCAGCTACGACATTGCCCAAAACTCCCGGAAAAGTACTTTCTTGCCATTCGACATAGTGCGAGGCAATGCGCTTGCACGCATCTTTTACCTGACTTTCAGGCAATCCCATCTCTCTGAGGCTTTTTGCCCAGATGGGATGTTGTAAGCGGCTTACCATTGAGCCCAATAATTCTTGAGCAGAGGTAATTCCGAGAATTACGCTCACTCGCTCTTTGTTGAGGGCTGCAAATTGACCGCGAGTTGCGTCGTCTAGAACTCGTTTGGCGACAATGAGCGCCAGCAGCTGGGTAGTGTCCGTGGCGGGGACAATATTGGGGGGTACGCCCCAGGCCAAGGGATCAAAATCGACAGCAGGTAAGAACGCACCCCGTTTTGAATAGGTCATGTCCGGAGCTTTAGGGTCCGCGTCGTAGTAATCTTCTACTAACCAATGATTTTCAGGTACGTCGCCTATGAGATCTTTGCCAGCTAGAATGTCACGCCAAAATCCGGTCTCGTCTACGGATCCGGGAAAGAGAGCACTGACACCGACTATCGCGATGCCTTTATTTTTATTGGATCTCATCGTATTTTATAGACTCAGGGGGCGGGGTACGTAGCGAAAGAGCCGGTTGGGCACTGGTAGACCATATGTGCGCAGTTGGTGAGCTCGTGTCAAAATGGCGGCTCCTTCGAGGAGGTTGAGTGCAATTTGAACTACGGAGCGGTTCTGTTGAAGCTCAAGGAATGAGCCTGAGACCCACCGATTGAATGACCCCATGGCAGGACCACACCATATTTGATAGTCAGCACGCCGTGTTGGGTCATTATTTATCGCCCAGCGACTAGAAAGTCCCAAGTACCAGCGAAATACAAGGGCCATCTGGTGCTTTGGATCTTCAGCGGCCCTGGACAGCTCGTTGGGGGCGCGTTCCTGGAAAAAATCGGTCACTTCTGCCCAAATATCCTTGGTAGATTTTCCAAGGACTGATTTCTCTAGCTCCTGAAGAATTTGAGGTGGCGTTGCTTGCAGGGACTCGTAGCGCAAAAAGTGATCGTAAAGTTTCAACGCCCGCACTCCAAACATCGTTCCCCGACGTAGAACCTGTAACTTGACTCCCATTTCAAACATATCCGCTGCGGGGGCCATGATCACGTCGGCAATATCGACTTGGCAGAGAAGTTTTTTACCCTCTTCGCCCAGGCCGGATTCAAGGCTTGCTTGGTTGATTGAGCCGGTGAGTACATAGGCCGCACCCAGAGCAAAAGCCGCTGCAACAGCGGAGGGAGAGCCTAAGCCTCCAGCCGCTCCCAGGCGAATCGCAGATAGGTAGCCATAGTTATCCGTGAGTTCGTCCCGGAGTAAAGCAATTGCAGGAAAAAGTGAGCCAAGAGGACGATTGTCCGTATGACCTCCGGAATCGGACTCGACAGTTATATCCTCTGCGAGGGGTATTTTACGCCCTAATTCACACTCTTCCTCTGTGAGTAACCCTTGCCGAAGAAGCTGAGCCAATATCTCCTGAGGAGCGGGAGACATGAAGTGAAGGGCAACCTCGGGGCGTGATACTTTCGGAAAAAGCCAGTTTTTTCGTAGAACTCTTCCATGAACGCCGCTTTTTAGGCCGGTGAGAGCGTAGCGCACCACCGCGGGAGTCAGCCCCATGTAGGCGGCCGCTGATACTTTGGTAATGCCTTCTTCAAGGTAGAGGGAGACGATCTCATTCTCGAGCTCGGGTTCTGCTGGGGAGTGTATGAGGTTGCAGCCCCAGACGCCTTCACCCACTTTGCTTTTGATGTGCCTAATATTTTTCCGCACCTCGGAAACTGGCAATCCCGCGGAGCCAAAGAACGAGAGCATGCCAGCTTTGCTCATGGCGAGGACCAGCTCGGCAGACGCAATCGCGTTTGCCATGGCTCCGGCTACGTAAGGAAAGCGTACCCCATGGCTTTCGCAAAAACAGCGATCGCCCAGCCACTCGGGATAGAGTGCCGGGAGGGTGGCGAGCAAGGGGAACCGAGGGCTCCCGTTGGTTTTGGGGCTGGAGCACCAAGAGCCAAAAAGGGTGAGTCCCAAGCGGCCATCAGATCCTTGACGCACGATGTGGATCGGTTTTCGGATCTCCTGATTGGGTTCAGAGAACTTCGACGGCTCGAAAATTGGTTGTTGATGGGTCGCTGCTAAAAATCCGACCGGGCTGAGCTCACTTGTCACGCTATTTTGCACCCTGGGCCTAAATTCCTCGGCCGGAGAGGTGCTCCGATGTACCGCAACCCCCCAGCGGAACAAGGTCTACTCGATTTGGGCCCTCTTTGGGGGAGATCGTACAAGAAGTATCGACTCTGGCGTCAATGTTCTCATACCTTTCGATCTACACAGGCGGGACCGAATCAGCTCGCATTGTGCAACTTTCGAGATTGCAACCCGACACAGGGAACGGGTTGCGGTCAGAGGAGACGGAGGCTGTGAGGCACGCAGCGAGGAGACAATAGGTTCCAACCGAGGGCTATTGCTGAATACAGTGTGGGTCAAAGTAGGAAGATGTTGCTATATGTCATACTTTTCTCGACGAAGACCGGAGTTCCCGGATGGCTGTGTTGGCCCCCGGAGCAGCCGATGGGGAGGGGGCGAGATAGGAAGCTTTTGGGAGAATTAACAGGCTCTTCTCACTGATAGCTCCTCGATTATTCGTCGAGGTTGCTTGGTGGGCGGTCATACAAAAGACATCCCATGAGTAATTTGCTCTGGTCAATCATATTCTCTTGGTGCACTATGGTCATGTGGTGATTGGGGGGCGAACTGGCAATGGTGTATTTGAACACGCGTCGACTCTATTTCAGGAGTGGTTAGGTAGTCTATGAAGAACGCATTGTTGGTCTTGGTCTTGCCTTCATTGATGGTGGGGGGCGCCGGCGGGTTTGTATTGGCTTCATTGGGCAATTCACCTTCGCGCTCAGGGGTTCAGGACGTTTCTGTGCGTGAGCGTTTTTTGTCGTCGAGCGATAGAGCGGACACCGCTGAGGGGGAGATTGACTACAATCGCTTGGCTCGGGTCTGCATGGCTGCCGGCCAGCAAGGTAGAGGTCCGGCGCGAATGGCCGGCTCCGCCTTAGCCGAGCCGAATAGCCCCGAAGTCCTAGATATTAAGGAAAAGTTGGATGGTGTGATGTCCAATTCATTGGGCTCGGGCATATGGACGAGGGGTGCGGCGTTTCGTGCAAGGACTCTTGTGGCTCGTTTGCCTCCTTCTGATGTCGCGAATTTTCAGGAGTTGTTGCTCACTACCATCGACAACGGAGACATGAAGCCTCAAGAAGGGGCTTGGGTTCCCCGAAAAGTTCGTTGAAGGGTGAGGCGTTGAACCCTCTCTTCTTGTTTTCACTGTTGAGTGAGAGCGAAGTGGGGGTCTCTGGAAAGTCTCAGCGCTAGGCGCGACTTCGCGCGGTGGCCCCATTCAGGGCCAAAAGATTATTGAAAGTCTAACTTTCTATAAAATCATCGATTGAAAAAAATGAAGGGTTGGAGAGAGATGAAGAAAAATACTAAACTAAGTAACATTTTTAATGTGAAGACCATGGCAGCTGCGATGCTTCTTACTATTCCTGCATTGGCGGCGACTGGTGGGGGCATGGTATCGCAGGGAGGCTATATTGGACCTCTACCGGACGCTTGGTTCGATGGTGAACCTTGTAAGGATGAACCGATTACGCATTTTGTCGGCGAGTACGTTCAAGAGTACCAGGTTGATGTTTCTGCTGTGAAGAATGATGGAGATCCAAACACCTACGCTCGTTGCTATGTCATTGCTAACTTGCAACAGGTTGTATGTAATGTGGGTCTTGGCGCTGACGAAAACGGCGTGCCTCAGGTTGCGGGCTGCGTAGACGGTTATGGTCCTCACGCCCTTCCCAGGGATGGTGATATTCTCTACATGAACTTCATCAAAGGTGCGGATGATGAGTGTAATATCTTCATTGGGACCGGAAATGCCTTTGGAGTTGCCGACCCCAAGTGTCGTGATACCAGTGGCAGCGGAGGCACGAGTGGCGGTACCGGTGGTTCAAACGGAACTGGCGGTACGGGCGGCACAAGTGGTTTGGGATGCGATGCGGGTAACGCGACGACGGTAGTTACCAATCAGGTCACCTCGTTTACAGCCAACGCTTGTTATTCCTACAACAAGGTCCAAAATACGCTCAAGTTTGGAAATTGGTCGGGAGTTACATTCGGTCTTGAACTTGAAGACTCTGCGAACAACGCTGTCTCGGCAACAATCGGCACCGGTGGTTGGTTTGACGTGGTGGGCGTGGCTAACGGTACGGTCTACTTCAAGGTTGATCAGAACGTAGAAGCTCAAGTCGACTCTTGGTAATGAGTTGAGAGTCTAAAAAGGGTCAACTTCGTAAGAGGTTGGCCCTTTTTTCTATGTCGAAGTCGAGAGAAGACTCTTTACCGTGCTGGTACCCGTCAAAAAGGCAGCCAGGCTTCAGGGTAGCCAAAGGCTAAAACTCCTGGAAGCAGTGCCCAGAAGAAGAGTGGAGCAGTGAGGGCCATCCAACAGAAGGTCAGAAGAGTGCCGAGCCATCGGGGGAGTTTGAGTGATATCTTGGTCCCGCCCCATATCATTGTTCCCTGCACGAAAAAGAAGAGCATCATTGCTCCTGGGCGAGTTTGTGTCCCGCTAATGCCCCAGGCAAAATACTCATGGAATAAACCGCTTGCGAGAAATACGCCGACTAGGACTAGAGCGGAGGAGTTACGTCTTTGCAGCGGCATGGCCACGTGCTTGAGGGCAAAACGGTTGATGAACTTATTCCAACGTCGACCCCAGAAATCTCGGGGTGATGAGGAGAGAAAGGGGGAGTCGAAGAGTTCGTCGACATTGAGGCCGAGCGCGAGACAGAGACTCGTTGCAGCGCCGGCCGCTGCGCAAATATGAACCACAAAAAATAGGATGAGCAGGGCACTTCTTAGAGGCCAGTAAACGAGTAGCGCCGGATAGATGGCAAGGAGGGAACTCACTGCCTGCCAAACAAGGAGTAAGAAACCCATGTGTGCAATTCGTTGAATTGCTCGTCTCCTGTTGCGGTTTCTTTGGGAAAGTTCTTTTGGAAAGAAGCGCGCCATCGGGAGCGACATCCAGAGAAATAGCTCGAGAGGTGAAGGGTGAAAGCCACGCTGTACCCTCCTGAGATCTGCAAGACGCACGGCAGTGACGACGAGCTGAGTCGTGATGAAGGTCCGAGCTACTGTTGCCAAAGAATTGCTGTTCCCGGGAAAGGCGAGCGGTACCAAGAGCACGAAGAGACTGGCTGCCCAGAGCCCACCAGTATTCACACGTGTTCGATGGCTTACAAATAGATTGACCCCTAAAATGACCAAGAAGGCGGGGAGCCAATCAATTATTTGGATCGTCTGGTCTAGAATGCTCAAGCTCAATCCGTATGCCTCGATTCGTGCCCAATTTAAACCGCAATGATTCCCTTTGGGCGGAGAGTCATTGTGCTGTGAAACTTCTCCTCGCTCGGCGATCCATTGCGATGCTAAAAAGATTGAGTAGAGGTCGCTTCAATCTGTGGTGTTTTCGGTGGAGGAGACAAAAATGAGAAAAGCCCACTCCCACGCAGCGCGGGGGTGGACCTCTCTTGATCGGCGTTGAGTCGTGCTTACTTTTTTGCAGCTTCGCGCTCAGCCACTTTCTCTTTGACCTTCTCGACCACCTGACGGGGACAGGAAGAATAGTGAGCGAACTCCATCGAGAACTGACCACGACCAGAAGTAGCGGAGCGAAGATCGCCAATGTAACCGAACATCTCGGAGAGAGGTACCTCAGCCTTGATGCGCACGGTGGTCACACCGGGCTCTTGACCTTGAATCATGCCACGACGACGATTCAAGTCGCCAATTACGTCACCAACGTAGTCCTCAGGGACAAATACGTCGACTTTCATGATGGGCTCTAGGAGCTCAGGGCCAGCTTTGGGCATTGACTGGCGGTAGGCGGCTTTTGCGGCCGTTTCGAAGGCTACTTGGCTAGAGTCCACTGCGTGGAAGCTGCCGTCGAGAAGAGTGACCTTAAAGTCGACAACAGGGAAACCACAAATGGGCCCCTTGCTCATCATGAACTTGAAGCCCTTCTCTACAGCAGGAATGAACTCCTTAGGAATTGCTCCGCCGGTAATTTTAGACTCAAACTCAAAACCTTTACCCGTTTCGAGGGGCTCGATCTTGTATTGGATCTTCGCGAATTGGCCTGAACCACCAGTCTGCTTTTTATGGGTGTAGCCATCCTCCACTAGCTGAGTGATTGACTCGCGGTAGGCAACCTGAGGCTCACCAACGATTACCTCTACGCCGTGGGTACGACGAAGAATATCGATCTTGATGTCGAGGTGAAGCTCGCCCATGCCTTTTAGAATGGTTTCGCCGGACTCCTCGTCCACTTCGATGCGGAAAGAAGGATCTTCTTGAACCATTTTACCAATGGCGTTGGACATTTTCTCGCTTCCAGCTTTGTCCTTCGCAGCAACTGCAATGGAGATAACTGGCTCAGGGAAAACCATCGGCTCAAGAGTTGCCGGGTTCTTCACGTCGCAAAGGGTGTGACCAGTACGTACATTCTTTAAACCTACCAAGGCAATAATATCGCCAGCTTGGGCAGACTCTATCACGTTGCGATCGTTAGCATGCATCTCTACCATGCGGCCTACTCGTTCTGTCTTGCCAGTGAATGAGTTGAGAACGGTGTCTCCCTTGTTCAAACGGCCTGAGTAGATACGCGTAAAGGTCAAGGCGCCAAAGCGGTCGTCCATGATCTTGAATGCAAGAGCGCGGAAAGGAGCGTCGGGGTTGACCTCAGCGAATTTACCGGTCTCGTTGCCTTCAAGATCTACCTCGGGCTGAGGTTTTACCTCAGTGGGGCTGGGGAGGTAGTCAACGACTGCGTTGAGCAAGTTTTGAACACCCTTATTCTTAAAGGCTGAGCCACAAAGGGTGGGGAAGAAGTCGAGGGCAATCGTTCCCTTACGAATACACTTCTTGAGGTCGGCAACACTGGGTTCGTTGCCTTCAAGGTAGGACTCCATCAAGTCATCGTCTTGCTCGACGGCAGTCTCGATGAGGTCAGCTCGGTATTTCTCGACGTCGTCCTTCATGTCGTCGGGCACGTCCTTGACTTCGAAGTTCTCAGGGAGACCGGAGTCATCCCACACGTAAGCTTTACGTTCGAGAAGATCTACGATGCCACAGAAGTCGCCTTCGATTCCGATGGGAAGAACCATAACGAGGGCGTTGGCGCCAAGGACATCCTTGACCTGTTTTACCACGCGATAGAAATCTGCGCCGAGGCGGTCGAGCTTGTTCACGTAGATAACGCGAGCAACGCCGCTCTCATTGGCGTAGCGCCAGTTCGTTTCGGACTGAGGTTCTACTCCGCCCGAACCACAGAAAACACCCACGCCACCGTCGAGAACCTTGAGTGAACGATAGACTTCGATTGTGAAGTCCACGTGCCCGGGAGTATCGATGATGTTGAATTGGTGGTCGTCCCAGAAACAAGTGGTGGCAGCCGACTGAATCGTAATTCCGCGCTCCTGCTCCTGATCCATGAAGTCGGTCGTGGCCGCACCATCATGTACCTCACCAATCTTGTGAATTTTACCCGTGAGCTTCAGGATGCGCTCTGTGGTGGTGGTTTTACCCGCATCTACGTGGGCAAAAATTCCGATATTGCGATATTTGGTGAGGTCCGTCATGACGTTCTTATTGTTGTTCAGTCTTGCCTGGAGCGCCTCGAATTCAGTCCGTGGCACTGGGCTCTAGCTTCTTTCCGTCTCGGTGCTGAGACCCAAGGAAAGGGCTGGCGCGAGACGACTCTGGGCGCTCTTTTAATCGCTTCTTGCCCCCGAGTCCAACTGTCACGAATATTTTGCGAAATATGTAGAAATTACACGCATTTATCGCTTCTATTCTCTCGCGAGCGGAGGCGGGCGTTCCGGGGAGAATAGTCGTATTTTCCGGTGAGATTGAACTTTACATCTCGTCGAAGGAGCATTTAGGTCATGAGCTGGGCCACCAACTCGCTGCGCGAGGTGACTCCGAAATTTTGGTAGAGCCGGTAAAGCTGTTTTGAGATGGTAGAGATGCTCGTATTTCTCTCTTTCGCTATTTGATCGCGAGTTTGTCCAGCCAGCACGAGACCCAAAATATCCAATAGGGCAGGAGAGAGAGAAGAGGCTCCTTCATCGTTTTGCAAGGGAAGGCGAAAAACGACCAAGGGGCCATTTTCGTCTTCAAGAAGGGAGACCTTGGGGGAGGGAGGAGATGAGTTGCTCTTCATTGGGGAGGGGGCAGTGCGCCCCTAGGCGCGGGGTGGAGCGGTCGCTTCAGGAGGAGCCGCATCGGGGGGAGAGGATAGTTTGCTACGAATGGTATGAATTAACTCCGTCCTAGTTTTTGCTCCTAACTTACGACGTGCTGCGGTAAGTTGAGAGGATACTGTTGAAAGGGAGACTCCCAGCTCGTAGGCGATCATCTTGTTGGAATGTCCTAGGGACGCACAGGTGGCAACCCTTTCCTCACTCTTACTCAATGACGCGCGCGGCGGCGCTTTGACTAGGTTGGGACGAGCGACAATGTATCGGTGCCCATCGGTATCAGTCTGGCTTTGAATTGACCAACGACCATCTATCAATGCCTGCCAAAGGTGTAGTTTCTCTTCGCCGGAACTCGAGTTATTTCTCGCTCGTGCGAACTGATGGGCAGCGTCCTGGAGAGCATTGATGGAGTGTGGAGAAGAACTTTGGGTATGGGCAAGGTTGCCATTCTCTTCAAATAGAGCGACCGCATGATCTAGCTTGATTTCAATAGGCTTTTGTTGCGTGCGCCTCAAACGATGGGCAGCTGCGATGTGGGCGGCAAGCCTTTCTAAGAATGATATTTGTAACTCTGTGAGCGAATTGGCTTTTTCCTCAACGTGAGGAATGACGAGGGCGCACCCACGAAGGGATGCATCCATACACACGAGATTGAGCGACTCTTCGTAGGGTAACGACTTTTCAGTGGCACGTTTTCTGTGAACATACTTAAAGCCACTTTCTGAATTTACAAGATCGAGATAGTTAGCCAATGTGGGGACTTTATTGGCTGCCGCGGCGGTGAAATCGCTCCAGTAGGAGCATGCCCCAAACCCGTACATCTTTGTTAACGTGATGACGTCGAGTTGAGCCATGAAGGGGCCCCACCAATCGTTTTCCCAACGCTCGGCCCACTCGTCGTTGCCCCCGACTAAAATTGGATCGGCCAATGGCGTTGAGGAAGAAGGCGAATAGTCTGTCAAGAATAGGTGAACCCCGCCCCCGGCTCCCATGATTTTATTGGCAGCTCGGCCGACATGCTGCAGCCAATCGCGTTCGCTGGAGCAAAGATCGTACGCGGCATCAAGCAACTCTAGAATGGACTCACCACTGGGGGGATTACGAAAGGGCATGGCGCAAGTTAAATTATCCCTATTTGGCTTCCAATAATAGGGCTCGCGCTTTTGTTTCTAAAAAGTCACACAAGCCATCGCCCATTTTAGAATGATTGCCCCAAATACTTCATTCATCCTCCTTCTCCACTGAGGTTTGGTGTCCGAGGGCGCCCTGCCTAAAAAACTTGAGCAAGCATCCACAAAGGGACGGATAAATTCGTCAATTAGCCCATCGAATCTTCTACCGCGCACGCGCTAAGATTGAAGCATGATCGCGCAAGGGCACGCTTTGATGGGTAGAGACCCCCTTGCCATGAGCCTGTGTGATGGCGCATATGCCGCCTCCGTCAAGGGTCAAGACATGGTTCCAGACATGGTTCCAGACATGGTTCCAGACATGGTCCCAGACATGGTCCCAGACATGGTCCCAGACATTCAGGAGATGGGTCGGGACATAGGCGACCATGAGAGAGTTGATGTCCTTTTAGGGCCAAGCGACCGTCGGCAGGTCGCGAAAATCATGACCGCAGTCTGGGGTGGGCCCCAAGTTTTGGAAAGTATTTCGGACGAGCGCATGCGAAAGCTCGCCCAGTTAGTTGACGATTCTCCCGCGGATTGGACTGGCGTACGGAGAGCGATGGCGGAAACGGGGCTCAGCGGCGCCTACCTATCATTTCTATTTCGTCGTCAGGTAGGAATGACCCTCCGTCGATATGCTCTTTGGAAAAAGTTTGAACGCGCGTGTTTGGCGGCTCTTGGAGGAGGTATGCCCGCCAAAATATTCTCGAACGCGGGTTTTACGGACCAATCCCATTTGGGGCGCTCTTCTCGACTCTTTACGAAATTGACCTTCACGCAAAGTGTTGCGCGGCTTCGCGATGAACTTACGCCCCAACTCAGCGAGACTGCACGCGACGAAGAGCTGTAGAATTAGTATTCGACCTCATATTGTACCTGGCCGGTCCAAAATGAATCCTGAAAATCTGGATAGAGAGAGTAGTAGGACTCTCTGTCGTAGAGAATGACAGAGCCCCCTAGGCCGTGTCCTTGGTACGCATTGAAATAGGCCCCCAATTGCAAGAGCCCTACATGTTCCGTGCCCTTGGGCCCATCAACGATCCCGTAAAGGTAGCGATTGGCCCGCGCGTAGAGCTTGCCCCAGCGCTCATGGCGGAGATCCATTTCAAGCTTCGTCGCTGCGCCTACGCCATAGCTGTAGCTGCGATTTGCTTCGAACTTTACCCAGGGGGAGGTGATGGCCCCGGTTGGCACAAAAAGTCCGTCAGCTCGAGTATTCACGCTGAAACCAGCCGGGAGACGCCATTGGCCGTACCAGCCAATCCCAGTTCCCATCTCGCCTAACTGATAGACTCCGGCGCTTTCGCGTGTGAGAAGTTTCGTTGTGCCATTGGTAAAGTATTCGAAGTCCAGAACCCAAGCTAGCAGGTGCGAGTTGTGTGTCCCTCGGAAGCGGCTGCCGAGGAGAACGCCTGTGCCATCAAAGCCTTGCCCTAGAATGTCCTTTCCCAAGTTGATTTGTGCGGCAAAGTCAAAAACCTCAAAGGGAATATCTAGCTCATCTTTTGCGTAAGGATCGCCATAGTCAAATCGAATTTTTGCGCGAATTGTTTTTCCCCAACCTGTTCCTTCAGAGAGTCCGATTCCGTCGGGGCCCACGCGAAGGTTCGCGGCGAGAGGAAATTGTTTTCCAGCGGGACCGTCTTGCCAGGCTGCGCCACTCAGTAGGCGGTCGATTCCGTTGACAGGGCTGATGGCAAGGGCTGAAAACTCTTTCCAAAATCGCGTGGAGCCGCTGGTACTATCGTCCAATACACGATTGGAAAGACGATGAAGCATTTCGCCAAAGAAAACTCCACCCCAGGTCGTGGTCATCCAGTCGTTGGTGGAAGGCTGCTCGGTTTCCATAAAGAACTCCCACTGAAAGGAGCCAAACATGGTGTACGGAATTGACTCCCAATAGCTGAGGCCATTGACCCGCGCTGAGGCGAAGTAGAGCCCGCCTTGGTAAGGGTGTCCCACCTGGTTGACCTCAAACTCATTGTCGTCCCATTGAAAACCTGTTTGAAAATTCTCTGCCCACATCTCGGGGGTAACGTCTGCAAATGTAGCTCCTGCTATTTTCGAGGAGCCCCACATGGAGAGGTTGATTGCTAGGACATCTGCAATAGGCCAGATGTAGCTGGCGAGATCGGGTTTTTCGTCAGGCAGACTATAATCAATCGGTCCGTCGCTGAGTACTTGTAGAATATTCTGGGTGGCCAGCTGAGTGCCTAGGGCATGGGCGGGCGCAGTCTCGTCATTGTTGACTTTGAGTTGGCCGGTGGAGGACTGGTGGTCGGAGGACTGGGGCTCGCTGGCCAGACGGCCCGTTGAGAGGCGGTTGATTGAGAGAGACGCTTGCGCGGCAGGAGAAGACTGGCTTGCTTGAGCAAATGTGTTCTCTGCGTTGAGATAAAGGCAGAGGGTGGCAAGAAGTACTTGACCGAATTGACGTCGACCGACAGAAAAAAATACCCGTTTCTGCGGGGAGAACTCGGGTTGAAAACTGGTACTCATCTCTTCACCTGACGCGCGATATACATCATTGCGTGTCAATGTGCCCTCAAATATAGTCCTTTTCGTGAAGGCTGTTCTGAACTATCTCTCAAGGCACGCGGGGGCGCCTCCGCCCATTTGTCCTTGGGCCGCGACTTACTTAGGGCAACTGCAATATGAGTCTCCTTCAATCGAAACTTCACCCCCAGCGTGGTGCGCGTCTTCTCCTCGGTTCCGTGATAATCTTGGGGTTCTCGGGTGCTTGTCTGCAGTTTTCGAAGCTCTATCGACCCGTACCAGGGACAATTTGTCATTCTGAAGAAATTTGGACATATCAAGACAAAGACAGTCCTTTGATGAATCCAGGGCGAAGCTGTGTTGAGTGCCACGCGACCACCACCGAGGCCGTACACGCCCCACATTTTAAGATTGCGGGGACCGTGATGCACGATCTGCGGGAGGCTGATGATTGCAGAGGGGCGGCGAGTCAAACCCTGGTTCTCATTGACGCTCAGGGCGTTGAGCATGAAATACCAACCAATAGCGCTGGTAATTTTTGGCTACTTCCCGAGGTCGACTTCACCATGCCCCTTTTAGCAAAGATTGTGGACCGAGACGGCAATGAGCGCGTCAAGAAGGTACCGGTTGAGAGCGGAGACTGCGCGAGCTGTCATACCAAAGATGGAAAAAATGGCGCTCCCGGTCGATTGACTCCACCGGAAGTCAGCCAAGGGGCAGGGGGGGCTCGCTAACTATGTTCTCCGTGAATAATTCAGAGTTTTCGCTCAATATCACTCTTGAATCGCTCGAAGGGTAATATTGAGCCTTTCGACGCTGAACAAATTTGATTGAGTGTTTGCTCCCTCCTTGGGGATTCCATGTAAGTAAAATCTTTGCATGGGTGGAAACATGAAGAGTAGAGAACCATGGGCCAAAGAGAGACTTATTCTGTCGGCCTCTCTTGTCGACCTGTACTCCTTCTTGGGCCTAATAATGAATTTGCGCGTTGCACCTAACGAAAGGGACGCGACAATGGGTGAACCCCCGAGGGCTGTTTCATTGTCCGAATGGAGCCCCATACTGTCTTGTCCGCTTCGATAAAGATTTGCTAAAATGTGGTTGAAGGGCGGTGCGCGAGGGACAACTTCACTCAAGAGGGCGTTGACCCTTTGCAGGAGCATGGCGGAGGCTGCTGCAAAGGAGCGAGGAGCAAGGGTGTCACCAGAATAGGTGTAAGGGTGATCTCCCGCCCAGGCTATCAAGCGCGGTTGTTTTATGTCTTTCCCAAAGAGACGAATGGTGCGCTCTTTGAACTCCAGTTCCGCCTTGAGCCGATGGATGAGCAGATGCCCTTCTTCATCGGGAATATAATTTTCAATGTAGAGCAGCTTTCCGCCCAGGGAAAGCTGCATTTTGCGCTCCTTCTCTCTCAACTTTTCTCCCGTGGGTGTACACTCAGGAAACGCTGGGGGAGCGTTCTACTCCCTTTGGCCCGACCTATAAAAAGGATACTATCATGAAGCTCGTTTCTCTTGTTGTAATTATGATCTCCCTAGGTGCAATTGCCTGCGAAGAAGCTCCTCCTGCCTCACCATCGCCAAAGCTTGAGGTCGAAGCGGCCAAAGTAGAAGCCCTCCCAGAAAAATCTAAAGCAGAGCTGGCCGCCGAGGGGAAGTTGGCGGCAGAAGAGAGCAAGAGAAAGGCTGACGAAGAGAAAGCACAGGCGGAACTAGCAAAGAACCCTCTCACGGAGTGCTGTCGTGCTTTAGGAAAGAAAGGTTATACCGAACGCAGCATGGAGTATATGGGGGCTTCAAAAGTTTGCGGAGCGGGTATGACCGAGGGCAAGTCTCTCGCCGAGATTTCCGCGAGTATGAAAAAGGAGCTCAAGGGTAAGTCTCTACCCGAAGAATGTGCGAACTAGGGGGAGGAGCAGCTGATGAATCATGCCCTTGAGTTTGAAAATATTAGCCCGGTTCACGGTCGCATTTGCTATCGAGGTCGCTACCTCGAAGAGCGCGAGGCCTTGGAGAAACTCCAGATCTCACGTAGGGCGCAGCACGATTGTCAGCAACTTCCTCTTTCCGCACGCATTGAAATTTGTGGGCAGTTCTTGCGCGCGTTTGACGAGCATTTAGACGAGAATATTCGAACCCTCACTTGGGCGACGGGTAAGCCGATTTCTGAGGCGCGGGATGAGGTCGCGACCATGGGTTTCAGAACCCAAGCGCTGATGGACCTTGCGGGGCAGGCTCTCAAGGACGAAGAACTTCCGCGTAAAAATGGGACGCGCCGTTTGATTCATCGCGAGCCCCTTGGAGTGGTCCTGAATATTGCCGCCTGGAACTATCCCTATGTTGTTCCCATGAACGTAGTGGCCGCCGCTATCTTGGCGGGGAACTCCGTGTTGCTGAAGCATGCGGTGCAATCGGTTCAGGTAGGCGAACAAATCGAACGTGCGTTTGCTGCAACAGACGCACCCCCCGGATTAGTTCAAAACTTGATGGTCGATCATCTGACGGTCGAAAAAATTCTTCAGACAGGCCACATCGGACATGTTGCTTTCACTGGGTCGGTGCGGGGAGGGGCTGAGGTCTATCGAAATGTGGCAAGCGCTGGCTTTGCGAGTTGTGGGCTTGAATTAGGAGGAAAAGATCCAGCAATCGTCTTAGATGACGCTGAGCTGGGCTCGGCCGTGGACGCTCTTGTTTCGGGTTCGTTTTACAACGCAGGCCAGAGCTGTTGCGCTGTTGAACGTATTTACGTTTCCAAAAATATTTTATCTGATTTTGTAGAGGCATTTGTGGAAAGAACTCACACTCTACAGATGGGTGATCCCCTCTCCGAGGAGACGGCATTGGGGCCTGTTGTCTCAAATAAAGCAGCTCGCGCTATCGTAGAGCAAACTCGTGAGGCTCAACTTGCCGGAGCGCGCCAGGTAAGCTCGGATCATCGGTTTGATATTCCGGCCTTGAGTGATTGCTATTTGCCAGCGCGGGTATATGTCGATGTAGATCATAAAATGGCGCTCATGAGAGAGGAAAGCTTTGGTCCGGTGATAGGCATTATGCCCTTTGATGATGAGGAGCACGCTATTGATTTAGCCAACGATTCTCATTTAGGGCTCACGGCTTCGGTTTGGACTCAAGACGAAGAACGGGCATTGAGAATCATGCATCGACTGCAAGCCGGCACGGTCTACATGAACCGTTGCGACGCGGTTGATCCAGAGTTGCCTTGGGTGGGTGCGAAAAATTCTGGCCTTGGCCATAGTCTATCGGTTCTGGGTATTCAAAGTCTCACTCGTCCCAAAAGCTTTCAATTAAAGTCATCATAGATGAGTGCATTTGCATGTGATGACTTATTACCCAGAGATACAGTTTTTATCGTCCGACATGGGTACGGGCATTTTTACTCAAGTTGAGGATTGAAGAGCATGCAGTTTGATTCACCAGAGGACCTTGAACGGTATATCGACGAGAAAAACATTCGTTTTTTTAAAATGGGGGTAGTGGATATTGACGGCGTACTGCGCGGAAAATACATCAATCGATCGAAGTTTAGTTCGGCCCTGCGAGATGGTTTAGGGTTTTGTGATGTGGTAATGGGCTGGGATAGTCAGGATAAGCTTTACGAGAGGGGGGGGCTTACCGGCTGGCAGACCGGCTACAAGGATGCACCTGTAAGCCTGGACTTAAAATCAGTTCGACTTTTACCGGGGGAAGACGATACCCTATTTGTTTTGGGTAATTTGGGGGCACAATACGATAGGGCGTGTCCACGTTCCTTGTTGAGTCGTATATCAAAAAAGGCAAGCGAGCTAGGATATCAAGTTAGGGCCTCGTTAGAATACGAGTTTTTCGTATTTGATGAATCTCCTGAGAGTGTTCGGCGAAAGCACTACCGAAATCTCGTGCCTCTTTCACCGGGAATGTTTGGTTATTCTATTCTGCGCAATAGCGTGCATAGCGATTTGTACCGCGAGCTATTGGACGCGATGACCCTCCTTGAAGCTCCCATCGAAGGACTTCATACAGAAACTGGCCCAGGGGTGATGGAGGCTGCTCTTTGTCATGCACCAGTGTGCGAAGCGGGTGATAGAGCTGCTCTTTTTAAGACTTTTACCAAGGTATTTATGCAGCAGCGGGGGTACATGGCCACCTTCATGGCGAAATACAGCAATGACTACCCGGGGCAAAGTGGTCACGTGCACCTTTCTTTGGAAGACGAGCAGGGTAAAAATGTATTTCATTCACCTAACGGTTCAGGGGCGCCCCTAGGAGCAATGAGCGATACGTTTCGTCACTTTGTGGCTGGGCAGGTGCAACTTTTGCCGCAGCTCTTGCCCATGGTGTGTTCCACCGTCAACGCATATCGCCGGCTAGTGCCAGGTTTTTGGGCACCGACTCACGCAAGTTGGGGGATTGACAATCGTACAACAGCGGTGAGAGCAATTGTAGGCGGCCCTTCAAGCGCTCGTAGCGAGTACCGCCTGGGGCCTGCCGATGCGAACCCCTATTTGGTTCTTTCGGCGGCTCTCGCGAGTGGCTTATATGGAATAGAGCATCAATTAGAAATTCCACCCGTTGAAGGCAATGCCTACGAGAAAGTCCCACCTGGTACACCTCGATTGGCGAGTTCTTTGGGCGAAGCCACTACTTTATTTCACGCATCACAGGTAGCTCGTGAATTATTTGGAGATGTATTTGTTGACCACTTTTCGATGACGCGATTTTGGGAAGAGCAGGAATATCAAAAACACGTAAGTGACTTTGAACTCAATCGATATTTTGAGGTCATTTAATGACACGAGCAGAGTCGTTGATTGGTGACTACAACTATCCCTCTCGATACAAAGTAGGGGCTGGGCGCTCACAGGAGCTACCAGAATTATGTCGCTTACGAGGAATGAAGCGGCCCTTGGTCGTGACCGACCGGGGCGTGCAGGGCCTACCTTGGTTTGAGCCCCTGATGGGTGCCCTAAAAAAAGCAGGGCTAGAAGTATTTGTATTTGCCGATGTTCGCTCCAATCCTCTTGCCGAAGAAGTGCGACATGCCATCAGTTTTTTGAAAGAGAACGCTTGTGATGGTGTAATTCTTTTAGGGGGAGGCAGCGCGATGGATGTAGGAAAATGCGTCGCCTTAGCTGCGAATAATCCGGGGGATGTACTCGATTATGAGGACGGGGCTGAAGACGTGCCCCACGCTCAAGCAGCCAACATTTTACCTATGATTGCACTGCCGACCACTGCCGGTACGGGCTCAGAAGTTGGTCGGGCTGCGGTGATCGTCAATGAAAGGCAGGAGAAAGTAGTTATATTTCATCCAGATCTGCAGCCCCACGATGTGATTGCAGATCCCAGATTGACTTTGGGGCTTCCGGCGACCTTGACCGCCCATACTGGTGTGGACGCTTTCACTCATTGCTTTGAAGCCTGGTGTTCTCCCGGTTTTCACCCCATGGCAGACGGCATAGCCCTAGAAGGAATGCGCCTCATCAAGGAATTTTTGCCCAGGGCTTATGCCAATGGTCAAGATTTGGAGGCCAGAACTCAATTGATTGTCGCATCAAGTATGGGGGCGACGGCTTTTCAAAAAGGTTTGGGGGTGGTGCACGCTATTTCTCATGCTTTGGGTGGAAAGTTGGGCGTACACCACGGTTTGGCCAACGCCATCATGCTTCCCTATTGTATGGTATTTAATCGTGAGGCAATCGAGACTCGATGTTCTATTGTGGCACGTCACTTGGGTCTTGCTCCTGCAAACTTTGAAGAATTGCTTCTTTGGGTTCTTCAATTTCGAGCTGAGCTCGGTATTCCGCACACATTGCAGGGCGTTGCCCAAATGTCCCCCGACATGGCAAGGACCCTCGCCCCCTTGGCCAAGCGAGATGCTTCGCTAGCGGGTAACCCAAAAAAAGCCAACGAAGCTGATTTAGAGCAGATCATGCGGAACGCACTACTAGGTAACTTGCAATGACAAATATGAAATCTTCAGGTGTTACTGAAAACACTCGGGAGAACGTCCACCGCATTATCCCTCCCCAAAAACGACGCAACGGGCGTGATAGAGAAAGTGAACGCACGTGGGGTTTTGCGGACTCAAAATTTGAGGTGAGTGGCGAAAGCATTGTTTTTAATACCGAGAGATATCCAGTCGGGGGCAAAAGACTCGACAACTTTGCGCCATTTATTGAACATGCGGTAGGTATACCTTTTGACCCCCAAGACAGACATCAAGTTGTCGAACCCGTGATCTCAGCGAGTGTCGACTCTTCGGACCTTTACAAGGAACTGAGCGCTGCTTTTTTCTCTCAAGATGAGAACGCTAACAAAGTTTCCATCGACCCCTCAATTCGTCTTCGTCGCGCTCACGGGCATCACCTCGAAGAGATTTATCGAGTGCTCTTTGAGAGAATCGATAGAATCCCAGATCTCGTAGTATTTCCAGAGACCGATGCTGACGTCCAGTCCATTTTAGCGCTAGCCGTGAAGCACAATGCGTTGGTGATACCTTACGGTGGAGGCACCTGTGTCACTCAGGCTCTAGAGTGCATCGAGACCGACCGAGCGATTATTTCCCTTGATATGTCGCGGATGGATAGGGTCCAGTGGATAGACACTCGCCAAAATTTGGCATGCATTGAGGGAGGGGCAGTTGGCCGCGTTCTCGAAGAAGACTTGCGCCAAGCGGGTTATACCTTGGGCCACGAGCCAGACAGCATGGAGTTTTCGACGATGGGCGGCTGGATTGCAACGGCCGCCAGTGGGATGAAGAAAAATCGATACGGCAATATCGAAGACATCCTCGTTGATGTGACCGTGGTGACGCCGGGAGGGGTCGTCTCTCAACCTGGAAATGCCCCTCGGACCAGCCATGGATTGGATATGCGTAAACTGATGCTCGGCTCTGAGGGCATGTTGGGCGTCATCACTCGCTGTGTGGTGAAGATTCACAAAGCCCCGCAAGTGCAGCGCTACGGGTCGCTGGTATTTCCCGCCTGGGAGCAGGGCCTTGCTTTTATGGAGAGAATTTCATCCCTCCAAGCCATCCCAGCAAGCGTACGCTTGGTGGACAACCTCCAATTTCAATTTGGCCGAGCTTTAAAACCAGCATCGGGCTCCAGCCTGGCACAAACACTGCAAAAGCTCTTTGTAACCCAGATTCACGGAGTCGATCTTGAGAAGATGGTCGCCTGTACCCTTGTCTATGAGGGCGAAGACGAAGAGCAAAGAAACCTTGAAAACCGTATTGGTAAAATCGCGAAGAGCTACGGAGTTTTTGGGGCGGGTAGTTCCGCTGGAAAAGATGGGTACAATCTCACATTTGGCATTGCGTATATTCGTGACTTTCTCTTGCAATATTGGGTAATGGGAGATTCATTTGAGACATCAGTACCCTGGGGAAAGGTAAATCTTGTGATCGAGTCCGTGAAACAAGCGGTGCACAAGACTCACCAAGAACTATCCATGAAAGGACGCCCTTTTGTCACGGCTCGCGTGAGTCAAGTTTATCAATCAGGTTGTTGTGTCTATTTCTACATTGGCGCGCACTACAAGGGGCTCAGCGACCCGGTGTGCGCTTTTCGGCAATTTGAGCAAGAGTCGCGCCAAGCAATTTTGGACGCAGGCGGATCTCTTTCTCATCACCATGGCGTAGGCAAAGCGCGCGCAAACTTTTTGCCCAGGGTACAATCGGCAGAGGCCGCTCGTTGGGCTCGGACTATTCAGAAATCCCTCGACCCCCATGGTGTTTTCGCCTCAGGAAATCAAAACATATGACGTGTTTATGATGTGAGCGGGGCATCTCTTGCGATAAAGAAGGTGGCGGCGCAGGGGGTGTCCGGGGGGAAGGCGGGGGTGTTCAAACTCACCCCCCTTATCGTGCTCGAAACCCAACTTTTTCATCAAGTTGCGCGAGGGCGTATTGCCCGGAACGGTAAAAGCCACAAGTTCTTGGACAGCCAATGCGCTAAAGGCAAATTCAATGGACGCTTGGGCTCCTTCTAGGGCATAGCCCTGACGCCAGAACTTGGGTGCCAACCGCCAAGCAATTTCAAGGGTCGGCCCGATGCGCTCCTGGACCGGAGGAATATCAACCACGGGAGAAATTCCGATCATGCCGATAACTTTTCCCCCTATACCTTCGCTGAGTTGATGTTCAACCGCCCAAAAACCAAAACCGTGTTGTTTGATATCGCTGGCCACGCCATCGAGCATGGTAGAACTTTCCTCGTAGGAGAGAGGTCCGGGCAAGAACTTGTTGACGAGTACATCCCCGTTGAGTTGGAAAAAAAGGTGATGATCTTCTGGGCGCCAGGGGCGTAGATGTAGTCGAGCCGTTTGTAATGTGGGCGCAGGACCGCACTGGAGTCGCAGACGGCGACGCGCAAGGGCGCTGCCCTGGGCAGGGGGGTGGGGGGCGAGGTCGACGGCGCCAGCTTGAAGAAAAGGCGAGAGGTTCGCACGGGGCGCATTGATCCACAGGCAGGGTAGACGAGACGCCCTGAGGTGCTGTTTGAGCGAACGCAGTAATTGAGCCGAGAGACGGCGCCCAAATGAGCTTTTGGGTACAGCCAGGAGCTGAAGCTCTGAGCCTACGACATTCTCTAGTTGTGGCGGTCCCGAGAGTGCCATCGCGATAATGCGTTGGTCTTCGAGCGCGACCAGGCAATGCCAGCGTAGGGCGGTCGCTTGGCCTGTCTGATGAGAGGACTTTTGTAGGATACTTTTGAGCCGTACCTTTGCCTGCTCGAGGCTACGAGTACCCAGGCCCTTATGATAGAGGAGAGAGAGTTGCTCTAAGTCTTCGAGGGTTGCACCGCGTATTTGCACCTAGGCTATCTCCTTTTGTTTTTGATTCACCCTGGAAAGGGGGCTGCTCTGGGAGTCTTTCTGTTTTTTTCCTTCTGAGATGCTTTTGCGTACACACTTTAGAAAGTCGTCTTGAGCAAAGGGCTTGGGTAGAAACCTGGGAGAGGGTAAAATATGCTCTAGCTCTTTAGGAAGATGGGTTGCATTGCCGCTAACGAGAACCGTCGGTGGGCGGAGCCCCTGCTGGTCGAGTAGTAGCGTGAGCTCAACGCCGCCCATGAGAGGCATTGAGAGATCACTGACTAGGACGTCAAAGCATGCGCCTTCGCGAATGAGGGTGAGCGCTTCCTGGCCATTGTTTACGCTAATGACAGTGTAGCCTACCTGTTCCAAAGTGCGTTGGGTCGCCCTTCGAAGAAGATCGTGATCTTCTACCAATAGTACGCGCGCCCGAGGCTGCAAAACCGGCTGGCGGCTCACGGAGACTCGCCTGGGGGAAGCCGAAAGGCGACTTGCCGGAAACTCCAGCCGAATGCAGGTACCCTCGTTTAGCTGACTTCGCACCTCAACTTTGCCCCCCAGTCGCTGTACGATATTGTGAACGGTGGCCAGACCTAGACCCGTGCCTTTGGGCTTGGTGGTAAAGAAGGGAGTGAATATATTTTCTATTGTCTCCTCGGACATTCCTATTCCCGAATCAGCCACCTCGATGTAAGCGACCGTCTCTTGGTCGACGATGCATCCAGTGCTGATGGAGACGGTTCCACCATGGGGCATGGCGTCGCGAGCGTTGACAGCCAAATTGAGTACAATTTGTTCAAGCTGCCCTTGGTCGGCCTCTACCGAGAGTCCCTCTGTACTGCCCTGCGTTTCGACGAGAATCTCGTCTCCTAAAAGGCGGGAGAGCATAGGGGTAATCGACTCGAGCATTTCATCGAGATTGACAGCATCGACCTCGAACACGCCGCCCTGGCTAAAAGAAAGCAATTGTCCAGTCATGACGCGAGCTCTCTCCGTTGCCTCATCAAGGTCGTCCAAAAGCTCTTGCAAAGAATCTTTGTCTTCACCTTCTGTGCGTAACGAACTTGATACGCTCGTCATTACGCTGAGCAAGTTATTGAAATCGTGCGCCACCCCACTCGCCAATTGCCCCACAGGTTCCAAAGTGCGTGCCGAGAGAAAGCGTGATTCAGCCTCGAATTTCTCGTGGCTCACTAGTTCGGCCTCTTTGCTGGCGGCCTCTTTCATGTGCACGATTCTGTCCAAAATATAGGCAGACAGAAGGAGCGCCACTGTATTTTGCGTCCATGACAGCACTATCACGTGTTCGGGGAGAGGTGTGGGTAGATGACCCAGAGCCTCAGACCAGGAAATGAAGGCGAGGCCCACGACGCTCTCGACGCATACAAAAATAGCGGCGGTTCGTCCCAGGGTTGCTCCTGCAAACAGAAGTGCGGTCAGTAAAAACGAGCCCCCCCCGCTGGAGAGCCCGCCATTAGTCCACAGGCCCACGAAAATAACCGGTACGAAGGGAACGCTAATAGCGAGGCTTGCACTGCGCTCACCCTTGAGAAAGAGGAGAGCATAAGCAATGGCAACAATGAGAGCCCCCCCTGCAAAGTTTGGCCAGGTCTTTTGCCACAGAGTGCCCAAGCTTGGCCAGATGATGCCAGCGGAGACCAAGAGAACCACGGTCATCGCGTGGAGATCGGTTCTCACGAGCTCTCTGCGGCGAACGCATTCAGCCTCTAGTGCACCACTCCCCAACTTTTTCGGGTTAGCTCCCATCAAGGCCATAGTATCGAAGAGCTTGCTGAGCGCGAGGACAAAGGTGGGCAGAGACCATCAATTGTAGAAATAACGTAAAAAGGCCGAGCAATTGCCCGGCCTTGAGAGGTAGATTTACAGATTGTTGAGGGGAGTCGAGTTAGACTCGTGCGGCGGTCGTACCAGCCTCGCCAAAACCGACTTCGGCGGTGCGTATGTCCACGTTCTCTTCCTGAGTATCAAAGGGGGCTCGTCCAATTTGCTGGGTGCCCAGGGAGGGAACTATGGCCGCCAGCACATATTGCTTAAACCAGTACCACCACAAACTAGGCACTTTGAGTTCACTGGTGATCTCCGGCGCGAGTTTTTCGTGGGCCTCTTTGAGTATGCTCCAGTGCATATTCGCCTGCTCATGATGAGCTGTATGGTAGCCATTACCAAAGAGAAAGAAGTTGAGAGACCAACTCACAAAGTTACGACTATGGTTCATCTTTGACCATGGGTCGGTGTGCACGTGCTGGTCGTAATTGAAGGTATGTACTGTCCAGAGTGACACTACTGCTGGAAATCCCATCGTGAAGGCCCATAAAATCAAGCCAGAGCGTACCCCGTAGAGTTGAATGGCGAGGGCAATCATTGCCGCGTGGGCGCCATAACAGAAGACATATTGGCCCATGTACTTTCGAAACTGGGCGGGATTCTTTTTCTTTACGCGATCTAAAAATTCTTTGGTTGGAACGGACTGAAAGTACGCGGAGACAAAGAAGTAGGTCGAAGCCACCAAGAAGTTGTGTTTATTGGAATAGCGCCAGGTGATAGTCGCGTCCCCGGGCTTGTTCACGTACTTATGGTGATTGAGATTGTGGGTAGGAATCCATGCAAAGGTCGGAAATCCGTAAAATATAGAGATCCAATAGCCGAAAAGCTCGCTCGCCTTCTTATTTTTGAAGACGGGGGCGTGCAGATGGTTATGAGCAACTACTGCGGCAGAAACCGCAAAATAGAAGCTAAAAACGCTCAAATAGGGGAGGTATTCGGGATGGATATACTGAAAGGCAATGAGCCCGGGCATGAGCACGAACATCCAGAGCAATGTACGGTAATCGGCTGCGTATCGAAGCATGGGTAGTGTCGAGAGGGGGAAAGGCGCATATTTCGCGCATTTGGTGGAGCGTGGCTATATCATGCTCTTCGTACCATTCGAGCTTTGCACCTGTAGAAGCGCCTTTTATGACTAGTCCGTGACGTCTGAGCGGATAATTTAATGCTTTAGAAACAGTAATAGTCAGATTTTATAATATTGTTGCTATAGAGATGTGTAATTGAGCGCAAAATCATGCGCCCTCTGGTCTTGGTCAATTTGGTGTCTGGCGGAATAGTAAGGAGAAATAGGAGCTATTATTTCTCCTGCGCTAAGTGTGGGCTAGCCTCGAAAAAAGATGAAAAAGGTAGATCAGGTAGAGGAAGCAGTAAGCGTTTCGCCTTTGCCAAGCCGAAGACTTTCAGCACTTACAGATTTAAATGATCTCGAAGTATTCGCTCGGGTGGTGGAGCAATCCGGTTTTTCCCGCGCTGCGCGTCAGTTGGGTGTGCCGGCATCGACCGTGAGTCGCCGAATTGCACGCCTTGAGGAGAGTCTGGGCGTGCGACTGTTGCAGCGTACGACACGAACGATGAATCTAACCCAAGCGGGAAGGATCTATTTTGAACGGATCAGTCGAGCGTTGAGAGAGCTTTCGGCCGCGGAGAATTCTCTACGCGAGGTTCAGGGTAGTCCTCGGGGGCTGATTCGTATAGCCACGGTGAACGAGAGTTTTGTTGAGGGAGTGCTCTTTGACTTTTTGAAGGAGTTTCCTGATGTTTCTCTTGAAATCGACAAATCTCACGAGCGCGTCGATCTGGTAGCCGGTGGCTACGATCTTGCTCTGCGGGCGGGGGTTCTTCCTGACTCATCGCTGATAGCCCACAAACTGATGAGTTCGGGGCCGATATTATGTGCGTCTCCCGATTATCTGAAAGAGCGAGGAACTCCGCGCACTGTGAGTGAAATTCCAGCTCATGATTGTGTGATACTTGGCACCTCATGCACTGCCGCTAACTGGCAACTCTCGGCTGCAGGTGGGGGAGTGCAAAGCGTGCACGCTGCGGGGAGAGTCGCCGTCAACGGCTTCTCTTCAGCCGTCGAGGCTTGCCGGCGCGGTTTGGGAATTGGACTTTTTCCTCAGGGATTTATTGTGCATTTACTTGATTCAGGCGAGTTAGTTCAGATATTGCCAGAACTCTCACCGCCAGCCGGAGGAATGTGGATAGTGCACCCCAGCAGAACTCTCTTGTCTCCAGCGGTGCGCGCCCTCATCGACTACATCAAGTCTTCCTTTCTTCACCAGGGTGCCTCTCTCAATGATCGGCAGCGCGCAGGGTTTTCTTCGTCGGATCGGGACTAGTACCAAAGGTCGGAACTTCGTGCCGGGTTTTGGTACCCATGAGACAAAAAGTAGTACCGAGGGCAAATAGGGAGGCTATTGCGGGTTTCATCAGGCCCCCACTTCAGTTGGGTCTGGTGA
>Ga0256845_1000784_pt1 | contig 27709 bp, 27 predicted proteins | sample RiftiametaG_FD_189101 | JGI IMG/M metagenome (GOLD analysis project Ga0256845, IMG submission 189101) | Tube worm associated microbial communities from hydrothermal vent at the East Pacific Rise, Pacific Ocean - Riftia | ecosystem: Host-associated > Annelida > Integument > Unclassified ... | reverse complement strand
AAAATGAGCAAAAAAGTCATCTTAATGATACTTGATGGTTGGGGAAATTCACCCGACCCAAAAGTTTCTGCAATCGATCATGCAAACACACCTTTTATCGATTCACTTTATAAAAAATATCCTTTTGCCACTTTAAGAACCGATGGAGAACATGTTGGTTTACCAACTGGTCAAATGGGAAATAGCGAGGTTGGACACATGAATTTAGGCGCTGGTAGAATTGTATATCAAGATTTAGCCAAAATAAATATGGCTATTGAAAATGATACATTGAAAGATGAAAAAGTATTGATTGACGCGCTTAAATATGCGACAGACAACAATAAAAATGTTCACTTTTTAGGATTACTAAGTAATGGAGGCGTACACGCACACACCAATCACTTAAAAGGATTTATTGATGCTGCAAACAATGCAGGAGTTCAAAATTCATATGTACATGCATTTACAGATGGACGCGATGTTGACCCAAAATCTGGAAAAGGATATGTACAAGATTTAGAAAATCATATTGCAGGAACAAATACCAAATTAGCAACAATTACTGGTCGTTACTACGCAATGGATAGAGATACACGTTGGGAACGTGTTCAATTAGCTTATGATGCACTTGTAAATGCAGTAGGAACAAAAGCTAACAATGCTATAGAAGCAATTCAAGCAAGCTATGATGCAGATGTTACTGATGAATTTATAAAACCAATCATTCTTACTAATTCCAATGATGAGCCAGTTGCAACAATTCAAAAAGATGATGTTATTATCTTTTTCAACTTTAGAACTGATAGAGGTCGTGAATTAACAGAAATGTTAAATCAAAAAGATTTCCCAGAATACAATACGAAGAAATTAGACCTATACTATGTAACTATTACTAATTACAATGATAAATTCAAAAACATAAAAGTCATTTTTAACAAAAAAAATATTACTGAAACCTTAGGTGAAGTTCTTGCCAGAAATGGTAAAAAACAAATTAGAATTGCTGAAACAGAGAAGTATCCGCACGTTACTTTCTTCTTTTCAGGCGGGCAAGAAGAACCGTTTGAAGGTGAATCCCGTATTTTAAAAAACTCTCCTAAAGTTGCAACATACGATTTACAACCAGAAATGAGTGCTTACGAATTACGTGATGCTTTAGTTGCTGATTTGAAAAAAGGAGAAGCAGATTTTGTATGTTTAAATTTTGCAAATGGAGATATGGTTGGTCATACTGGCATCATGGAAGCTGCTATAAAAGCTTGCGAAGCTGTTGATAAATGTGTAAAAGACGTTATAACTACTGCATTAGAAAATGATTATACAACCATCCTTATTGCAGACCATGGTAATTGTGAAACCATGATTAACCCTGATGGCTCACCACATACTGCACATACAACCAATCCAGTTCCTGTTATTTTAATAGATAATGAATTAACCCATATTAAAGATGGTGTACTAGGTGATATTGCACCAACCATTTTAAAACTTATGGACATAGAGCAACCTAAGGCCATGACACAACATGCTTTGGTATAATTAAGTACATCAAAAAAATAAATGTTGTACTTTTGTGCTGAACTCAAGCCTATAATTTAATGAATTTTAATAATCAACTTATTATTGCTGTTGATTTTGACGGCACTATTGTTGAAGATGCTTACCCAAAAATAGGCAAACCTATGATGTTTGCTTTCGATACATTAAAGAAACTTCAAGCTGAAGGACATCGCCTTATTTTATGGACCTATAGGTGTAGTGATAAATTAGATGAAGCCGTAAAATTCTGTGAGGAAAACGGCATCTTTTTTTACGCAGTAAACAGTAGTTTTCCTGAAGAAGAGTTTAGTGAAGCTGTTAGCAGAAAAATTCATGCAGATTTATTTATTGACGACAGAAATATGGGTGGTTTCTATGGCTGGGGCGAAATTTACCATACACTTATTGACCCTGAATTCAGCTTAGAAAAGAAAAAGAAAGGCTTCTTTGATTTCTTTAAGTAAACTACCTCAAGGCAAGCCCACGAGGTATTAAAAGGAAACAAATTTTAACATTTCGATACAAGCATCGGGATATTAAACTCATTGGTGGGAATAAATCCTTCTTAAATCAATTCGAAATAAGATTTATCAATAAACTCTCTATGGTCTGGATGAGCAATATTCACTAGTGCTTTAACACGTTCCTTAATAGTTTTACCATATAAATTTGCAATACCATATTCCGTAACAACATAATGCACATGCGACCTAGTTGTAACAACTCCAGCACCTGGTTTTAAATAAGGTACAATTCTACTAATACCTTTTCGAGTTATAGAAGGCAAAGCAATAATAGCTTTTCCTCCTTCACTTAAAGATGCTCCTCGAATATAATCCATTTGACCACCTACACCAGAGTACATTTTTGTTCCAATAGAATCTGCACATACCTGTCCTGTTACATCTACTTCAATAGCAGAATTTATAGCTACCATTTTTGGATTTTGCTTAATAATAGACACATCATTCACATAATCTGAGGCACGCATTTCTACAAACGGGTTATCATCAACATAATCATACAAACGCTTAGAGCCCACCAAAAATGTTGCTAATGCTCTACCAGAATTTATACCTTTATAATTTCCGTTAATAACATCCTTTAATATCAAATCTATAACACCGTCAGAAAACATTTCGGTATGTAATCCTAAATCTTTATGATTCGTTAAGCGTGATAATACAGCATTTGGGATTGTGCCTATTCCCATTTGCAAGGTGCTTCTATCTTCAATTAAGCCAGCAATATAATCTCCTATTTTATTTTCGATAGCAGTTGGGTTTCCAAAAGAGTGTTCAGGAATTGATTCATTACACTCAACAAACAAATCAATTTCGGTATGATGAATAATACCATCGCCATGAGTTCTTGGCATTTGTTGATTTACTTGAGCAATAACTATTTTTGCATTATCAATAGCCGCCAAAGTAGCTTCAACAGACACACCTAAAGAACAATACCCATGTTTATCTGGAATAGACACATGAATTAAAGCTACATCAACAGGTAAAATATTTCGTTTAAATAATAATGGTAATTCACTTAAAAATACTGGTGTATAAGACCCATTTCCTGAAGTTAAAGTATGGCGTACATTATTACCAATAAAAAATGAATTTACATGAAAACTATCTTTTAAATCTGGGTTTGCATAAGGCGCATCTCCTTCAACATGTAAATGACAAACCTCAACATTTCTTAACTCCTCATAACGTTCGGTCATTGCTTTCATAAGCAATTGTGGTGCAGCCGCAGCAGCTTGAACATATACTCTATCCTTACTTTTTATAACTTTTACAGCCTCATCAGCACTTACTACTTTATACATAATTTGTTTTGGTATTTATATTACAAAATTATTTATAATTAAGCTTATAAAAACTGTCAAAAGTCATATAACTATAAATTATTGGAATTTTATTTTAAGTATCTTTGCCATTATTTTTGAAGTATGATTATAGTAAAAACTAAAGAAGAAATTGAATTAATGCGAGAAAGCGCATTAATAGTATCTAAAACATTAGGGGAAGTTGCCAAAGAAATTAAACCAGGCGTAACAACTCTACAATTAGATAAAATTGCTGAAACATGTATTAGAGACATGGGTGCTATTCCTGGATTTTTAGGGTTATATGATTTTCCTAATACACTTTGTATGAGTCCGAATACTCAAGTTGTTCATGGTATTCCTAATAGCGAACCATTAGTAGAAGGCGATATTATTTCTATTGATTGTGGTGCTTTAAAAAACGGGTTTTATGGAGATCATGCCTATACATTTGCTGTTGGTGAAATTGATAAGGAAACTGAAAAACTACTTCAAGTAACTAAAGAATCTCTTTACATTGGCATTCGCGAATTTAAGTTAGGAAATCGTGTTGGCGATGTTGGTTATGCTATTCAAAAATATTGTGAAGACCATGGTTATGGTGTTGTTAGAGAATTGGTTGGACATGGTTTAGGAAAAAAAATGCACGAAGACCCTGAAATGCCAAACTATGGAAAACGTGGTCGTGGCAAAAAATTTATTGAAGGACAAGTAGTTGCTATTGAACCTATGATTAATTTAGGAACACACCGTATTAAACAACATCGTGATGGTTGGACAATTACAACGTTAGACAATAAACCGTCTGCACATTTTGAACATGATGTTGCTATTGTAAATGGTAAACCAGAATTACTTTCAACTTTTGCATACGTTTATGAAGCATTAGGTATAGAAAGTAATGAAGAAGAAGAATTTAGACAACACGCTTTAGTTTTATAATTATGAAAATATCTGAGATCCCTCAAAAAGAGCTTGCAAAAGGAATTAAAGGACGTTATTTTCACACAAAATCTAACACCATAGGTTTTATTGATATTGAAAAAGGCGCTGTTTTACCAGCACATTCTCATACTCATAAGCAAATAACACAAATCACAGAAGGTAAATTAGAGATGACTATTGATGGTGTAACACAAGTTTTAGAATCTGGTACAATTCATTTTATTCCATCAAACGTAGCACACAGTGCTGTTGCATTAACAAACTGTAAAGTAACTGACATTTTTAACCCAGTAAGAGAAGACTATAAGTAATATATTTTTGAAAAAACTCTTTAAACTCATACTAAACACTATTCCTAGACCTTTATTAATTAGGTTAAGTTATGTTGCTCGTCCAATTTTAGCCTTCTTTTTAAAAGGAAACACTTTTACCGACCCAATAGATGGAAAGAGTTTTAAAACCTTTTTACCATATGGTTATGGCAACCAACGTAATAATGTATTATCTCCTTCTACTTTAAGTTTAGAACGTCATCGTTTATTGTGGTTATATCTAAAAAATGAAACTGATTTCTTTTCAGCAAATAAAAATGTTTTACATTTTGCCCCAGAGCAAGCATTTTATAAACGATTCAGAAAATTAAAAAACCTCAATTACACAACTACAGATTTGAATTCGCCTTTGGCAGATATAAAAGCTGATATTTGCAACCTTCCCTTTGAAAATGATAGTTATGATATAATTTTTTGCAACCATGTATTAGAACATATTCCACACGATATTAAAGCTATGCAAGAATTGTATCGGATTTTAAAACCAGGAGGTTTTGGTGTGTTTCAAATTCCACAAGATTTAAATAGAGCATCTACTTTTGAAGATGATGCAATTACCAATAAAAAAGAACGCGCAAAAATATTCGGACAATATGACCATGTTCGTATTTATGGTCGTGATTATTTTGACAAACTTCGTTCGATAGGTTTTAAAGTTGAAGAGGTGAACTATACTGCAACACTTTCTAATGAAGAAATAAACAAATATTGTTTAGCAAAAGGTGAAATTATTCCAGTAGTTTCAAAATAAAAAAAGCTGAACTAAATAAATTTAGAACAACATTTCTTTAATCAAAAGATTAATAGCACTTATAAGACACAATACTTTTTAAAAAGTCACATATAAAAACTACTCAGGAAAATTATTCAAATTTAAAGCATCAAGTTCGTTCATATTATTTTCAAAAACAATAAACACTTTAAGTTCTGGATGTGCTTTTAAAAACTTGGTTATTTTCTCAATTCCCATAGCCTGAAATGCAGTTGCATAGGCATCTGCAGTCATACAATTATTCGTAATTACTGATACACTTAAAATATTTGTTTTACTTGGATAACCTGTTTTTGTATTGATGATATGTGCATAACGATTCCCGTTTTTATCTACTTTAAATTTCCTGTAAGAACCAGACGTAGCCATAGATTCATCTTGTAAATTAATAACTTTTAAAATGGATTGCTCGCCATCAAAACGCGGTGTATCAATACCAACTGTCCAAGGTTTTAAACTTTCAACATTCTTACCTTTACAATGTATTTCCCCTCCAATTTCAACTAAATAATTTGTAATATTTTGACTTTCTAAAAAATTAGCAATTACATCTACACCATAACCTTTTGCAATGGCATTAAAATCTATAAAAGTGCCTTTTGGTTTATTAATTCTATAACCTTCCTTATCTGTAAAATGAAATACTTTATCTAAACCAACGGATAACATTAAACTATCAATTTTCAAACTATCTAATCCTATAATTTTTCCTTCAGGACCAAAATCCCAAGCATTTACGACTGCTCCAATAGTAGGATCAAAAACACCATTGGTTTCTTTATATATTTCTTTTGAAGTTTCAAAAACTTTCACAAAATGCACATCAACTTCAACAACTTCATTTCTATTCAATTTAGAAATATCTGAATTAGTTTGATAGGTTGACATTGATTTATTAATAACATAAAACAAGCTATCAAATTGCTTATCATAGTTAACTTCTGAATCATAAATCACGGAATACGACGTACCAAAAATTAATCCAGAAAGTTTAATGTTTTTTGGCTTTTTAACACATGAAAAAACAAAAAAACAAATCAATAAAACAGTTATTTTTTTCATTTTAATTAAGATTTGTTTCAATTACTTGTATTCCGTTGTATTCAATTAAATATTCTTCGTTTAAATAAATTAGTAAATCTTTACTTTTAGAATTCCCTAAACCAACACCTGCATATAAAATTTTTGCATTATTTTCTCTAGCATGTTTTTTGAAAGTTTCCATCCAAACTACATCATAATTATTTGGATTATCAGGCAATAAAACAGCTTTAACAACAATAAAAAAATACTGTTTACTCTTATCCATACACACAAACTGTGGATGCTTTTTTAGTTTACTATTTATAGCTATAAACTCAAAACCACATTGCTCTAATTCTTTCCCAACATGGTTCATAGCTAGGTTGTGTAATTCTTGTTTTGTAAGCGGTTTACTCATAGGTGCAAAAATAAAACAAAAAGCCCAACACTTTCGTATTGGGTTTTGTTTATTATGAAATGCTGAAACTAGATCAGCAAACAATTTTGTCAAATGCGATTTATCCTCTATCCTCCAAAGTCATCAAAACGTATATTCTCGTCATCAAGACCAAAGTCCTCTCCCATTTTCTGAACAGCATTGTTCATTAATGGTGGTCCACAGAAATACAATTCTAAATCTTCTGGCGCATCATGTTTTGATAAATATTGATCGATTACTACTTGATGAATAAAACCTGTAAAACCGTCGCCTTCTTCATCATTTACATCAGTTTTAAGTTTCCAATTATCAGCTTCAGTTGGATCTGATAATGCAATAAAAAATTTAAAATTTGGAAAATCTTTTTCTAATGCTCTAAAATAATGTATGTAAAACAACTCAGCTTTGGAACGCCCTCCATACCAATACGTTACTTTACGACCAGTTTTTAAGGTTCTGAATAAATGATATATGTGTGAACGCATTGGAGCCATTCCTGCCCCACCACCAACGTATAACATTTCAGCTTCAGATTCATTAATAAAAAACTCACCGTAAGGTCCTGAAATGATTACTTTATCTCCTATTTTTTGATTAAAAATATAAGATGAAGCTATGCCTGGATTAACATCCATCCATCCACCTTTGGCACGATCAAAAGGAGGCGTAGCCACACGAACATTAAGCATTATTTTTCTTCCTTCAGCAGGATAAGAAGCCATAGAATATGCTCTTTCTACAGTTTCTGTATTCTTCATAACTAAAGGCCATAGTCCGAATTTCTCCCAATCTGCTTTAAACTTATCTGGCTCTCCTGGATGATCTTCTGGATGTGCTGAAACATCCATTTCTGAAAATTTTATTTCACATTGAGGAATTTCAATTTGAATATATCCACCAGCTTTGTAGTTCATATCTTCTGGAATTTCAACTACAAACTCTTTAATGAATGTTGCTACATTATAGTTTGAAACTACTGTTGCTTCCCATTTTTTAATTCCAAAAATTTCTTCTGGAATTGTAATATCCATGTCTTGTTTTACTTTCACTTGACATGCTAAACGTACTCCATGTTGTAATTCTTTTCTACTAAAATGAGGAATCTCTGTTGGAAGTGCTTCTCCTCCTCCAGAATTCACATGACATTCACATTGAATACATGTTCCACCTCCACCACAAGCAGATGGTAAGAATATTTTTTGAGCACCAAGAGTTGTTAATAAACTATCTCCTGAACTTACTTCAATTTCTCGCTCACCATTAATAGTAATTTTTACTGGTCCAGATGGTGATAATTTTTGTTTTACAACTAATAACAACCCTACTAATAATAATGTGATTATTAAAAAAGCGATTACTGTTGTAATTATTATTCCTAAAGTACTTGCTGCTAATATCATGTTACTCTATTACTTTTGTATTGTTAGCTAACTCTTTATTTTTTTCGTCTAAGTCTTCGGTTGAATCAACTTTTACAGTTTTTTCTTCTGTAATTTCTTCTTCATCTCCTCCTGTTAACATACCTCCAAAACTCATAAACCCAATGGCCATTAATCCTGTGATGATAAATGTAATTCCTAATCCTCTTAAAGCTGGCGGCACATTTGAATACCTAATTTTCTCACGAATTGCTGCAATTGCTAAAATGGCTAAAAACCATCCTATTCCTGAACCAATTCCGTAAACGGTTGCTAATCCTAAAGTTGGAATTTCACGAGATTGCATAAATAATGAACCTCCTAAAATGGCACAATTTACTGCGATTAGCGGTAAAAATATTCCTAATGAATTATATAATGATGGTGAAAATTTCTCTACCACTATTTCAACTAATTGTACCATGGTTGCAATGGTTGCAATAAACATGATGAATGACAAGAAACTTAAATCATAACTTGCATAATCTTCACCCAGCCATGCTAAAGCTCCTGGTTGTAATAAATATTGATCTAGCAACCAGTTTAAAGGCACTGTAATTGCCAGTACAAATATTACTGCTGCTCCAAGACCAACTGCTGTGGTTACTTTTTTAGATACAGCTAGGTAAGAACACATTCCTAGGAATGTTGCAAATACCATATTATCTATAAATATTGATTTAAAAAACAACTCTAAGTATTCCATATTCTATATTCTATATTTTGATGAAATTCTGAAACAGGTTCAGAATAACAAGTCAATTTAATCTTCTATTAATGATGTGTTTCTACTACGTTGTATCCAGATGATAATCCCTAATGTAATTAATGCCATTGGTGCCAATAACATAAACCCATTGTTTTCATATCCAAATGCATACGCTCCTGTTTTTTCAATTGGGTCTCCTAATACTTGAAAACCTAGTAAGCTTCCTGAACCTAATAATTCTCTAAAGAAACCAACTATAATAAGTATTAAACCATAACCTGCTGCATTTCCTATGCCGTCAAGGAATGAACGCCAAGGCCCGTTTGCTAAAGCGAAAGCTTCAAAACGTCCCATGATAATACAGTTTGTAATAATTAATCCTACGAATACTGATAGTGTTTTACTTAACTCGTAAGCAAATGCTTTCAATACTAAATCGACTACAATTACTAAAGCTGCAACAACAATTAGTTGTACAATAATTCTAATTTTTGAAGGAATAATATTTCGTAGTAACGAAATTACTACGTTTCCAATTCCTAATACAAACAATACCGAAACTGCCATTACAATTGACGCTTCTAATTCTGCAGTAATTGCTAAAGCAGAACAAATACCTAATACTTGAATAGTAACTGGATTGTTATCTGCTAATGGATCAGTGATTAACTGTGCGTCTTTTTTTGAAAGTAAACCCATAATTAATTAGTTTTTAATTTATTAAAATAAGGCACATATAGCTTCAACTCGCTTCTTAACATTGCTGCAACACCATCGCCTGTAATGGTTGCTCCTGCAATAGCATCTACCTCATTATCTGTTTTATCATTATTTTTCGGATCTGCATTTCCTTTAGAAACTGCAATACCTTTAAATACACCATTCGACTTTAAATGCTCACCAATAAAATCGTCCATAAAGAAACGTTTATTAATGTTTGCTCCAAGTCCTGGCGTTTCTCCTTTATGATCAAAAAACGCACCTTGAACTACCATGTTTTCATCCATAGCTACATAAGCCCAAATAGCATCCCAAAGTCCTTTACCCCTAATTGGAACAATATAAACGGTCTTACCATCTTTCTTTCCTATAAACAAAGGCAATCTTCTTTCTTCTCCAGCTTTTGCTGCTGTTTGTTCTTTTTTAACATCAATTAAATACGCTTCAGTATTTTCTGTAACATTATCGCCTTGAATTACAACTTGACTTGTAATATATTTTGCAAACTCATCAGCAACCTTATCCGTAGAAATTTGCACAACACTTTTTTCATCATTTTCATTTACGCCCATGGCATACAAAATGTTTTGCTGCTTTTCTAAACGCTTATTCGCATCAATTTTTGGTTTTAAAGCTGTTGCTGCAAATGCTAATACTGAACCAACTATAACAACCATTGCAATTGCAAATAGTATGGTATATGAATTTTTATCTGTTCTTTTTTCCATCGTTATGCAGTTTTAACTTTAACACGTTTTAATCGTTTCTTCACATTTCCTTGAACCACATAATGGTCTATTGTTGGTGCGAATACATTCATTAATAAAATTGCAAGCATAACACCTTCTGGATATGCTGGATTAAATACACGAATAGCAATTGATAAGAATCCGATTAAAAACCCATAGTACCATTTTCCTTTATTGGTTTGTGATGCAGTTACTGGGTCTGTAGCCATGAACACTGTACCAAATGCAAAACCACCAATGAGTAAGTGATGCCAAAATGGTGTATTCATTAATGTATAAAATTTACTTCCTTCACTAATCCATCCAAAATCAGCAACACCATTAAATAATAATCCCATTGCTAATGCACCAAGTACAGAAGACAACATGATTCTCCAACTTCCTATTTTTGAGAAAATCAAGAACAATCCTCCTAAAAGGATTAATAATGTTGATGTTTCTCCTACTGAGCCAGGAATAAATCCGTTAAACATATCCATAATGGAATATGTAACTTCCTTTCCTTGTGCTAAACTTCCTAATATGGTTTCACCAGAAATAGCATCTAGACTTGCACCATTTGCAATTTCGTTAGTTCTCTCTACTGCGCCTTCAATCCAAACTTTATCTCCAGACATCCAAGTAGGATATGCGAAGAATAAGAATGCACGAATAGTTAATGCTGGATTTAGAATATTCATTCCTGTTCCACCAAATACTTCTTTACCTATTACTACTCCAAAAATTACTGCAACAGCAAGCATCCATAATGGAATATCAATAGGAACAATTAATGGAACTAACATTCCTGTTACCAAATAACCTTCTTCTACTTCGTGTTTTTTGATGATTGCGAAAATAAATTCAACACCTAAACCTACACCATAAGACACAATTACTAATGGTAATATTTTCCAAAAACCAACCAAGAAATTATCCATAGTCCAAAATTCTGAACTAAAAAACCCTCCTGAAACTGCTTGAATTTCTCCAAGTGCTAAAAAATGTTGGTAACCTGCGTTAAACATTCCAAATAGTAAACATGGAATTAATGCCATGATTACAATATTCATTGTTCGCTTTAAATCGTCGGCTGCTTTTATATGAGTACCATTGTGAGTGGTCTCATTTGGCAAGTATAAAAAGGTATGGATTGCGTTAAACGCAGGAGCCATTTTAGTGCCTTTATACTTTTCTTTTAAATTATGTAAATTACTTTTTAAACCCATTTGTTATATATGTTTGACCTTTTGTATGTGCTTCGACTGCGCTCAGCATGACTCGTTCAAGGTGACATTTTATTATCCTATCTCTTTAAGCATTAAGTCTAAACCTTCTCTTATTATTTTTTGATGTGGTTGTTTAGATACACATACAAATTCTGTTAACGCAAAATCTTCTGGTGCCACTTCGTACATTCCTAAAGCTTCCATTTCGTCTAAATCTTTATACATACAAGCTTTTAAAATTTGCATTGGAAAAATATCTAGAGGAAAAACTTCTTCGTAAGTCCCTGTAGTTACAAAAGCACGATGCTCACCATTTGTATTGGTATTTAAATCGAATTTTTTCTTTGGTGTTAACCACGAAAATGTAAACGCTCTTGACGTAGAAATTTTATTAAAGATAGGTTTGTTCCACCCCATAAATTCATAATCATCACCTTCAGGAATTACCGTAATTACATTACTATAATAATCTAAATTACCATCTGGTTGAATTTGCTTTCCACTTAAAACATTTCCAGAAATAATTCTATCGTTTCCTTCTTTTTCAACACCATAATCATAAATCATAGTAGCAACTTCGCTACCAATCATTGTTTTAAAATATCTTGGTTTTTTAACTGAGGAACCAACTAGTGCCACAACACGTTCTGCATTAAACTTTCCAGTTAATAACAACTCTCCAATTATTACTAAATCTTGCGGAGCAATTGTCCACACGACTTCGCCTTTATTAATTGGGTCTATTTTATTAATTTGAGTTCCTACATTTCCAGATGGATGCGGACCAGAAACGGTATGCAATGTAATTCCAGACAATCCTGCAAATGGCGAATTACTAGAACCTACAGATACATGAACTTTACCTTCTGTTAATTTTCCTAAAGCTGAAACTGCTGCTTGCAATTCTGCTTTTTTACCTTGTAGTGTAAAATCTAAATCTGCTGCCAATGGTGCACTTGCATATGCTGAAACAAATATTGCTTTTGGTGTCTTATTTGGATTTGCAATAACATCATACGGACGTTGTTTTACAAATGGCCAGCAACCTGAAGCTAATAAATGAGCTTTAATAGCGTCTCCATTTGAAGTATTCACATCAAATTTACCGTTATCAACAAAAGCTTGTTCTTTATCTGCTTGAATTTTAATCGCTAAAATTTTACGCTTTGCACCACGTAATATCTCAATGACTTCTCCAGAAACAGGAGAAACAAATTTCATAGCTTCATTAACTTTATTGTAAAAAACGGTTTCACCAGCTTTTACTTTACTGCCTTCTTTTGCTACAAGTTTCGGAATTATACTGTGAAAATCTTCTGGTCTTATAGTGTAGTAATTACTGATGATTGCATCCTCAGTGCTTTTTTCAGCTTCACCCTTAAGGTTTATATTAAGACCTTTCTTAATCTTAATGTCGTTTGACATATTATAATTTATTGAAATTAGTTCTCTAAAAATCGGGGCAAAAATACAAAACTTATATACTAATATATAAATATGAAGTCAGCATAACTTCTATTTATATTTATTCTAAATAACTATATTATTTTAGGCATAGAATTTGTTTATATTTACCCATAAATCCATTTTATTAATACTATTAAAGTTGAGACAGCTTATCATTTTACTTATACTCCCAGTTTTGTGTTTTGCACAAATTGAAGGAGTAAACCCACCAGACTATATAAAAACCATTGGTTTTAAAGGCAACACCAACGAAAGTCAACTGCCTATTTTAAGACTTGGCGAATATTTGGTTTTAGAATTTGATGTTTTAAATGGAAATGAAGACGATTATTACTATAAAATAGAACATTATAATTTCGACTGGACACCTTCAATTTTAGTAAAATCTGAATATATGGATGGTTTCGATAATCAACGCATCCGTAATTACGAAAACTCATTTAATACCTATCAAATATATTCACATTACAGATTAACCATTCCAAACTCGCAAACCAAACGATTAAAAATTTCAGGAAATTACATGCTAAGTGTTTTTAATGATTATGATAAATTGGTGTTTTCACGCAAATTCATGATCTACGAAGATAAAACGCAAGTTGGAATCAGTATAAAACGCTCAAGAACTATTGAATTTATTGAAGAAAAACAAAATATCGAAATTCAAATTTCTTCAAACAACATGCAATTCAACAACCCAAAACAAAGTATAAAAACGCTAATCATTCAAAACAACAACCTAAATACAGCTATTTCAAATTTAAAACCACAATATACTATAGGCAATAAACTTATATATAAGTATGATACCAAATCTAGTTTTTGGGGCGGAAACGAATATTTATATTTCGAAAATAAAGATGTACGAGCAGCAAATACAGGTATTCGCAATATCGCTTTAAAAGACCTTTACCATAATTATTTGTATACCGATGTTGAACGCGCAACAAAACCATATACGTATAATCCAGATATTAACGGTAACTATTTAGTAACCAATATTGATGCCGATGATCCAAGTATTGAAGCCGATTATGTTTGGATGCATTTTTCGTTATTAGCAAACGATTCTTTAAAAGACAAAACCGTACATATATATGGTAATTTCAACAATTATACAATTAACGAAAGCACCAAAATGGCTTACGACGAATACAACAACATATTCACAAACTCCATACTTTTAAAACAAGGATTTTACAGTTACAAATATGTAGTCGTAAATAACGACAATACACTCAACGAAGGTGCTATTAGCGGAAACTTCTACCAAACCGAAAACAACTACAAAGTGGTTGTATATTATAGAGATTTGGGCGCGCGATACGACAAAATTATTGGTCTAGGCGAAGGCAGTTCAGTCAATATTTCCAACTAATACCAGTTCTGATTTAATAAAAAGCAGGTGTTGTTTAGTGGGTAATTTTAAGTTAGAAATGGTATAACATGCATTTCAACTAATAATTACAATCAAAACCGTTAAAGTTCGCTGTTAATACATAATAATTCTTACATTAGCCCATTAAATACATTGTATATCAGCAGTTAGCATGGTTCAACAAGTTACAAGTGGCATAAAAATTTCGGTCGAAACCAACTTCGAAGGCTCGTTTTATAAAAACTATAAAATTCAGTTTGCTTTTGGGTATAAAGTAACCATCGAAAACCAGAGCAAAGACTCCGTTCAACTAAACGCACGTCATTGGGAAATTATGGACGCTTTAAATAATGTCGAAATTGTTTCGGGCGAAGGCGTAATAGGCAAAAAACCTGTTTTAAAACCAGGCGAATCGCACACCTATACATCTGGCTGTTTACTAACATCGCCTTTTGGCGCAATGCAAGGGCATTACAGTATGGTAAATTTCACCACCACAAAAAAGTTTAAAGTAACCATTCCTACCTTTAAACTAAGCGCACCGTTTGCAATAAACTAGTTGCGTCATTACAGAGCCTGTACTGAGCGCAGTCGAAGTATGGCAATCTCATAAATTCTAATCTAAAATATTTATCAATAAGTTGGGCGTTACCCTTTGGGTCGGGCTTTACACTATATCTTTTTAAAATGTCATTGTGACGACGAAGGACGTGACAATCTGTTAATTTTCATCTCAAAACATAAAATAGTTCGCTTATTTTAAAAAGGATGCCGTTTCAATCCCTAACGCAAATGAGTTATTATTGATTATTGATATTCTTTTATCATTTCGACATGACTTTAAAATAAAAAACTTTTAGTTGAATATTATAAACTAAACCTGTATTTTTCTACTCCAATAAATAATATATATAGTTCCAACAACTGTAGGAATTAACCAAGAAACTAAACTAGTAATACTTAAACCTGCAACAATAAACGCAGTAACCGAAGCAATAAAAGCACCAACTATTTTTCCAATATGGCTTTTTAACCAAGCTTTTTTATTAGTCTTAAACGTTTTAAAAAATCGAAAATCTTTCAACCCTAAAAACAATCCCAAGCCTCCAAAAACGAGAAACAATACATCAAATTTCGAATTAAAAATTACATCATAAATTACATACCCTAACATAAAAACAGCACTTATAATCATACTTCCCGAAATCAATTTATCACAAAAATTTGCATGTGTTTTTAAATGCGACTTAAAACTTAAAGCTCTATTTCCAGAAAGCACAAGGTATATGGTAAACAAGCCTATTAAAAATAAAAAAACATTTTCATGTTTAGGTATGCATGCAATTACTAAAGAAATTAAACAACTAATAATCATGCTAACAGAAAACAGTTTTCCAGCTTTTTTGTGTGTTTTATTTCCTTTTTTAACCAACACACTAATTAAACCCGTTATTAATCCTAAGCCTCCAAAAAACGCATGAATGTAAATAGCTATTTTAATTCCTTGTTCCATATATATTGTATTTATCAAATAAATATAAAACAAAAATGAAAACTTTTGGCTTTACAATTAAAACTATATAACTGAAATGTTATTTATTCGGGATAGATTGTAAACCTTAAATGCGTTCAAACCTAAAAACAGTTCCATCCTGTTCCACATGAAAGAATTTACAATTGGAGTAATGCACAAACTCATATTCAACTTCATAGTTAAAAGAAGCATCATCAACTAAAAACGTATCGTGCACATCTACATTTCCGTGTGGAGAAATACGTTTAAACATATATTGTAAATCGTGTTCGGTTTTATACAATTCAAACCACGCACCAGCAGCAATACCAGATAACCATTGTGCTTTTTCGTGTAAACCTTCAACTAGTTTTTCTTCTAAAGTCCCAACAAAAGATGGTTCATGGTCTTTCAATTTATCTAAAAAACAACGTATATTTTCACTTTTTTGAGTCCCAGTAAATTCAGATATTTTACCTTCTTCAGAGACCTCAAAAGAATAATCGCCAGTATTTGACAACAACACATTACCAACCGTACTTGGTGTAAACCATTTAGAGTTTTCTAAATTCTTTTTCATAGCTTCATCGGTAACCGAAGCGATTAAAACATCAACTACAAAACGCGCACAATTACATGCGTCTTTTCTAAAAGCAGCATACCTAATAAAATGCTTTTCTTGCATCATAGTTATATGCGTTCTGGCTTTTTTATAATTAACTCTATTACAAACCGAAGCCACCAATTTACCTTCGCCATGTGTTAATTTTGGATGCGTTGCTAAAAACTCTAAAATAGCATCTAAGTTTTTTATGCTATCATTTTCAATCTCAGCTATAATCGGGAAATGCAATTCATTATCGGTAACACTCCCTCTTACACGCCCGCTTGGTTCAGATGTAATATAACGTCCAAAATCATGATATTCTAAAACGCCTGTTTCTTTATCAATTAGAACCAAAGCTGAATGTCCAGCTCTTATATAATTTTTCTTCCCAACACCTATAAACCTTAAATACGGCGCCATCCATTCTTCAGAAATTGAAACAATAGTATCTGGATATCCCAATGTTAAAATAATACCTGTATTACTCATTTACTATTTGTGGAAGATTGAATGTTTTATTTGAAATTAATTTATTTTGAAGATTTTCATAACGCATTCCCAGTGCATCATCATACTTTTCTACTTGAGTTATACTCGTAGTTTTCACAAAACCCCGATTCATTACAACACCATAATCGTCATTATTTTTGCCTGCTGTTTTATGAAACTGCATTAAAGAATTTGCGTGCAACTCGTTTTCATTTTTAAAAGCTTCAAACCATTGCGAACGCTCTTTTTTCATTTCATTTGAATATAATGTTGAAGACGACCAAATTTTAGATTCTAAAGGTAATTCAGTGAATTGTTTTTCAGTTCCATTCCAAACCAATTCATAAAACCTCAACGTTGTATTCCAATCTACAATTACAATTGTAAATGGTTCAATATCTTGTAAATTATATGTATCAATAGTAGTTTCGATAGCATCAGAAATCATAAAGTCTTTCGCCACTACACCTCTACTTAATCTGTATTCTGATTTTCGTTCGTGTTTTTCATTACCGCCATTCAACACACAAATCAATCTGTTTTTTTCACTTATCCCAATCCAAGTTCCTCCAGACAATTCATCTTTTGGAAACAATAATTTAGTGTCATTTACAGAATAAAAATTAGGTTCAAGCGATATTCTATTGGGTGCTTCATCACGATTAGAAGTCAACACAAAATCATTTTTACCCTTCGGGATTAAAGTAACTGTACACATAAAAACTGTAGTCTAAAAACAGTTAAGCAACTTACAAAAAATAAATAAACTTTAACTTGGTTTTAGCAACGATTCAATTTAAAAAATCATTTAAAAATTCGTAATTTTGTGGCACATTTAATGAAAATTCAATAATAAAAAATCATAAATTATGGGAAAAGGCTTTTTTAACGTACCAATTGCTATAAACGAACCCGTTAAAAGTTACGCTCCAGGAACTCCTGAACGCGACGCTGTTCTTAAAACTTATAAAGACATGTTTAACAGCAAAATTGATGTGCCAATGTACATTAATGGAAAAAATGTTAGCACTGGAAACACTAGAACTATGTCGCCGCCACACGACCACAAACATATTGTTGGAACGTATCATTTAGCTGAAAAATCACATATTGAAGACGCCATCTCTACAGCCTTAGAAGCCAGGAAAGAGTGGTCGCAAATGCCATGGGAACAACGTGCAGGCATCTTTTTAAAAGCTGCCGAATTAATTGCTGGACCATATAGAGCAAAAATAAATGCAGCTACTATGATAGCGCAATCTAAAACTATTCATCAAGCTGAAATTGACGCAGCTTGTGAGTTTATAGATTTCTTACGTTTTAATGTTCAGTTTATGACTGATATTTACAAAGAACAACCAGCGAGCACAAGCGATGCTTGGAACCGCATTGAATACAGACCTCTTGAAGGTTTTACGTATGCTGTAACACCCTTTAATTTTACTGCTATTGCTGGAAATTTACCTGCTTGTATGGCATTAATGGGTAATGTTGTGGTTTGGAAACCTAGTGATAGCCAAATATTTTCTGCTAAAATAATTATGGATGTATTTAAAGAAGCTGGTGTTCCTGCTGGTGTTATAAATGTTGTTTTTGGCGACCCAGTTATGATAACCAAAACCGTTATGGCAAGTCCAGATTTTTCTGGTTTACACTTTACAGGTTCAACGTTTATATTTAAAGAACTTTGGAAACAAATAGGAAACAATATTCACAACTATAAAACCTATCCAAGAATTGTTGGAGAAACAGGTGGAAAAGATTTCATCGTTGCTCATAAATCTGCAAATGCAAAACAGGTAGCAACTGCTATTGTTCGTGGTGCTTTTGAGTTTCAAGGTCAAAAATGTAGTGCCGCTTCAAGAGCTTATGTTCCAAGTAACTTATGGAACGACGTGAAAAACTATCTGATTGAAGATGTAAAATCGCTAAAAATGGGTTCTCCAGAAGATATGAGCAACTTTGTAACAGCAGTTATTCATGAAGGTTCTTTCGATAAATTGGCAAAATTTATTGACCAAGCAAAAGCCGATAATGATGCTGAAATTATTATTGGTGGTGGTCATGATAAATCTAAAGGTTATTTTATAGAGCCTACAGTAATTGTTGCTAAAGACCCAAAATATACAACCATGTGTACAGAACTTTTTGGTCCTGTAATGACTATTTATGTATATGACGAAAACGCTTTCGCAGAAACTTTAAAGTTAGTTGACGAAACTAGCGAGTATGCATTAACTGGAGCTATTATATCGAGATGTAGATATGCTGTTGAAGAAGCTACCAAAGCATTACAGAACTGTGCTGGAAACTTTTATATAAACGACAAGCCAACTGGCGCTGTTGTTGGACAACAACCTTTTGGTGGAGCAAGAGCTTCTGGAACTAACGATAAAGCAGGAAGTGCTCAAAACTTATTACGTTGGGTTTCTCCACGTATGATTAAAGAAACATTTGTAACACCAACAGATTATCGTTATCCGTTTTTAGGAGAGTAAATTAAAATTATATTATTAAATTTTTAAAAGCTATTTCAATAAAGAAATAGCTTTTTTTGTTTTTATTTACATTGTAAAAAAATAATCGAATCTTTGCTTACTTCTTCAACTCTAGTTTTTCAGCAAAATAATCACAAAAATCTTTCATAGTTGCTGTCATTTTTTCGTCCTGTGTAGCTTTATTAAAAGTATCACTCATGGCAACTAGTGTTTGATGAAAAAACACTTTCATTTCATCAACAGGCATATCTTTTGTCCATAAATCAATTCGCAAAGTTTCTTGTTTTTCAGCATCCCAAACGGCAAGCATCATAGCTTTAGCGGCTTCATTAACAATACCACCATCTTGTGCTGACCAATGTAAAGTTTCTGGAATTCTATTTTCATCTAACTCAACATTTATCTCAATTTTAGATGTAATTTTTTTCGACATTATTTTCGTGGTTTAAACTTGGTATTATTAAAAATTTCTTCTGTGCTTGCAATAAGCATATCCTTTAAAGCAACATCATTTTGTTTCATATAAGCTCTTACAATTTGCCAACCTATATATTGACCTAAACGACCTGGAGAATCACTATCAATTTCTTCTAAATAGAATTTAGAAAAAGGTGCTGGATTTATAAACCTGTTGAGTAATTTAGAGTCTGTACTAAATAACAATTCGCGTTCAACAAAAAACCTCCAAATATAACTCTCATTAGCTAATGCCCAATCTAATTGCGATGGCGAATAGCCTATACGTTCTGCTTCAGTTTTAAACGGAATTACAACATCCTTAAAATATAGTTGTTTTCCAAAATAAATCATTTCATCTAACAACGTTTTGTTTTGTTGCTGAAAAATATACTTTTTAGCATACTCAGTTGCAAAATCTACAACAATCTGTTCCTTTGTTAAATTGTTCCTTATATATTTATGTATTTCGCCATAAAACTCATGATTGTTACCTAAATAGGTATCAATAGAAATTAATGCAATAGTATCTGTAATAATCACTTTATTTCTATAATCAACTGAAGATATAGCTGTTATAACTCTTGGTGGATTAAATTCTGGAAAATAATATTTTAAATGATTAAAAAGTGATTCAATTTCAAATTCAGTAATACTAAAATTAGGAAATACTTTTTCAACTTCATTAAATAATTGTAGTTGTAAAGTATCTTTCATTTTTGCAATCCAAAAAGAATCGGTATACTTTTCAGAAAACATAAAAGGGTACGCTTGCTTTGTATTTTTTAAATTATTTTCTGTTGTTTTAGCGAACAATTTATCGAAACGCTCAACACTAATATCTGTATTAATACTAGCTATTTCTTTTTCAAATTGATTTTCTTTTTTACAAGAATTGATAATCAATAAAATCATTAACCCTAAGAATACGTTTTTCATATAAAACTTAAACGACATAAATTTTTATTAATTGAGTGTTTCCTTTATTTTTGTTTACAAATGTACTATTCTTAGATTAAAATTCCTTTAAAATGCAAACAGAAAAAGTTATAGAATATATTGTTAATTGGTTAAAAACTTATGCTACAAATGCAGGTGTAAATGGTTTTGTTGTAGGCGTTTCTGGTGGTATTGATTCAGCGGTTACTTCTACTTTATGTGCAAAAACAGGATTAAACATATTGTGTGTTGAAATGCCAATTCATCAAGCTGAAAGCCATGTAACAAGAGCGCAAGAACATATTGAAAATTTAAAGAATAGATTTGAAAACGTAAGTGATACACGAACAAATTTAACTCCAGTTTTTGAGGAATTTAAAACAGAAGTGTTTTTTGATGGCGACCAAGCTACAGTTGATATGGCTTTAGCAAATACCAGAGCTCGTTTGCGTATGACAACGCTTTATTATTACGCAGGACTTTATAAATTACTAGTTGCAGGAACAGGTAATAAAGTTGAAGATTTTGGTGTTGGATTTTACACAAAATATGGTGATGGCGGTGTAGATTTAAGCCCGATTGCAGATTTATTAAAATCAGAAGTTTATGCTATTGGCAAATATTTAAAAATATCTGAAGCTATTATGAAAGCGGCACCAAGTGATGGCTTATTTGGAGACACTAGAAGTGACGAAGACCAAATTGGTGCGTCTTACCCAGAACTTGAATGGGCAATGAAAATGGATGAAGAAGGCAAAACTGCTGATGATTTTTCTGATAGAGAGCGAGATGTTTTTAAAATCTATAAACGCTTTAACATTGCTAACAAACATAAAATGATTCCTATCCCTATTTGCGATATTCCTAACAAATACTTATAAATCATTAATGAATAATTATAAATCATTGTGAAATATGAAAAATTCATTATCTTTGCAACAGCTAATACTCTCAACTATAGTTATCTCTCAAAAAAACTATAGTAAAAAAGCTTAAATTATGATAAAATTATTAATTGCCGATGGCCATCCTATTATTAGGAAAGGTCTTGAATTTCTTTTTTCAGCATCATCAAACATAAAAATTGTTGGAAGTGTTGATGATGGAGAAGCTATTTTGGAATTTGTTAAAAATAATCCTGTAGATATTATTTTAACAGAAACGGATTTTCCAAAACTTAATGGACTAACTGTTTTACGTTATTTAAAAGCAGATTACCCTAACATTAAAACTATTATTTATAGTGGTCAACCAGAAGAAGTATATGGTATTAACGCCATAAAAGCTGGTGCATCTGGTTTTATATCTAAAACAATTAATATTTTAGAAGTTAACGACGCTATTTTAAAAGTGCATAATGGTGGTCTTGCATTAAGTGATGTATTAAAGCAGCAAATAGCTTTAGGAAGAAAAGTATATAAATCTGGTTCGTATTATAAAAAACTTTCTACACGTGAAGCTGAAGTTTTAAAACTTCTAACTATTGGTAGAAAAAACAAAGAGATTTCTAAAGAATTAAATATAAATGAAAAAACGGTAAGTACTTATAAAGCACGTTTAATGAGAAAACTAAAAGTAACTAATTTAGTTGATTTAGTTAATCAAGCAAAACTTACTAGCGAATCACAAAACACGATTCAGTTTTCTAGATAGTAACATTTTTAAATCGGAATAATCTTTCACTTCTTCAAGTACACTTTTATTAGTGCTTGTAGTGTTCTGTAGTGTCGCTTTCTGAAATTCTTTTACTTTTTGTTCTATTAAAAAACAACGAAGACTTAAAATAGTTTCACTAACTAATTGTGCAATACCGTGAGTTTTTTCCTTTGGAAAAATATTCATTCGATTCCAATCATCTAAAACATAGCGTTCGTCATCCATTAAAATGGTAGTAATTTCACTTGATGTTGCAGAATCTACAGTATTAATAAATGTTTTTAGTTCAAAATTTGGATTCTGATTTAGCGTATCAATTATGGTATAATATAATGTTTTAAATTTCTCGTTAGAAAACTCCATTTCATCATCCTGTAAATCTAAAAATACTTTTTCAAACACTTTAGCTTGATGAATTACTGGCTCTAAGATAAGTTCGCCATTATCATTTTCTTTTAAAACTAAATCTTCAAAATCTTCGATTTTATTTCCGTAAAGCAATAAAACTTCAATAATTTTTCGTTCTAAAACATATTGAACATCAACTTTTTCAATAGGTTGCTGATGCTTAATAACTTCAAAAGCTTTTTGTTCTTTTTTATATTGTTTATTTTCTTCTTGAAATTCTTTTTTATTGATTTGTGCCAATGTACTAAACAGAACTTCTTCACTAATATCCATAATTCTGGAACATTCCTGAATGTAAATTTCCTTTTTAATTCTATCTGGAATTTTAGAAATACTGTTTACAATATCTCTAACCGTATCTGCTTTTTTAATAGGATCATTTTTTGAATCCTCAAATAAAATAGATGCTTTAAATTGAATAAAATCTTTAGCATTCTCTTCTAAATAAACCGATAATTCTTCAAGTGTATTTTGTTTTGCAAAACTATCAGGGTCTTCGCCTTCTGGGAATGTGCATACTTTCACATTCATACCTTGTTCCAAAATCAAATCGATACCACGCAACGATGCTCGCATACCAGCTGCATCACCATCAAATAATACCGTAATATTTTTTGTAAGCCTATTTATAAGTCTAATTTGTTCGGGAGTTAAAGCGGTTCCAGATGAAGACACCACATTTTTAATTCCTGTTTGATGAAACTGAATAACATCGGTATAACCTTCAACTAAAAAACAATTATCCTCTTTTGCAATGCTTTGTTTGGCGTGATAAATACCATATAACACTTTGCTTTTATGATAAATATCACTCTCTGGTGAGTTTACATATTTTGCCGCTTTTTTATCGCTAGTTAAAATACGTCCGCCAAACCCTAACACACGACCACTCATGCTTTTTATGGGAAACATAATACGTCCTTTAAACCTGTCAAAACGCTTATCTCCTTTAACAATAGTAAGTCCTGTTTTTTCTAAAAACTCAATATTGTAACCTTGCTTTAACGCTTCATCGGTAAAGGCTTGCCATTCGTTTAGCAAATAACCTAAATCAAATTTCTTAATAGTTTCTTCTGTAAATCCACGTTCTTTAAAATAACTTAAACCTATAGATTTTCCTTGGTCGGTTTTATGTAGTGTTTTTTGAAAATAAGTACTTGCGAACTCGCTAACCAAATACAAACTTTCGCGAACATTCGCTTGTTCTTTTTGCTCGTCGCTTTGTACCGTTTCTTCAACTTCAATATTGTATTTTTTAGCCAAATATTTTATAGCTTCTGGATAAGTAAAATGCTCATGCTCCATTAAAAAAGCGACTACATTCCCACCTTTGCCACTAGAAAAATCTTTCCATATTTGCTTTACGGGCGACACCATAAAACTTGGTGAACGCTCATCACTAAAAGGACTTAACCCTTTAAAGTTGCTTCCTGCTTTTTTTAGATTTACAAAATCGCCAATAACCTCCTCTACACGAGAAGTTTCAAATACTTGATCTATGGTTGATGGAGATATCAATGCAGAAAAAATTATTTATTTATATTAATCGTAAATGTAATATAAACTATTGATTTTATAAACCAAAGATTTTTTGAATTTGACTTTTATAAAAAATTTAGCTAACTTCGTTTTAATCCTAATATAATCAATTAATAATGAGCATGTTAACACTTTGTAAAGCATTAAATTAAGATGAATACTAAAATTTAGTGACAAAACAGAAAAAGGAAATCAAGTAGTATACCTAAGTCAGGAAGGAGATGACTTTCATGGGCAAATACTTGGAGACAATTTTATTGACTTCATAAATAAATGGACTCAATTTGGGTGTAATAGGAACTGAAGACTAGCAATTCGAACCATTTTATGATTATGAATCAAAACAACTATTAGCAGACAATTCAAAAATAGGAAAATAGATGGAATGATAGATAAATAGCGCTTCAGTATTAATTGAAGCGCTTTTTTATATTATACTATATTTTAATTAATCCATATCAAAACGTACACCAATAGAAATATTGTTTTGCTTAACAGCTTGGTCTTTAAAAATAGGTGACAAATCGTATTTAACATACAATGCAGTATTATTAAAAGCAATGTAACCACTTAAACCATACACTAAATTAGTAGTATTAAAACCATGTTTTTGTTTGTCTTTTACGTGTTCTCCTTCAAAATCGTACTTTAATTTTTGACGTGTACCTATATTAAATCCTGCATATCCACCAAGTCCAATTTTAAATTTATTATGAGTTGAATATCTAAAATATGTGTCCTTTTCAATTTTTTTAGAAGGTCCGAATTCAAAATGCATAGGAAACACTAAATTGGTAATTGTAAGTTTAGACTTTTTTAAATCGTTTGGAAATTCTTCTAAAACGGTTTCATTTCCTTGTTTTACGAAATAGTTATTATCGGTTGGTTTTAGTCCGTTTATTTGAAAAGAATAGCCATATTTAAAACGTAAAAAATTAGAATTTTTAAACACACGTGTTTTCCACGCCCAACCTATTTCGAAAAAACGAGAACCACCAAATTTATATGGTGAATCATCTAATTTCTCACCTTCAATAATAGCGTTATTTAAACCAAAAGCTAAAACCATATCACTTGTAGTACGTCTATCGTATTTTTTAGGCTTATTTTTTCCATTAATTCTAAAACCTGCAAAACTACCTTCGTTACCTCCAATAGAAATCCTTACTTTAGAAAGGTCTTCATCGTCATAACTTACATCACCTTCGTCATTACGTTTTAGTAATGAAATTTTATTATCAATAATTGCAATACGATTTTCAATGTTTAAAGCGCGCTTTTTAGCAACTTTCATTTTTAAGGTCTTTGCCTCATTGCTTGTAATCTCACCATTTTCTAAACGCATATTTATTGTTTCAACTTCTATTTTTAAAAAATCGCGTTCTTCCGTTTTAATCTTTTCTTTAAGCTCTTGTAGAATTTCTATTTTATCTTTATTGTTTACATTTTGAATTGTGTCTTGCGCATTGATTAATTGCACATGTAAACATAATATGGCCATTGCCAAATACTTAGTAATAGTTTGCATAACTGTTCGTTTTTTGTCCCAAATTGGGCATTAATGATTTATTGATTGAATTATTACTTGATTTAATTATTTCGTTGAGCAACCGCCGTTTTTACTGTACCATAACTTGCTTTTATTGCCTCAAAAACTTTATTTCGAAATGATTGATCTAAGTCGGCTTCAACATCTTGAAGTAACAAATTAGCATCTACCACACCTGTGTTTTTATCATATAATTGCTGTAGTCTAATTTCCTTTTGAGCTTGTTCTAATAAGGCATTAATATCTTCATCTGTAACAATTGTATTATTTTCTTTTAAAGCCTGAACTTGAGCAACTACATCTTGTATTTTTTGCGCTTCAAAAGTCAAATTTTCTTGTATAATATTAATTGGTTCTGTTTTTTCTTGTTTTTCTTTTGAAACTGAGTTTTCTAATACTACAACAACTACATTTTTATTTAAATCAGATTCAGTTATTGTTGATTTTTTTATAATTTGATTTACCTCTAATTCTTTATTTGAATCATTTACATTTAAAGCTTCCTCAATAATTTCAATATTTTCAATTGCTACTTGATTGCTTTCTTCTTGCTTAATAACTTTTGGAGTTATCACAATTTCTGGTGTAATATTTTCTACTGAATCAGTATTAAAAAACTGAGTTGCAACTAAAAATATTCCAACAATACTTGCTGCCAAACCCAACCACCAAATTGATTTTTTTTGTCGTTTTTTTTCTTGATTTCCTATACGTTTCGATAATTTAATCCACGCATCTGCAGATGGCTGTAACTCTCTTTTCTCAAGCTTATCCTTTATATTTTCTTCAAATTTAATTGGTGCCATAACCTATCTTATTTAATTTATTAATCCCCAATTGCAATAATTTTCGTGCTTTAAACAATTGCGATTTTGATGTGCCTTCTGTAATATTTAACATGCTTGCAATTTCGTGATGCTTATAACCTTCAATTGCGTACATAACAAATACCATTTTATAACCTTCAGGAAGCGTATCTATAAGTTGCTGTATTTCGGCAATCTCAATATCTGTTTTTATATTATTGGTATAATCGTTTTTAAAATCTATTTCTTCTACTGGAAACTCAATATGCTTTTTTTGCCTTAAAAACGAAATAGATTCTCGTACCATAATCCGTCGAATCCAACCTTCAAAACTCCCTTCGTTTTTAAAGGTTTTTAAATTTAAAAACACTTTAAAAAACCCATTAAGCATTGCTTCTTCAGCCTGTTGTAAATCTTTAATATAATATCTACAAACACTTAACATTTTTGGCGCATGCAACTCGTATAAGACATGTTGTGCTTCACGATTATTTTTAACCGCTCTTTTAATTAGCACAGATTCGTTTTTATGGAGTTGTATAACTTTCAAAAGTTGTTTCATTTTGCTTTCTATTTTAAAGACGCAAATTTTATGCAAAAGGTTGCCTGAGTAAAAATTTATTTTATAAATGTAGTTGAATATGAGGTATTTTAAAGCTTGACTTTGTGAGAAAGATTGGCTAACTTCGTTTAAACGTTGTATATAAATCATTAAAACAGATTCATATACTTAAAAA
>Ga0256845_1000783_pt1 | contig 27728 bp, 16 predicted proteins | sample RiftiametaG_FD_189101 | JGI IMG/M metagenome (GOLD analysis project Ga0256845, IMG submission 189101) | Tube worm associated microbial communities from hydrothermal vent at the East Pacific Rise, Pacific Ocean - Riftia | ecosystem: Host-associated > Annelida > Integument > Unclassified ... | reverse complement strand
GAGCTCAAAACACGCCCCCATATCGGAGTGCTGAGCGCCGTAAACCAAGGCTAATTCGCCCCCGTGCTCCCGCGCCAGCGCTCTTGAGAGGGGCAGCCCAATGCCAGCACCTCCTTTTCTAGTACTCAAAGGAGAATCAAAAAGTTTGTCCACACGCTCTGGCGGCACGCCAGGCCCCTGATCTTGAACGCGAAAACGAAGCCCTACCTCAAACCGCCCGAGGGAAAGCACAATGGTGCCGCCGCGCGGAGTAAAAGCTATCGAGTTCAAAAGCAGATTCGTCAAAACCTGCAAGACACTTTCGTCCGCTTCAATGGCTACATCTGTGTCCTCGCCCAAATCAACCTGAATTGAAACTCCTTGGGCTTCTGCTTGAGGCTTTACGGAGGTGTACGAAAACTGAGCCAGAGCAGCGGCAGATCGGACTAAATGCCGAGACTCCACCTCGGCGCCTATGCTGCGGCGAGCCATGGCTTGCCCCCGACGAGCATGTTCGCTCGCCACAGAAATTGCCTTTTTGCATTCTTCGATTGAAGAGGAGCGATCGGCCAATTCTAACCAACCCAACACAACTGTCAGTGCGTTGGAAACCTCATGAAGCGCACCAGAGTAGCGTGCCAAGACTCGAGGATCGCTGTCCTCGTTGATGGAATCGAATTTAGGCGAACTCACTGTAATTGAGACTAGGTTATACCGAGAGCATGGTTCCCGCTAGGATGCAGGGTCAATAATAGCCTTCTTTTTAGCCGTTTCAGCCTCACTTCAAAGATGAGGGCAGAAGGAGTTGATAGCGTCCCTCGCCGTCGACTCGGCTCTCTGCAATTGGAATCACCGCGTCGGCCGATTCGGGTCCATCAGCCAATTTACCCTCTTTTAGGAAGGCATAGGCTCGAATCAACGCGTCCGGAACCAAATCCGTTCCGGCTGTAGCGTCTCCAACATCTTTGGAACTCAGCTTTCCCCCCAGCACAACGGGCAGCTCCAGGACAATTCTTCCCAAATCTGCGTTTGCTTCTTCTGCTTGAACATGAAGTAGAATAGCCCAGGCAAAGCCTGTACTGGGCTCCGGCCTTGCAGAAAAATGGTAATTTCCTGGGTTTACCCAAAAGAGAAATTCTCCGTTGAGACCACTTGTTGTACCTGGACTAGAGGGCGAGGGAGAGCTTCTTCCCAAAGCATAGTCAATTACGCGGGTATTGGTATTTTGAAATACCGAGCGGGCAACCACTGGCGCACCTGCAACGGGCTCTCCCTGAAAGCTCATCACCTTGCCATTGAGCCTAAAGCGCTGAGACAATTCGATTGTTTTTCCTATTTGAGTCTCGGCTTCGTCGCTAATTGTAACAAGAGTCTCAGAGCGCCTCAGTCTGGGGTCAAATGGCTCAGTCAACATGCGATATTGCCCAGGCAATAATTCAACTTGAAAGAAACCGTCTTCATCGGTCTGCACCCGCCGTTCAAAAGAAGCGATGGTTCCGGGACGAGTAGAAAGTAGCTCAACGGCAATCAGATGAACGCTGGCCGGAGCGGCCTTGGATGCGCCAAGCAATGTGCTCCTTGCGCTAAACTGAACAGGGGGAGGAAGTTCCTCCAGTTGGTCGATGAGCCCGGTTCCGCCCTGAAAGAGATCCACGACGCTGCGCTCCACGTAAAGAATAGGGGCGACAGCTTCTTCTGGAGGAGAAAGACGCACTAACTCAGTAGCGGTATTTGTTGATGTGCCCCCAATTTCAGAAAAAGCAAGGGAGCTCATGTACTTCAAACTACCTCCTTGAGAAATTGGCTCTCCTAAAGTGACACGATTGGAGAGTAAACGTCCCGTATCTCGATCGATAATATCAACAATCCATTGCGAAAGGTCATCTTTAAGCGTGGGATAGTCGATGGTGACCGAAAGAGGGCCTGCGGGTGGTAGCTGCAAGTTTAATTTTACATCACCTGAAACTAATTCTTGATCGACAATCAAGTAAGGGGGAATTGTGCAGCCCTTATCGCTTACGCCAAGAGGCTCTACATAAATATCGTACTTGCCAGAAGGAACATTCAGCGCAATCTCATACTGATTCGTTTCATTGTCGAGTAGTGAGACTTCAGCCGAATGGGTTGGGCTGGGTAAACCCCACAATCGCTCGCGGGGAGTCAAGGTAATTCTTACGGGTAGACTGCCATCGCTCGAAGGGGGATAGCTTTCTGCCCCCTCGTCTTTTACGCATGAAGCACCATCTGATTCTGCCAAGACGACGAGCCCTGAGATTCGACTAACGTGGTCCAACTCGATATCGTAGCGAGCATTTTCAATGTCTCGCACCACTCTGGTAAAGTTGACGCCCGCAATATTTGGTGTCCCGGAGGGGGCCACCACTTCTAAGAGAAACGCCGATAACTCCGATTGTTGAGCGCGACATTGTCCGTCAATGCAACGCCCTCCCTCGCACTCGGCCGCACGCTCACACGAGTTGACCGACAGACTCGACTCTTCGCTCTCTCGATAATCGACGCTACAGCCAGCGAGCAAGAACCCCAGAACCACGCCCCCTACTAAAGGAATTTTATTGAAAATAGGAGACATGAACAAAGGCTGTGTGCTTCTTGAAAATCCCCATCCGAATGGCAATTTCTTCAATGGGCGCGCTGGAGATGGCTGTAAATTCATAAAACTCGCAGAATCAAGGTTCAAATTACAATCCCTGACTACGCAAGTCACGTGCCAGGCAGCGATCTGACGTGTTTTCTGGTTTTTATCTCAATTCATCCCGGACAGCCCTGTCAGGGTTTCAATAGCTCTTAGCTCGAGCGCGTACTCGCTGATGGCATTCGTTCATGAAATCTCAGCTCTGCATACTCTGGTGAAATGGCCAAACCCAATAAATCTGCTACCGCGGGGAGTTCACGCGCTCTCGCAGAAAGCTCGGCTAAAGAGGAAGGGGGCGTCACGCCCGACTCGCTACAAGCGTCCGCTATCGCAGTGGGTAGATCGCCGCAAACGAGTAAGCCTGCCCGCCTAAGAATTTTACGAGAAGACTGAGCTACTGCGGCAAAATCGAGAGAGTCCGGCTCGGAGCAGAGTTGAGAGAGACGCCGTTGAGCGCGAGCTGGAATTGTTTCCCAGAAAAACGAGGCTATCCTCGTCACCTCAGGATGAGGCCGCTCTCCATTTCCAGCCCTGCCCGAACCAAAGGAAAGAGCCAAGGCATCCAGTAGGTGTTGCGTCTCCTCGGGAGCGCAACCAAAGAGCAAAGCATGCTCGGGACTTGCAGCCGCTAACATGGCTCCAAAATGAAAGCTCAATTCGGGCGATTCCTCGGAGAGATCCCCTGCAACCAGCACAGCTGGGGGCACCATCAACACAACTTGCATTGCAATATCTTCTTGCCCAGAGATTCTAAAAACCGCTGTCCGGCTCATGTCGAGCACACGCGACGCCCCCCGGTACAATCGACCAATGGGCGTATCAGCTGTTCTCTGCACCCTCTCTATTCCCGAAATGCCGTAACTTGCGATGTCCTTCTTGTAGAGAGATGACGCATGTTCCCACACCAGTCCAATAGCTTCATGGATGGGCGAGGATGCAGCCTGGGTGAGGAGCGCCCTCGCAGCCGAGCCCCGCTCCTCCAATTCGTCCATGCGCGGAGCGACCACTGGGTCCCCGGCGCCATAAGCACCAAGTACGTGGCGAACAGCACGAGCCAAGGCGGTATTCCCATCTCGTGAGGCAGTAGAAACAAGACGGCCCAGCAAACTCGCGTCACCAGGATCGAGAGCCGCGAGGTGTTGGGCCACAACCATTGCATCTCGCGACCGTGTTCTATCATCGGTAAGGCGCTCTAAGAGTTCCAGCCCCGAGGCGATGTCACCCGTTTCCAGGTTGGCCACCAATTGGCTTTCGGATCTTCCAGTCTTGGGAGGTATGCGCGATCCCCGCGCCGAGCGAGGGGCTGCTCGCTCAGAATCTACTAGCCTCGAACTATTCGCAGCTTCGCTCGCGCCAGGTCGTGGCCCCAATTCATCCATCGCCCCCAAATCAGGAATTTTTGGAGGTGAGAATCTACCACCTAACTCCGCGGCCAGGAGCTCTTCTTGAGGGAGGGCACTGGTCTGAGTCAGGGCGGGAGCCGAAGGTCGCTCGGAAAGCGCTTTGGCAGGGGGAGCTAGTTCTTCGTGTTCCGATGCCGCCCGAGTTGCGTGCAGATGCTCTTGGCGAGCAGCGATTCGCAGGGACTCGCGCTGATCTGCGGCTCGCCGAGAACGAGCTGCACGTTCAATTTCGCGCTCCTTTTGAATCCTCAGCTCCGCTTGCTTTTTTGCCTGCAGCTCAGCGGCTTCTCGCTCCGCTTGCTTTTTTGCCTGCAACTCAGCGGCTTCTCGCTCCGCTTGCTTTTTTTCTGCAGTCAAGACCTGTAGAGCTGTATCGCGCTCCCGATTGAGTTCTTGAGACGCAATCTCTTGGAGAACTTCTAGCGCCTTCGACCGTTCGGCCGCGGTCTCCTCTATCGTGGAGAGCAAGCCCCGAGCGCGAGCAAAGTCCCCAAGAGATTTCGCCATTTCTCCGGCTTGAAAGAGCAACGCCCCCTGAGAAACTAACCCATAGAGTTCACCACCAATCGCGGACTCAAGGAGGGGCAGAACCGCCTCGGGCTCCTCCTGACGTAATTGGGCAAGCCCCCAAAGAAAAAGCGAGCGCTCGCCCCACTTTTCGATAGCATCATGCAACACCGCGCGGGCTGCACTCTCAGACTCCAGGAATTGTGCGCATTGAGCTCGGGCAAATTCGCGCAAATCGACTGCCCCCTCGCTCTCTAACTCGAAAGTATTATTGAGAACCGCCATTAGTTCTTGAGACTCTTCTTTATTGCGAGGACAAGCCTGCAACATCATGAGATGCACAGTGAGTAAACACACCTCGGGATTGTCGGGGGCGGCTTTTCTAGCTAGTTCTGACCAGCGTCGCCCCTGCTCTTGGTCCCCCGAGTCGAGAGCCAACTGGGCTGCCTCCAAATAGAGAGGACTCGCTTGAGCTCCATCGTCACCCGCTGCCTCAGCCGCTCGAATCAAAGCATCACGGACCGCGTCCTTGTCCTCCAGCTTTCGCGCTATTTCCAGAGCAAGCTCGTTGTAGTGAGGTAAAGAAGACTTGATCAACCCTAGAGCAGACTTCGACTTTCGAATCACTCCTCCTCGCAAAAAACAAGAAGCTGCCCGGTAGGCAGCTCGGTCGGCGACCTCGGCCTCAAGCGCCCCTTTTTGAGCGAGGAGCCAAATTTCAGCCGCTTCCTGAAAATCACCGGAGCGCTCCCACGATTCGGCCAATCGCTCTCGGGCGGTCTCGCTGCCAAATTCATCGGCCAAGCCCTGCAGCATATGTCGGGCGTCCTGAGGACGGGTTAATTCGTCGTCCAAGATCTTAGCAATTTCAAGACCGTGAACAATTCGCAAAGAGTCATCTTGCGCCAAGTTCAAAAGAACCTGAAGCACACGCACAACTTCCTCATAGTCTCCCTGACGCGCAGCCTCAGCCTGAACGCCCCGTAAACCAAGCTCGTTGTCGGGCTCCAGTTCATGAAGTTCTCTATAAGTTAGAGCTGCATCAAAACTCTCGCCCAATTCGTTTTGGCGCTCCCCAATCGCCTGCAATAGGTGAACGTGCAATTTATGAGGGGCCACGTCCAAGTCCAATTCCAAGAGGGCGTCCAGACCATCCCGAGGCGAAAGATCTCCTAATCGATGCATCACTGAAGACATGCGAGTCACCATCGGCATGAGAGACTCAATCTCCATCAAAAGGTCGAAACGCTCGGCACCATTGACCACCCCACGGGCTAGGCCCAAAAGCTCCTCATCTTCTGGAAAGTCCACCGCACCGCGAACCAAAATTTCCATTTGAGACTCGGTATCTCCTAAAGCTTCAGCAATTTCTGCGCTGAGCCTGGCCAAAGATCCCCCTAAATGCCCCCCCGCAGAGATTCTATCTTTTACCCCTTGCACTAGTCCCGCGGCGCCCTCTTTATTCTGCGCCAACTGAGGACAAAAAGTAATCAACTTTTCGTATTCTGGTATTTCTATATCTTCACGAACTGCTGTCAATAAGCAATCAAGGGCAAATCCAATCTCGTCAAAATGAGTGATGGCGGCTACACCCAATTCGAGAGCGACTTCGGCGCCATGAGCACCCGTCGCATGGCTGAGCAACTCAACGGCTACACCCTTGAATTGCCCCCACAATTCCCCACTAGACTCTGGGTAGTCCGTCAGGGAATGCGCAATCGCATCCAAAAGAGAAGCTATCGTCCCTGAGTCGGGAGATAGTTGAGCCGCTCTGAGAAGAATGCTCACCCGCTGTCTCCCTCCTAGGCTCTCACTGTCTGCAGCTTCTGCGGCCTTGCCCAGCCAACGCGTTCGCTCTTCATCAGACTCTGCTGCGCCCGCCGCACGCTCCAAGGCGCCCACCACCACTTCGGGACTCGCACAAAGACTTCCCAAGCGTGACATCAATACAAACGTCACCCCATCACTAGGAACGGCTTCGAAAGCAGCACAAGCATGAGCGAGAGCGGAGTCCAGAACACCACGACTTTCTAGCTCACAAGCCGCGCGGTAATGCAGCGCTCGCTCGCCATAGCTCCCCATGACAGCTTTGAGCATCTGGTCATAAAGATCGCTCAACTCTGGCGTTTGACTAGCTTCAGCACAGCTCTCTGCGACGACTAAAAACTCTGTCAGTAAAGGAGCTCTCTGCAGGGCGTCTACACAGGTGGCAAATGCCTCTTCTTTTTTGCCTAAACTGCGCAGTTCACAAGCTACAAGCCCTAAGAGCTTACCCGAGCGTTCGGGGGCCTCAGTCTGGGCGGCTATCCTCCGCAAATGCTCAATCGCTCCCTCGGGGCCAGCCAAATGATGCAAGAGTCTTCCCAAATGCTCTAAACCAAATTCCGGTTCAATTTCTGCCGCCTTGATCCATAAAAGTACCGCGCCAATGAGATCTTGCGCCATATCAAAGCGCGCAACTCCCACATGTCTGAGCGATCGAGCGCGAGCGTTCAAATTCAAGGGCTCAGTCTTTTCGAGCAAATCAGCCCTAATTTCTAGGAGGGCTAGAACACCGTCAGCATCAATTTTTTCCGAAAAATCTTTGAGAATCTCATCGACCAAAGTGGGTTCGGCCCCCTGGGCCAAGGCACGACGCAAGGCACGAATAGCGGCACTCGACTCGCCGCTATTGAGTCTCTGGCGACAGAGCACAAGAGACAACTCTGCTCGTTCGGGGCGAGTCGCCGTCACCAATTGGCGCTCAGTAATGGACGCCAAAAGACGAGGAGCGCCGCATGCCCGACCCAATTCAGTCAAAGAGCGAACAATCTCGGGGAAACGTACTCCAAAATTCTCCAAGACTCGGGAGCCAAGCTCTTCGGCAGCCTCAGGTAAAAGACCACCGAGCCCCCCAATAGCTTGAGCGATGCTCTCAACAACCAAGGTAGCCGGAGCGGGCAAGGACATCACATGAGAGAGGGACTCTTCAAGCAAAGCAATGTCTCCCGTGCGTTGCGCCTGCTCCAGAAGCACTCTCATGCTTTTTTCGTCTCCAGGACGCAGGGCGAGCGCCCGACCAGCCCAGGTCAAGCCCAAGCGATATGACTCACGTTCGTTAGCAGAATCACATAAAAGTGCGCAAGCTTCCCCGCGCGCTACTAAAACCGAAAGGGAACGCTCCAACTGACCAGCAGAAGCCCCCTCGGGAGCACTCAGAGCGACCACCGCTTGTGATGCCAATGCGCGCTCACTTGCTGGAGAAAGTTCAATGGCCGCCTCCGTTGCGCGACGGGCCTCAGCCGAATGCCCCTGAGAGAGGAGCATTTCTCCCGACACAGCGAGAGTCACAGCACCCACGGCTCCTGGTAATTTCTTTCCTTGAAGGACCAAGGCTTGAGCGCGACCAAGAAGGTTGCGACAGCGACCGGCAATTAGCACGCCCAACGAAGCTACGTAGAGCGAGAGGTCCTCATCCAGCAAGAGAGGTTCAAATACCTCAAAGGCATCAGCCCACGCACCCCGCGCGCACTCTCTCACAGCAATCTCTGAGCGCAAGCTTCTCCCCTCGCTCTGGCTTGATACAAAAGGCAGTTCTTTCCTCAACTCGCGTAACTTTTGCTCGTCTCCAGGCGAATCCAAGGCACGTGGAACCCTTCCCCCCAGCTCAAGAGCTGCCGGCAATGAAGTGGCTATCTGATCTCGCAAGGCAGAAACCTGTTCTTCGCCCCAATCAAAGATATGCCCGTCTACCAGCGCAAGAAGAACAATTGTAAACGAATCTTCATCTCCCAGGCTAGATTTACGCGCCAAATGCACCAAAAAAGACTCGAAATCATCTGGTTCGCTGCACTCTTCCTCGGCCAAAACAGCGCTCAAGCGAAGGGGGTCTAAATCTATTTCCAACTCGGCCTCCAAGGCCGACTCCCAGCTTTTTGAATACTCCGTATCGGCTAACGCAATCAAAAATGCTCGTTGATGATGAGCTGCTCGTTGCGCGTCACTACCTCTTCGCAAGTATTCTCGTAAAATCTCATCAGCAGCCCCCCCGCGCTCCTTTTCTCTCAAAGAGATAGCTAGGGCTTGAGCCGCCTCAGAAAATGTGGGGGCCACCTCAAAAGCGCGCAATAGATTCTCAAAAGCAGCAGCCTCTTCTCCTGCGCTTTTTCGAATTTTAGCGGCCTGCAGATAAGAAAGAGAGCATTCGACGGGCGCCAAATCGGACCAAAAACCAAAAGACCCATGCATCTCATAGGGGCGCGCGTCTCTGTCTCCTCGTTTCATCACATCGCGCAGGGCCTGCACCGCGTGATGTGATTGCCCAGCACGAGCGTAAAGGTGGGCGATTGTCAGAAGAACCTCCCCCTGCTCGTCCTCTGGTAAATCTACCAGGCACAACTTCAGCAGAGCGGCTCCTCGAATACAGTCACCAACTCCCACCCACCATTGGGAGAGATCGCGCGCCAAATCGGGATCACTGTCTAGTTTCAATGACTTTTCAGCTAAACCAATTGCTTCGCGTAATTCAATCTTTCGCTGAGCTAAGACACGCGCCAAGCGCCCCGCCGAGGACGCCTTGGCGCTCTGCGCTGTGGCACTGCGTATTTGTGCGGCAAAGGCCCCCAAAGGAGCCTGCTGCCCCGCAAAACGCTCAATCTCTTCTTCGACAGAAGAAGAGGGCAAAATGGGCCCCGAATCGGGGCCAGAGGCAGAGGCCGAGAGGGCACGGGGGCGTTGAGAACTCTGGTGGTCCTCTTTTTGAGACAAGTCCATAGAAGATAAATGGAGAAATTAGGGACAAAAACCTATCATATTGGCGCAATCATCAACAAGCTATTGTCGCGCGAGACATTGCCGGTTTATCCTACCGCTATTGGGCGCTCGCCCAAAGAAAACAGGTTTCTCGGAGCCGTATCGAACATGCATAAGTTTATACTCAGTCGTCCCCTGCCATTCTCTCCCCGCTCTCGTTTACCTCGCGTGGCCCTCCGGGGAGCTCTCCTTTCAGTCTCCCTGGTGTTGACCACACTTGCTCCAGCAGCATTTTCTGCAGAAGCAGCAGCGTCTACGCCCCCAGCACCTCAGGCAAAGACGACTAAAAAAGCAGCCCCGCCGGCTGCCAGTACAACTGCCGCTGCCAGTACAACTGCCGCTGCCAGTACAACTGCCGCTGCCAGTACAACTGCCGCTGCCAGTGCCACAACTCCCGAGACTCAGACGAGCCCAGCTGCAGAGGACAAAAAAACAACTACCCCTGAAGCCGAAACTCCTACCGCGCCCACTCCCGAGCAAATTGCCAGTGCTGGCACCGCCTTCGAAGCCGGCAAGACAGCCTTCGAGTCCAGCGACTTTGCGGGTGCAGCCAACGAATTTAAGAAAGCTCACAAAATTCTCCCCTCGCCACACGCCGAGTACTGGATAGCCGCATCCCTCGACAAGGCAGACGCTCAAGGGGAGCATCTCCAGGAGACAGTAGACGCCTACTCTAAATTTCTCTCAAATCCTGGGGCAAATCACGCGGGTGCCCCTGAGCTAGACAAAGCACAAACGCGTCTTAAAGAGCTCACCAAACTACTCCCGGCCGCCCTCAAAGTGATCAGCGTTCCGGCAGGAGCGACCATAACGGTTGACGGTAAAGCAATCGCTGGTGTCACCCCTCTCACACTCTCTCTGCCCGAGGGAGCTCATAAAATCGCTGTTGCCCTCGAGGGCCACGAGAGCCAATTGCTCGATTTCAATGCCATCGGTGGAGCCCAAAGCGAGCAAGAAGTTACCTTGGTCCAAGTCGAAGTGGCTCCTCCAGTTGCAGCTCCCGTTGCGGCGACTACCGCTGTAGCAGTCAAGGAGCCCAGCATTGTTCCTGCGGCTGTCACCCTCGGTCTCGCGGGAGCGGGACTCATCTCGGGGACGATTTTTGGTATTTTGGCCCTCAATGCCAAAAGCGACTTCAACGACGATCCAACTACAGAAAATGCGGACGCCGCTGAGCGCAACGCACTCATCGCTGACATGAGCTTTGGCATAGCCATCACCCTCGGTGTTACAGGTTACGTTCTCCTCACAGCCCATGACGACGCCGCCGCAGAAGCGGCCCTCGCCAAAGTAAAGAAAACCCGTCTCATGGTGGCCCCCTACGGCAATCGTCATGGTGGCGGAGCCGCCGCGCGCCTCACATTCTAATCAGAAGTTCAGCGCACAAAAACAGTACAAAGGTTCTGCATCGTAGAGATGTAGAACCTTTTTTTGGGTGTCGCCTCGTGGAGCCCAGGCGCTTTCCCACTCTGGGGGAGAATTCATTCACCACATAGCACCACCTACCTACGAGCTTGGTGAGCCTCATTGAGCTTGCTTGCATACGCGGGTGTATATTATTTGAGCAATTTACCAAGCTACTATACAAAAATGTATAGATAAGAGGCTCCCGATCGAGGTAAAAACTAAAAAGAGCCGAATCTCAGATGATCCGACTCAATACCTAATTCTCAGCTAGCCCCTTGCAGGGCTCCTCAGCGAAGTTCTTTACGAACGATAATTAGGAGAAACGCTTACTCAAAGCGTCCACTACTTTACCGTATTCGGCGGGGACAATGACAGCTTCGTTCTGTAAACTGCTATTGACGCCGTCAATTTTTCCTTCGTGGTATTTTACCTTAAAGCCGGTGAATTTTAGCCCATTTGCAGTCGAAACACACACAACCTTGTCGGACGACTTGATGGTGTTGTTGGCGCGCAATTTCTCCAGCACAGCCAAGCCCACGGCCGTGTGGGGGCAAGTGTACATCCCGGTGGCGTCCGCTCGCGCAGCGGCATCGGAGAGTTCTTGCTCGCTGGCTTGCTCGACAATTCCGTTCATTGCCTTGAGGGCAACCATTGCGCGGGGTGCCGATACCGGCGCGCCAATTTGAATGGCTGTTGCCTGTGTTGGTTTCGCCACAACAGACTCCACCTCTGTTTTACCTGCCTTGAAGGCGCGATACATGGGGTTAGCGTTTTCAGCTTGGGCAACCGCGAGTCGAGGATATCGATCGATAACGCCCAAGTCTTTCATCATACGAAAGCCGGCATAAAGTGCCGAGGCATTGCCCAAGTTACCCGAGGGCAACACAATCCAATCGGGTACCTGCCAGCCAAATTGCTGCACAATCTCGATACCTACAGTTTTTTGCCCCTCCAAGCGCAGGGGGTTCATCGAGTTGGCAAGATAAACATGCCCCTCTTCGGCCAAACGCTTGACGATTTTCATGCAACCATCAAAATCGGTGTCGAGTCCCAAGACCATTGCGCCATTGGCGAGGGGCTGGACCAATTGAGCGGTAGAAATTTTGCCGCGGGGTAAAAGCACCACAACGGGCAAGCCAGCGGCAGCACCATAGGCAGCCAAAGCGGCAGACGTATCGCCGGTTGAAGCGCACGCTACTGCTTTGATCTTTGTGCCAGCGGCCAGGGCTTTTTTAACGACAGAGACAAGCACGGTCATGCCGAGGTCTTTAAAAGAACCACTATGGCTATTGCCGCAAAGCTTCACCCATAAGTCGTTCACTCCTTGCTCGCGACCGTAACGCTCTGCCCAAAAAAGGTTGGTGCCTCCTTCGTACATGGAGACGACCTCGTCGTCGGTCACCGAAGGCATGACCCACTCGCGTTTTCCCCAAACACCCGACCCATAGGGCCATTGATTGAGACGGTACCGTTCGTCAAAAAGTTTCGTCCAGCCCGGTCCGCTTCTCTTCTTCAGAGCGTCCATATCGTGGTGGACTTCAAGAAGTCCGCCGCACGACGGGCAGGAATAAATAGCCTGGGTTACAGGCCAGCTGCCTTTACAGCCCTTAAAACATCGAAATTCTGCGCTGTACTCTGGGGTAGATGCCACGGAGCGGACTATATTCTCAAACGCCGAGCTGACCAGCTCTTTCCGCCTCTTGCCCCTATGCGCTTCTCTTTGACTTCACCAACAATTTTCTCTCGCTCCTCAGAGCATCTCATTGTGCGCGCCTTCATCTTTTTCTCGGTGGTAGCAGTCTGCGCCTGTGAGAAAGCCCCAGAAGAGACCCCTGCACGCACAGAACCATGGAAGAAGAACCCAGGCACAGACTCCCAACCCCAAAAGGCGCCACGTGCGATTTTTACGCTCGCAGACAAACAAAATTTAAGATTCTCGCTGCCCACCAGAAAAAACTCGCCTCAGGGGGTGCTCTCGGGCATCAGCGGCAAAATATCGCTCGACTTGAAGCACCTCGAATTAGTCCAAGGACTGATAAAACTCGATCTAGCCCAACTCCAAATGCAGGAGTCGTCCCCACACAAACGAAAGCGCACCCGACTCTCCGAAAAAAAGCCGGCTCTGGTCGATGCATCCAGCTGGACAACCCAAGCACTGCATTGGCTCGAACTCGGTGAAAAAAACACAGAGGCCGCCAAAGCAGAAAAGCAGTTTGTCCTCTTCAAGATCCGTTCTGCGACTAAATTGTCAAAAAATGCCGCCCACAAGGGCGCTAAACGCAAAAGAAGCGACGGTAAACCGGGCTATTCGCGGCTTATTTACGCGCGGGCGGTAGGTGATCTCGCTCTGCGTTCGCTCTCGGTACACCGCGAAGTTCCCCTCGCCCTCACCTTTCAATACGACGAGGAAAGCACGCTCCCCACGGGAATCAAGGTAGCCCTCAAGGGCAATTTATCCGTTCCGCTCTCAGAATACGAAATTAGTCCTCGAGACGGCGCCGGACGGCTACTCACTCAAGAACTCTCTTTATTCGGCGACACAATCGGACGCGTCGTCAAGGTAGAAGGTAGTCTTCAGTTCAACCTCACGCGCCCCGAGCACTGAAGGAATTTCGACTCTCTCTCGATGTTTCACCAACGCTTCCGGTCTAAAAGCGCCTGTAACTTCGGCCTGCGTAGCCATCTATCAACAAATGAGGATAAGCTCTGAACATGCTTCGCATTACTTCAGCCCTCGTCGCGGCCCCTCTTGTTTTCCTCAGTTTGCTAGCTGGGGCCTGCTCCGCCGGCTACGCGACCTATCCAGAATCGACTCCCGTCTACGAGGATCTCCCCGAGGACACTCCCCTGATTGAAGTAGAACAGGCAAGCATCAACTCCCCAGAAAACCAGGTGGTGCAAGACTCCCCAAGCAAGCAAGAGGACGCCGCTGCTCTTCCCGCCGGACAAGAGGACGCCGCTGCTCTTCCCGCCGGACAAGAGGACGCCGCTGCTCTTCCCGCCGGACAAGAGGACGCCGCTGCTCTTCCCGCCGGACAGAAAAAAGTAACGCCAGAAACTACACCTTAAGTCCTCGCGTAGTTTTACCAAGGGCCCGCACAGGGAGCTCAGGCACCATGAGAAACTTGTGACCAAGAGTTATATAGAAGCCAAAGAGCGAGGAGCTCAGCTCTGCGGCGTTGGTTTAGGGCTTCGCTGGGATTTTCTGGAGGAGGTTCTAGAGAGCTGCGCCACCGACGTAGTTTTTTGGGAGGTTTCCCCAGAAAACTACATGGGTAGAGGAGGGTTCTTCCCCGAGGCCCTTGAAAAACTCAGCGACCACTACGATTTTGTCACCCACGGACTCACTATGAGCGTCGGGGCGGTCGACTCTCCTGCCCCTTCTTATATGCAAGCCCTTGCATCAGAAACGAAGCGCATGAGCACACCCTGGCACTCAGATCATCTTTGTTTGAGCACTGCTGGCCCTTTAGTGCTCCACGATCTACTCCCCCTGCCCCTCACGAAACGCTGTGCCCGTAGAGTAGCCAATAGAATTAAGAGTATTGAGGATGAGCTCGCCCTCCCCTTTTGCATAGAAAATATCTCATTTTACGCCCAGCCTGTTCAGCCAGAAATGAGCGAGTGTGACTTCCTATGCGAAGTGCTCCATCTCAGCGGCGCGGGGCTTCTTTTGGATGTAAACAACGTATTTGTGAATGGCATGAATCATCATTACGATCCTCTGCAATTCATACAGTCCTTGCCCCACGAGCAAGTAGTTCAACTGCATATGGCAGGTCATTCGCAACTCACCCCCCCTCACCCGGCAGCGGGCATGCTCCTCGACACCCATGGTAGCGCCATTGCAAACTCAGTAAAGACTCTCTTTAAAGAGACCCTTCAGTTGGTTGGTGCGGTCCCGGTGGTTCTTGAGAGGGACAACAATATCCCCGATCTGCATGAACTTCTCCTCGAAGTGCATCAGCTACAAGACATCTACGACCAGACCATCAGATCCAGAAAATGAGCGATTTGTGGTGAGTAAAAGCAGCTTAAACAAAGAGTGCGAGGGCACGTGGCAAGAGCAATTGGCTCAACTTCCTTTTGACAAGGAGCGAGCCATAGAAACTTTTTATGCGCTGCTGGTACTCAGCAAAAAAGCAGGCAACGATGGTGAGTTCATTGAGCTCATTTGTACCAAGGCACGCCTCAGTCCGGCTCAACAAAAGTACTTGGTGCAGCAACCAAGCTCGCGCCTACTCATCTATCGGCAGTTGGTGCGAGCGACCTTGATGCAAGTACTCGAGCTTGCCATGCCGCGCGCTATCGCTCGTTTAGGTTCGACATTTGAGACCATTTTTGAAGATTTCTTAGATAGCCAAGCATTTAAATCACGCTTTTTGCGAGATATTACACCTATTTTTCTAGATTATTACAAAGCCCACGTTTCGGCCAACGTGCCTCGTTACATTGGAGAGCTCGCTCAGTTGGAGGCTGCGCGTATTTCAGTCGCGGCCCAGCTTACAATGACCCCACACAAAAAGCCTGTAAGCAGTGACGCCCCTGACCAAATTGGTCTCGAAAATCAAGAGCACGAATTAGCACTTGAGCTTGGGCTTCAATTCACCGAGGCCAGTGAACTTTTGGAATTCTCCTATGCGGTGCATCAATTGCCTGAGGCGGTGGACGACAAGAGCGTGCCACCAATGCGCCCTACCTACTTGCTCGCCTACCGCGATCCACAGAATGACATTCGTTATATGGATCTCTCCCCCCTAGCGAGCTCCCTCTTGCACCACCTGAAGCAAGGGGCCCACCTGGGAGATGCCATCGAAAAAGCCTGCTCCAAGCTGGGACAAGCTCTCTCTCCGGAGGTTCTCAATGGGTGCGCAACGCTTCTCGCCAATCTGTCGGAACGCGGCCTCGTGCTCGGCGTTCGCTGACAGAACAGGGCCCGAGCATTCTGGGCTGAGGGACCTCCGGTAGAATTAGATCATTCCTAATTGTCGGCGCAGAGACATCGCCCCCACGCTGGCCCAATAGGGCAATAAGTCAGCTTGAAGAGACTCTATTCTCGAATCTGGCTCGCCCACTAAGCGAGAGCCCCCCTTGGAGAGGTCAAAGAGAGGCGAAATATCATCGGCCAAAATAAGAGCGGCTCGAAAAGCGGACGCTCGCAGTTGTTCTCGCAGCTCTCCAACATCTTGCAAAGGAGCCCCTCCATAATGACGGGCTGCTTCTTCGATGCGACCTTTTGAAAGCCAGGGCATCGCTTTGATCAACTTCTTCGTAATCTTAGTTAGATCCGCGCTTTCAATTGTTGAGTCGTCCCCTGGTGCGTCCACCATGCGCAAGGCGGCTGCCATTGCCAAACGCAGCTGCTCTTCGGTGAGTGCATCAACAGCGTGGGTGCCTCGGGCGATATTCGCGACGAAACGTCCAAGGTAGCAGACCTGCTCCACATCCGAGAGATCTCCCAAACTAGAAGGAATCACCAACCCCACAGGATCTGTCATGACCACGTGAATTTCCTCGACGGTTTCCGAGGGATATAGATCGATTGGAGGGCTAGAAAAACTCAGACAGAGTCGATCAAGAACAGGTCTGCAAGGATGAAGCCCTTTGGCCGAAATTTTCTTTCGCCCTGAAGCCCCCAAATTCTTCAATTGGGGGGGATACACCTTTGACAACGGCCCCGCCAAATGTGCCAAAAGCGCAATTGCTTCGGGGGACGCCTGGGGAGAAAGAGTTTGAGAGAGTGCCTCTGCGTCGAATGCGCCTTCACTCACGAGAGCAGGCTGAGCAGCGCGCCCCGCCCACATAGATTTTTGCAGTTCACTCGCCTGGCCCACATGAACTAGGGGGCCCAGAGCAATTGATGATTCAGCATTTTTGCCCATCTTCTCATAAACGGTCACTAAATCGGCCCAGGAATCTCCTCGCAACGGTGCGGTTTCTAAGAGAGTTGAAATTTCGGGCAATGCCTCCCCGTACTGGGATTTTTTCATGAGATAGGTGATGAGATCGATACGCAGTTGCGCCGCATCTCGATTTTTTCTCAACCCTGCCTGCAAAGCCCCAATTGCCTCGGCTGTCTTGTTCTGTTTTTTTCCTAGCACGCGCCCCCACTCTACGTAGACACGCGCCTGGTGTTCTCCTGGGGTGCTTGCCGAGCAAAACGCCGACAGAGCGGTTGCATAGCCGGACCAAGTAGCCGCTTCGCCGCTCTGCTTGTCCAAGATGGCGCAAATTCCCTGAGAGGCGTCGTCGGGTTCTAGGCCGACCAAGGCAATAGCTGAGGCAAATGGATGCACTGCATCGCCAATTTTTCCAGCCCGAGCGAGCAACTTACCTGAAGCAACCAAGGCTTCCGCCCGTTCCCTTCCCTGAGAAACATCGGCGAGACTTTGAGAGGTCTCTAAGGCACCTGGAGACTTCATGGTCATTTGAATGGCCAATAGTCGACGCAAAGCGGCAATATGCTCAGGGTCGATACGTAATACGGCTCGCAACTCACGCGCTGCATCGCTCAGCTTGTCGAGGTGCTCGTGATAGATCTCGGCAAGGCGCATTCTTAGGGCAAGAAGCACCTGATTACCCGGATCGAGAATGAGCGCCTTTGACAATTGTTCAACAGCAAGAGCCCATTGTCGATCACGAATATAAAGTTCAGAAAGCTCCAACGCGACAGGTAAATTCTTGATGCCAGATTTTTCGACACGCTTGAGGGCGGCAATGGCTGCGGGCAAGTCGTCACGCTCATCTGCAAATATCTTTGCAACCGCTATCCAGTGTTCTGCCATTGCTTCAGGCGACGAACAGGATTGAGCAGCCGTCGAAAGTACAGCAGAGAGCTCATCAAACTCGGAACGAGTTGAAAGAAGACCATGGAGGGTTTGAGCGGCCACGATTGAGTCAGGAAAAACGAGGAGCGCTTTCTTCAAACAAGAAGCCGCCTCCTCGGACTCTCCCCCCTGAGCCAATAACTCGGCTGCACGCGTATACAATTTTGCAGACTTCTCGGGATTGTGCACCACCGCTGCCTCCAGAGCAGCACCTTCTAAGAGAAGGGCAGGATCATCGACAACCTCAGAAATTCGGGCGATGCCTCGTGCCGCCGCAATATTCTCGGAGTCCCACTTGAGAGCGGGCCGATGTTGAGCCAACGCCTGCACGGGGTTGCGCGGCTCCAAAAACTCTCCCAAGCGCGCAGCGTGAGCGGCGGCTAATTCGGGTTGCTCGCTCAATTGGGCAAATCGAACGTCGACACTGGCCAGCAATTCTCCATTATTTGTCTCCAGAGCGGCAAGCTCCGCAGAACGCAACGCGGCTCTATCATGCGGAACCCGCTCGAAAATCATCTTTGCAATTCCGACCAAGGTTGCTGTGTTGTCTTGGGCAGGTACTGGTGCCTGTGGTTGCCCCTCCTCATCGGTTGCGGGCGCCGAAGCGTCGCTCTTTGAGATTTTGGCCGACAGGTTCCCTTCTTCTAAGGCCAGCAGATGGCGCAACGCGCTGACCTGATTGTCCTTAGAACGGAACGCCGCCACTTGCTGCTGAAGCACTAAAGCTAGCTGGTCGGCATTTCCTTCAGACTGATGCAAACGCTGAAGAGCAACCAATGCAAAAGGATGCGATGGATAGATCTTTACCAATTCTTCGTAGGCACTGATTGGTACAGCCAAGTCCTTGCAGGTATTCTCTAAAATTTCGGCCTGACGAAGCCTTGCCCACATTTGTACCAAAGGATCTGTGCAGCGTTCGGCACGCTGCCCCAAAGCTGCAACGGTCTTCCTACTTTCAGAGCGAATTTCCAGAACTCGAACTTTTCCATCAAGAGCTTGGCGATGATCGGGCAACTCTTCGAGGGCACGTTCATAATAAATGAGCGCATTTTGCAATTTCCCTAGATGCAACTCAAAGAGAACCCCCAAGCGATAGGCTAAGTCTGCACCAACGCGTCCAGGCTCGACGCTTTTTAGCTTTTCTTGCAAAAACTCGGCGAGTTCTTCGAATGAATTCATGCGCTCAAGGCATCGTTCGATAGCCTGAGCAAGGTCTTCGCCCTGAGAGTCAGCGTCAAACGCCTTCTTAAAATAGGTGAGTGCTTTGTCGTCTTGAGCAAGGTGCTCTTCGCATAAACGTCCCATGCGAAACAATTGTTGTGAAACCAACACTGGTTCTTTAAGAACTAAGAGTTGTTGATTGAGGACCTTCAGCAACTCAGGGTAGCGCCCCGCCGTATTGTGCAATGCGGCTAGTGTTTCTAGGCTGGGAGCGTATTTCTGGTCGATAGTCAGACTATTGTTGAGGAGCTCCAGTGCACGTTTTTCTTGTCCCAAAGACTCGAGGCAAACTTGAGCTGCCCGATGCAAAAGTGGAACCTTTAAAGTAGGTTTCTGATAGGTGCCAGCCTCTTCGAGAAGAGCATCGACGAGAACAGCATAGTCGGCCGCGTCTTGGGCCGCACGTTGCAAAGAAAATAGCGCCCCCAGATGTCCTGGCTGCCGTGTTAAAATGTCTCGATAAACTGGTATTGCACGCTCCGGTTGTCCCAAAAGGCCCTCAAGAACCTGACCCACCTTAAAAAGATGAACCAGAGAGATGGCAGTATCGCTCGCGGTTTCGGAGCCCCGAAAATGCAGGTCGACCACTTCTTCATAACGCCTTGCCTTCTCCAGCAATCGACTGAGTTCACGAAAGGCACCCTCTGCCAAAGGGACTAGACCCAACGCTTTTCTGTAGTGCTCAATCGCTTCATCGGAAGAGCCCAACTGCTTTTCGTGAATGCGAGCAATGCGACAATGTAACTCTGCGCGCCGCTGAGCGTCTTGGCTTGCGCCTTCTTCTTGAACTAATACATGTAGAAGCTCAGTCCACGCCTCAGAGGCTTCGTAGTGGGCGCAAAGCGGTTGGATACAACTGGTTAACGTAGGAGTCAGCTCTCGGGCACGTTCCCAATAAACCAAAGCGTCCCGTTTTTGCCCCAGACGACGCGAAAGCACATCAGCGATTCTCACGCAGAGGGCGGCGCGTTCCTCGGGGGTGGCCCCCCGTTCTTCGAGACGTCGTAAGACCTGAACCACTCCGTCGAAAAGCCCTAGTTTTCGGTAAAGTTCCTCTAACTCTCGTAAAAAAGAAAGATTGTCGGGTGCGGCTTCCCAAGCGCGCTCGTAAAATTGAGCGGCCTCGGCGGGCTCCCGTAGACTGTTAGCTAAAATAGCGCCAGCATGAGCGAGCGCTGCGGCGCGCACGGCTGGTTCATCGACCAATTCGGCACGTTTTTCGAGGAGTGCCACTTGGTCGCGGGGCCGCTTGGCAATGATAAAAATACGCTCGAGGGCGTAAATGGCAGCGCTCGCTAAGGGATCGACATCAAACGACTTTTCGTAAAGCTCAGCGGCTTCGTTTGATTTCTTTCTAAATTGCTCCGCAATTCGAGCTCGCTCAGCCCAACGAACAGCCCCCAAAGCTACATCATCGTCAGTTTCTTTGGCTTGAATTGTAAGAGATGCGTCGAGGCTTTTCCAGTCTTGATCTCGCCGGGCACACCGGGCGACGGCCTGTAAAATAGCGCCATCGTTAGGCGCAAGTGTCAGAGCGCGCTCGTAGTCCATGCGCGCGTCCGAAAGACGATTCAAGTGTTCTTCCAAGATGGTGGCTTTGGAGAAGAGCAATGCAGCCTTGTCCACTGCCGTAGCCGTCAGCGCCACTTGCTCGTCCAAGAGAGACAAGGTCCCTTCCCATTGACCCAAGGCAGAACGCAGACGAATCAAACCTTCAAGGGCCGGCTCAAAAGAAGGGTCTAAGACATGTGCCTTCTGAAAGCTCTCGAGTGCGCGCGTATGGTCAACAAATACGACCTCCTCAAGGCGAGCAATTTCGTGCAGGAGACGAGATTTTCTAGATTTCTCTGTAGTTTCGCTGAGAGCATGCTCACAGAGTGCTCTCATTTCTTGAGCTGCGTTCTTGCGGTCGTCCAGCCCAGGGGCAACAACGCGGCTGTCCGCGACCACTCGGCTATATGCTTTTGAAGCAAGACAATACGCAGCCGAAACCACAGGCATTCCAACGAGGGTCGAGTTGACTTCGCTCCTTACCGGTCCCCCTCGCGTGGCTTGTTTTGCAACCGCAACCTGAAGATCAGCTACCTCGACGTGGGGAACTGCCGCCTGGGCATGTTTCTCTTGAGGAGCAACCGGCCGAGGGGCGGGTGCTTGAGGGGCCATCGCTTGCGTGCCACGTTCTCTCTTTTCGACCAGAGCGGGTGGTGGCGGGGGTGTCTTCGCTAGGGGAGGCTGAACGGAGGGATTCACAAGTCTCCCTGGTGGTGGCGCTATCGATGCACTTTTGCCCGTTGGTGCAGGCAGGCTCATCCCATTACTTTTGCGGGGAGCCCCTGGAGGTTTGGGCGGGGGAGGTATAGTCGGGGCGGTCCGAGCCGGTGGATTCGGCAATGAAGACGCTTGCGGAGGAGGAGGTGTTGGTTTCAGTCGAGCTTTTGACGCCCCCAGTCCCCCGCCCTGGGGTGGCAATGGTTTCATCGACGGCGGACGAGGTGGGACCGCTTTTGCGCTCGCTGCTTTTGCGCGCGGTGGACTAGGCTTGGCTCCTTGAGTCTTCTTGGACGCCGCGTGCTCTCCTTTCTTAACAGGCTTGAGAGAAGAGGGCGACTTGGAGTGTGCAGCCATGGCGCCCACCCTAACGACAATTGGGCCGACACCGAATGCATATTTTGTGAGTTTTCTAATTATTAGTGATATCTCGTTCGACTATCGAACTATCTACTTATGAAAAGAGAAAACGCGTGGCCTCCCTTGCGCCCTCGTTAACTTGAACGAGACGAGTAAAATACGGGCGCCCGCACGGTTCAATAAGAGTAAAAGCAGCGCGTACGCTGAGGTTTTAGGCAGATTGCGATAGGCGACTATCAATGAGCGGGGAACCACGAGGACCTCAAATGATCGCGCCCGTGCGGTTCATCGTAGTCGATGAGGGGCCCCTGAGGCACAATTCTCGATGGATTCACCGACTCGTGAGATTGAAAGTAGTGGTTCTTAATGTGCAAGAAATTTGTAGTCTCACGAAAAACTGGATGGGCGTACAATTCGCGCGTGTACGCCCAAAGATGTGGATAATCGACAAGGCGCCGTAAGTTGCACTTAAAGTGTGTGACATAGACCGGATCAAAGCGAATCAATGTGGTCCAAAGACGAATGTCTGCTTCGGTGAGACGCTCCCCCGCGATATACCTTCTTTCTGCTAACAAACGTTCAGCGCGATCAAGAGCAGAGAAAAGTGCAGTAAGAGCTTGGTTGTAGGCGGACTGACTTCTTGCAAAACCAGCGCGATATACCCCATTGTTGATATCTCGATAGACCCATTCACCAATAGAATCTATCTCCGTACGAAGCTTTTCTGGGTAGAGATCTACCTCGGGGTGTTCTGCATATGCGTTGAACTCCGAGTTAAAAAAACGAATGATCTCCGAAGACTCATTGTTTGCAATGCTCAAAGTTTTTTTATCCCAGAGAGTGGGCACCGTAATAGCCCCCCGATAGTCTGGGTCTGCCATGGCGTAGATCTCCCTGAGGCTCGATTTTCCGTTGACGCTATCGGCAGTAACGCCCTCACTTTGGGCACCAAACGTCCAACCGCGAGGTGGCATCAAGTAGTCGGTAACATCATAACTTACTACCCGCTGTAAACCCTTGAGCCCGCGCACAATCAAAGTTCTATGGGCCCAAGGACACGCGTAAGAAACATAAAGATGATAGCGCGCAGGCTCTGCAAGATACTCTGCGCCTTCATCAGCACTCACTTCATTTCTAAACGAAGAGGGGCGCCGCGCAAACTCTCCACTTTTCAGAATTTGTTTTTGCCACGTCGGTCCATCGACCAAAACTGCTTCTTTCGCTGTCATGATCATCAACTTATGGATAATTTTCTGCTTTGCCCGCAATTTTATCGCACTACACTATTGCGCAAGGGGTAATAATGGCCAATTGCGCGCTATTGCTCACGAATTGTCCTAACGTTGTCTTGAGGGCGTCCTCTAGACGCTCGCGCAATTGACTCTCAATTCATGTGCTTTCGTTCCCTCGAGAAAAAAGACAATAGTCCCGAGGAGCGAGATCTAAGTTTGCCGCCTAATTCCTCCCCTGCGCGATTGGTCTCCATCGATGCCGCCCGCGTCCTAGCTACCTTTGCTATCGTTTGGGTCCACGTGGCCGAGAGCCACGGGCAAAACTTCGCGTGGACTTCCCTCGGAAGGTTTGGGACCTCCTATTATGTGATCGTGGCCGCTCTTTTCGCGGTGCGTGCGGTTGTGCGAGCCCCCGAACAAAAATTCTCCGCTGATTTACGCCGGCGCACCCAGCGCCTTCTGTGGCCGTTTTTCATCTGGTCAGCTGTTTATGGTGCCTACTACTGCGAGCGAGGCTATCGCCTAGACTACACTTGGGCAGGGCTAACCCAATGGTGGGGGCCAGTAGCCGGTACAGCTGTACATCTGTGGTTTTTGCCCTTTGCTTTTGTTTGGGGCCTCTTTGCGGTCTGGTTCGTGCCCTATCTCAAGAGATTCTCACGAAATCAAATCTTGTGGGGCGGCAGCATCCTCTCGGCCCTTCTTTACTACTATTGCTATCGTCGACTCTTTTTTCAGCTGGATCGTCCCTGGTTGTGGAGCTGGCATTTGCATCGACTCGATCGTTGGATAGTCGAGGTACCCCTCTTCATCACGGCGCTATTCGGCTCGGTCTACTTCTATCGAATGGACCAGCGGTCGGTTAGGTGGTTGAAAGAGCAACGCGTCATCCTCGGCACTCTGGCCTTGGGTAGCTTTGTTCTAGTTCAAGCGCTTTATGCTATAAAAATCGAGTTTATTCGTGAGTTCTCTGATACGGGGGGGCGATTCATGGCAAATATCGCAGGCATCTCTCTGCTCATGTTCTCCCTCGCCTTCAACGAAAGCCAGTTAGTTAAAAAAATAGCGCCCCTCGGTCGCTACACCTACCTGGCATTTCTCTCTCATATGTTAGTCATTGAGTTCTTTCGCGCCCCTTCAAAAAACTGGCTTGGTTATGAGAGTCTTCCCTTTTCTCTTGTAGAGGCCCTCCTTGTTTTTTGCGTCAGTATGGCTCTTTCATGGCTAATTCAGCGAGTACGCTTTCTTTCTTGGTTGCGCGCCTAAAGATACTTAATTCTCAGGCGCGCAAGAGTGAGTCGAGATGACGATTGGCTGCGTTGATTGCGCCTTTGAGCAATGCAGGCTGAGTATTCGAACGCATCAGTACGAAAAAACCGAGCACAGTTGCAACGAAGAAGCGAGCCTCGTCCAGTACAACAACGTCTTGTCGCAGCGCGCCTTGCGCTTTCGCTAGGCGAAGACAATTGTCAAAACCAGAGGAAATAATTGCCAAATAACTATCAACGGCCGGCTGACTGATGTCCGGCGGACAGGACTCAATTGCTACATTGGTAAGAAAGCAGCCCCGCTTTCCTGCGGGCGTCCTTGCGAAGGACGCGTAAGTGCCGAAAAGTGCCCGAATGTCTTGAAGGCATGCGTCGGGGCTACTCAGGCGGGCGAAGATGTCCGTGACATTCTCCAAATATTGAGCCAACGCCGCCTCGAACAACCCCTGTTTGCTTCCGAATTCCGACGAAAGGCTGAAGGGATTGATGCCTATTTCAGCAGAGAGCATACGAGACGATGTGCCTTGGAAACCATGCTGCCAAAACAATTCCATCGCCTGCTGAACGACTAACTCTCTATCGTAACTCTTGCGTCTTCCCATCTGTGTTCTTCATCTAGCACCAAAACTAAACGATCGCTTGGCAAAACTATCAGCACATGTTAAACCTAAACGCTCGTTTAGGTTTAACTCTAAAAAAACCTCACCCTAGGAAACATAAATCATGTCTGAAGCCACTACCCTCGTTGTCACCGCCATGCCCAACCCTGAGTATTCGGGAGAAATGCAAGCCTATCTCAAAGGCGTCATGCCCCTGCTGGTAGGTGCAGGCGGAACTCTCGTAAAGCGCCTCAAGGTACAATGTTCCCTCACAGGCAAGGCGTCCTTTGGCATGGCCCTCATCATGGATTTTCCCGATAGGGCAAAGATCGAATCGGTATTTTCCTCTGACTCCTACACTGCACTAATACCCGACCGCGACAAAGGCTTCTCATCAATCAACATCGCTCTTGCGGGTGCTCTCTAGCACTCACGAGCCAACAAGAAAGGACTGAGAAGATGGCACATCACGTAGAGACAACTTATAGGGTGCATGCAACGAAGGAGCACGTGTGGGGAATTCTTCGCGATTTCAGTAGCATCGAGAGGTTTTCATCAAAAGTGAAGAGTTCGCCCCTGGTGGGCGAGTCACGCGAGGGACTGGGCACCAAACGACTCTGTACTTTTTACGACAAGTCGACAGTGCTTGAAGAAATTATTGAATACCAAGAAGGAGAAAATCTGCGCATTGAGCTGAGTGAGTATTCGATGCCGCTCAAAAGCCTCGTTGCACATATGAGTGTGAAGCGCGTGGACGATCAGAGTTGCGACGCTACTTTTGGTATGGAGTATGTAGTTAAATTTGGTCCACTCGGATGCTTGATGGGGAAAATACTCATGAAGCCAATGATGAAAGGTGTCACCAAAGATGTGCTTCGCGGACTAGCCTTTCACGCTGTCACGGGACAAAACGTAGGTGATACGCTACCGGCTACGCCGTAGGACGAGGTTTTGACTGAAGTTGATTAAAAAAACACCATCACCCCGGCGCCCCCCCCTGTATCAGGAAAGATGTCGCGTCAATGATTTAAGAAGTGCGGGGGCGAGGACTGAGGTGGAGCCTGCTAGTTTTTCTTTAACGTGCAGATGAAAAACTTTCTCTAGGATCCTGTTGACGTGCTGTTATTCTTTGGAGGTCACCTCGAAAACTGCACTACGAAAACTACAAGAGCAAGGCACGAGAGGAAATTCCAACCAGCTCACTCCTCTCAATACTTATGTAGAAGTTAAGCTACCCCGACAAGACCCTGCCCACCATGAGATCACTGAAGCCAAACTCTCACGCTTAGATTTCAAAGAGGGGGCTGAGCACGACACGAGCAAATATTCCCAGAATGAACGAACTCTATGAGCAAGCAAAAAAGCTCCGGGTAATCGATTGAGGAGTGTGAAATTTCTAGTCCCTTAGAGCGCTGGCGATACGTCCATAAAGGCGACGTGTCCAGCAAGCAAAGGCACCGTTGCCTCAGCAATGAGACTCTGAGTATGGTCATGAAGCAGATCGATTGTCACCAAACCGGCCCTCATGTTCACCACAACAAAGGCGCCGGCTTCAGTGGTCTCTGTGAGTCCCTGTTGGGGAGCCCCTCCTTCAATATAGAGCGTGGTGGCTTGCGCCTGATCCTCTTTCAATTGCACGATAATCCCCTCGGCTCTCGTCCCCTCACAATCGTAAACATCTCCAAACAATTGTGTCTTTTCAATATCAATATCAACTGAATCTCCCAAGCTGAGCGCCAGGGCATTCGCCTGGGCCTCCGTGAACAGCGGTAAAAGGGCGTCGTCGACAGGACCCAAAAGTTGGTCTTCTCCACGAGTGAAAGAACCCTCTTGAACCGGGCTCAAGAAAATTAGCTGAGTGGGCATTGTTTCGTCGGAAAGGATGTCGAAGGACCCCTTGAATCCGCGCGCCATCGTAATCGTGATCCGACCGCCGCTATCAGGCTCTAGCGTCTGCAAAGGATCGGAGCACGCCAAATCCAGAGCCGCACAGACCTTGACGAGTAGCCCCTCAGGAGCCGTCTCCCTTCCTAAACCAACAAATCTGTAGTTTTTGGGAACCAGTACTGGCCCTGTAAGTTCCGCCTCTCCACCTAGGCAATCAAAGTGAGCGCCTACACACAATCCCGCTTCGCAATGAGTGCCTTCAAATCCCTCGCCCCGGGCGTGACAATCACCATCTATTTCGCATTGTACCTTTTCTTTTACAATCAACGAACAACCGAAAAAGCTATTCACAAAAAACGTCATCAACATCACAAAAAGAGAAGTAGCGTAACGACTTTTAGTTCTTTGTCTCATTTGGATGCACTTGGCTTGTGTGACCTTGTGTTCTTGCACCCAAGTGCCGTTCTCAGCCGGTGGTGGTGTGTTAAAAAGCATGAACAAGATTGAATGGCTTGAAAGTCGAGAGGAAAAGGGGCCTCCCTCTATTATTATCGCCCAATTGGCGCGCTTCTTTAGGGTCGGTGCGCTGCGGGTGGTCAGGGAGAGGAGGGCCGGCGCACAATGAGTCATGAGGCCCCCAATAGTCTCGCTATTCTTGAGGACTTTCCCGTCGGGACGGTCTTTGCAGGAAAATATTGCGTCGAGCGTCTCTTGGGACGAGGTGGCATGGGCGCAGTTTTAGCCGCACGCCATATGGATCTCGGTCATCGAGTGGCCATTAAGGTTCTTCACGAGTCACTCTCGGTCGATCTCAATGCCGCCGAGAGATTTCAACGTGAGGCTCGCGCATCAGCAGCGCTCGAAAGTGAGCACGTCGCACAGGTAATTGATGTGGGGGTGGACCATGACACCTCCTACATGATCATGGAGTTCCTTGAGGGGGAGGACCTAGCAAGCGTTCTGAGCAAGCGAGGACGAATTGAGCAAGAAGAGGCTGTCTCATGGATATTGGAAGCATGTGATGCTGTGGCCGAAGCACATACTCAAGGAATTATTCACCGCGACTTGAAACCGGCCAATCTTTTTCTTGCAAGAAGAAAACGTGGGCAACCCATCGTAAAAGTCTTGGACTTTGGGATCTCCAAAGCAACTTTAAAGAGCGCTCAAGCTTCTCCGCAAAAAGAACTCACCGAAACTCAGATGATTCTGGGTACCCCCGTATACGCTTCACCTGAACAGTTGCGGGGCTCACGGGAGATAGATACTCGTACCGATATTTGGTCCCTTGGAGTGGTCTTGCACCGACTGCTCACTGGCGACCGCCCT
>Ga0256845_1000782_pt1 | contig 27733 bp, 26 predicted proteins | sample RiftiametaG_FD_189101 | JGI IMG/M metagenome (GOLD analysis project Ga0256845, IMG submission 189101) | Tube worm associated microbial communities from hydrothermal vent at the East Pacific Rise, Pacific Ocean - Riftia | ecosystem: Host-associated > Annelida > Integument > Unclassified ... | reverse complement strand
CGGATAAGCATTTAAAAGAATATTATTTGGTATAATTATTTACAGTTTAATAAAGATTTATTAAGCATAATATTTGAATGGTTATATTAATTACCCACTAAATTCGTGGTAGAACCAAATATAATTTCAGTTCTTAAAAAAAAAGATTAACACCTTATAATTAAAAAGTTATGTATTGTTTTCTGATTTATAATAGAATCTTTTATATATTTGTTTATAAGGGAATTAAATAATTTAGAATAAAAGAATAGACTTCAAAATATTATTATTTAAAGGGATATTAATTTTATGACATGAGGAAATTATACTTTATTATTTTATTAATTCTTTTTGCAATTATAACAAACGGACAAGATAGACAGAGTAGTCGAGACATTACTATTAAGTTTCCTTTTACTTCTTTATTTGGTGATTTTTATACCGAAAGTATGGGTTTTGGTTTAGGAATTGAAAAAATGATTAAACCAAGTTTAAGTTTTTCTCAAGAAATAAGTTACATATTTCATATAGATGAAAATTCAATTTTAAGAGAAGATGTAGAAAATATAAATGGTGTAAAATTTACAACTGAGATTAGGAAATATTTAAGTAAAAAAGAAATTCCTGAAAGTGGATGGTTTGTAAATTTGGAACTTAAAAATATTTTCACCCAGTCAATTCAAATTCAAGGAATGGATTTAGAAAATAATATTACACGATACAGAGGTGTATTTACTGCGAATTTCGGAACACTTGTTTATTGGGATAAAAATAAGGAAGGAAGAGTTACCCTTGAAATTTCAAGTGGTGGTGGTTTCGGGTATATAAATGCAAATTCTTCCGTTGATATTGAAGAACTTACAAATAAATCAGATTACAATTCAGCGAATAAATTTTATCCTTGTTTCAACTTTGATATAAAGATTGGTTATATTTTAAAATAGTAAATAAGTTTTAATAGAGCATGCATTTGTAACAAAACTTATTTTTGAGAAAGTTTATTGATTCTTTTTAAAGCACCTGTTTCAGGATAAAACTCAATTGAATATTCCGGATTGTTTAAATATTCAACAGGTAAAGGAACAATTTGTCCTTTTTGAGCAATCTCAAATGCCTGTTTTAGTAATGTTTTGTTTAAATATTTTATCGATAGCACAACACGTCCGGGAATTCTGTAATACAGCCCGTATTTTATAGGGATAGGTGTTTTTGATGAATTATTCATTACTTGAATTTTTGCAGCAGGAATTGCATCTAAGCTGTAAGCATCAACAATTAAAGGTTTAATATCTCTTTTACGAGAATCTTTTTTTGAAAAAGTAAAGCCGTTGCGTTCCGAAAACCAGCCTACAACTTTTTGTTCGGCTCCCGAGTTTACATCGGGTTCAAAATAGATATAATATGTATGTTTTTGTTCTATGGTTTTTCCCATAAACAATTCGAGATAGCTTTTTTCATATTTGTTAAGTTCATCAACCATTGTTTGCAATGCACCGGCTTCAACAGGAAAAGTTTCGTCTTTAATACCAAATAATAATTTCATTCTGCGTTTTCTTAATTTTCTGATAAAAGCAGCAGCTTCGGCAGCGTTTTCATTAACACTTGTTGGTGATAGTCCTTGTTTTTTTACGGGTATTTTTTGTATTGATGAATCTGTTTTTATGGTTTTGTAAAATGTTTTTTGAGTTTTTCTTAAAAAAGGTTTTACTCCCAAATCGGTAAAATAAAACTCATCGCTTTTTTCAGGAAAATCAGTATAAAGATAATTATTAAATTTGTAGTTATTTAAATCTGTATCAGTATTATATCCTAAAATAACACCATCACTGTTTAATTGAATTATTGGGAGAAAGTTCCTATTAGTTGTAATGCAATAAAAATTACTTGTATCGGGAATGCTTATTCTTTTACATTTTATATTTGAGATAGTATAAAATTCATTATCCATAGGAATAATACCCTCGGATATATTAAGATATTTAGGTGCATAAGTAGAATAAGGACCTTCGTATTGTATGGTTTTAGTGACTTCAATTTTTATTTGAATAATATTTTTCGGTAATGCATAAAACATTTGATGTCCGTCAATATTAAGTTGGTTTGTTACATGACGAACATCAAAATTTATATTTTCATTTTTTTGTGAAAACACAGTAAAAATGTGTATTGTCAGAATTACAGTAAAAATAATTTTTTTCATCTGTTTATAATTTATTTTTCAATGGTCAGATGGAACCGCATAACAAAAATAATCATTGTCGTGTGTGTTAATAATTATTTTTATCATGCTTGTTTCATCTGTTTGAGTTTTTGTAATAAAAATTTAATTACATTCTTTTACGTTTAGTATCTTAATTTATTAAACTGTATTAAATAGTTGAATTACTCTTGGTTATATGTAATTAATTTGCTTTTTATAATCAAAAATATACTCTAGAGATAATTACCTCCCAAAAGACAATCTATATTACACATAACCTTAAATTCATAAATTTATTTTATTACACAAAAAGTATGTTCGTTTTTTATGTCTTAAATTACGAATATAAGCTATAAATATATGCTATAGCCAACGAACAAAAAAATTATTTTACAATATTTTTAAATGCTTTTCCCAAATTATTAATAATATCGGAAGCAATTAATGCTTCAAAACCTGTCTCATAAGCAGCAATATCGCCTGCAAGTCCGTGCAAAAACACTCCTGCTTTTGCAGCATCAACAGGAGAGTAACCCTGAGCAAGAAGAGATAATATAACTCCGGTTAACACATCGCCACTTCCGGCGGTAGCCATACCCGGATTTCCCGTAGAATTAAAAAATACATCACAATTGGGAGCAGTAATACTCGTATAAGCACCTTTTAGAGCAACAATTGCTTTATGTTTTTTTGTAAATTCACATTGAGTAACAAATCGTTCATAAGCACTGTTGTGTTTATGTGTCAGTCTGTCGAATTCTCCGGGATGAGGTGTTAAAATAATATTTTTGTTAAGTAGTTTAAACCATTTTTTATTGGCAGATAAAATATTAATGGCATCGGCATCAATCACCATATTACCTTTATAATTCTCCAATAATTTAAATAAAGCATTTTGAACCGATTTTTTTGTTCCTATTCCGGGACCTACTCCAATTGCTGCAAATTTATTTAAAAAAGCAGGTTCATTATAGCCTATTTCACTTTCATCAATATGAACCATTGCTTCAGGAACGGCTGTTTGAATAATTTCTCTTCCCGATTCGGGCACATGAACTGTAAGCAATCCCACACCTGAACGCAAACAACCTTTCGCCGATAAAATTGCTGCTCCGTTTTTGCAATAGTTTCCTGCTATTAATAGAGCATGTCCGAAAATTCCTTTATGGTCAAAAGTGCGACGTTTTTTTATTAACTCTTTTATATCGTTTTTATCAAGTAAAAAATGATTAACATGCACTTTCTTAAAAAAGTCTTGATGGAGTCCTATGTCAAGAGCATACCATTTTCCAAAATACTCTTGATTGTCGGCAAATAAACTCGACATTTTAGGAAATTGAAAAGTTAGAGTTGTAGTTGCTTTTATTTTAGCTCCTGTATTCCCTGTATTTCCGTCGCAATAAACTCCCGAAGGAATATCAATTGAAATTATATTATTTGAATATTTATTTATATGATTGATTAAATCAGCCCAGTAACCTTTTACCGGTCTTGACAATCCTGAACCGAAAATACCGTCAATAACAATAGTTTTATCGCATGCTTTAGGAAAATGGTCATTCTGTTTTAGTTCAATAATTTCAATATCATTTATTTCTTTCAATCTTTTTAAATTTATTTTATAATCCTTTGATGGAGTTTTGCTTATCTGTAATAGGCAAACACGTATATTTATATATCCTGATCTGAACAATAATCTTGATAAAGCTAACGCATCGCCTCCGTTGTTTCCTGTTCCTGCCAAAACAAGAAATTCATCACTATCCGAAAAGTTTTTTGTAATCCACGTAAAAAGTTGCTTTGATGCCCGTTCCATTAAGTCAATAGAAAGGATAGGTTCATTGGCTATTGTATAGGCATCACACTCTCGTATTTGTTTTGAATTTAATATCTTCATGGCTCTGTAATTTATCTGTTATCAGAAATATATTTAAATTACTATTAATCGAACAATACAAAAATACAAAATGTTTTGCAAAAGATTTTTACAGGTTGTCATAACAAAAAAGATTTTTATATTTGCCACTGATACAATAAAATGGAATATTAACTTAAATTTTATAAATTATGTTTAAAGGACATCCAAAAGGACTTTATGTATTTTTATTTGCCAACATGGGTGAAAGATTCGGTTATTACACTATGATAGCCATCTTTACACTGTTTTTACAAGCTAAATTCGGAATGTCGGCAAAAGAAGCAGGACAGATTTACGGATATTTTTTGTTTGGAATTTATTTTATCCCGTTGATTGGTGGTGTTCTTGCCGATAAAGTTTTAGGTTTTGGTAAAACAATATCGGTGGGAATTATTTTAATGATTGTAGGATATATTTTACTGGCAAATACAGCATCAGGATTGACAGGAATTTATGTGGCTTTAGCTGTAATTTCTGTAGGAACAGGATTTTTTAAAGGTAATTTACAAGCAATGGTAGGCAGACTTTACGACCAAAGTGGTATGGGTAAATTACGTGATGCTGCTTTCAGTTTATTTTACATGGGTATCAACATAGGTGCGTTTTTTGCTCCTTCTGCTGCCGAAGCTATGAATAATTTTATGATGAAAAAAGATGGCTTTACATACAGCGGTAAAATACCGGCTATTGCTAATGAATTTTTAAACGGAGCTACTGATAAAGCCGGAGAACTTACTCAATTGGCACATGAGCATATTATTCAAGGAAGTTATAATTTTACCGATTTACATGCATTTGCACAAGATTATATTGCATCGGTAAGTCAATCTTACAACTATGGTTTTGCTATTGCAGCTGTAAGTATATTTATGTCAATGGTAATTTTTCTTGCTTTCCGCAAACACTATAAGCATGTGGATGTAAAAGTTTCTAAAAAGGCAGATGCCGACAACACTGAAACAGTTGTAATAAAAGATATACCTAAAGAACAAGCTAAAAAACGCTTAATAGCATTAGGATTACTATTTTTGGTAAATATATTCTTTTGGATGTCTTTCCATCAAAATGGATTTACACTTACACTTTTTGCCAGAGACTTTACGGTAACAAGCGTAGCACCCGCTGTTTATACACTGTTTGATTTAAAATCGTTGTTGCCGATTATAGCCGCAATAATGGGAGTCGTATTTTTATTAGATAAAAAAGCTACATCGGTTAAAAAAGGAATAGGAGCACTTATGCTTGTTGCAGGTGCGGCAATTGCTTATTTTGTAATTAAAGGTTATGCAGCATCAATGCCAATTAATCCTATTAAATTCCAGCATTTTAATCCAATATTTATCGTATTTATAACACCAATTATTATAGCAATTTTTACAAAACTCAATAAAATGGGTAAAGAACCTTCTTCACCACGTAAAATTGGTATAGGTTTAATAATTGCTGCTTTTAGTTTTGGAATAATGGTTATAGCATCGTTGCAATTTGGAAATGCAAATGAAGAGATATCTGATGTTATGAGAGTTACACCGTTTTGGTTGATTGGAACATATTTTAGTTTAACAATAGCTGAACTGTTTTATAGTCCTATCGGAATATCGTTTGTATCAAAAGTTGCACCACCTAAACTTGCAGGTATTGCACAAGGAGGATGGTTTGCTTCTACTGCTGTTGGTAACTTATTAGCCGGATTAATAGGTGCATTTTGGGACGGTTGGAATATGTGGCAATTTTTCTTATTGCTTGTTGTAATGCTTGCTTTGTCAGCAATATTTATATTCTCAATAATGCGAATTCTTGAAACTGCTACAGAGAAATAATTATTTATATTTAAAAAAATAACAAAAAAGACTACCTATTTGGTAGTCTTTTTTGTTAAATAATCTTATTTTTAACAAAATATAAAAAGAAAATAACTTTCAGCATTAAAAAATTAAAACACAAACACAGTGAAAGTCGGCATTTTTGCAAAAAAGATAGACAAAGAATTTATTCGTAACCTCGAAGATTTATTTGACTCCTTAAATATAATAAATGCAGATGTATGGTTACATCCCGATTTATTGCACATTGTTAATAATATATTATTTTTAAATATTAAAGTTAAAAATCTAATTGACAGCAAGTTGTTGCCTGATGATATTGATTTTTTTATTACTATAGGTGGTGACGGCACCTTTCTTGAAGCATTGCCTGCAATTAAAAATAAAGAAATTCCGCTGCTTGGCATAAATACAGGGAGACTTGGTTTTTTGGCTGATATTTTGCCTGTAGAAATACGAGGAGCAATTAATGCTATAGCAAATAATGAATATAAAATTGAGCATAGGGCTATTTTGCAAGTAAAATTAACACCGGTTCAAGGAATTGATTTTCCGTTTGCGTTAAACGATTTAACAATTCACAAAAGAGATACATCAAGTATGATAAAAATAAAAGCATATATTGATGATGCTTTTTTGGCAACTTATTGGGCAGATGGATTAATAATATCAACACCTACAGGCTCTACAGCTTATTCAATGAGTGTTGGTGGCCCCATTGTTTCGCCCGATTCAAAAAATTTAATAATTACACCAATTGCATCGCATAATCTTACGGTAAGACCGCTTGTTATTCCCGATAATCATAAAATATCATTAAAAATAGACAGTCGCGATAGTAAATTTTTATTATCGTTAGATGCAAGGTCGTTTGCAATTGAAAAAACTCTTGAAGTTCAGGTAGAAAAAGCAGAAAATACAATTCCGTTAATAAAACTTAATAATTATTGTTATTATTCAACTTTACGAAATAAATTAATGTGGGGGATTGATAAAAGAAATTAATACATTTATCATAACAATAATGAGATGAATGTATTTTTTGGAATAAGGACCGTTATTTAAGAAAAATATTCTTATTTTTGAAAACTTGCTATACGTATGTAATAAAGAATGTTTTTTTTAGTTCCATGGGAAAACGTAAAAATATGAGAAAAGTATATATTTTGTTTTTAATAAGTTTAATTATATTGCCGATTATAACAAGCGGCAAATCAAGGCGTTGGAAGCGAACACGTTATGAATTATATGGAGGACTTGGAGTAACTGCTTTTATGGGAGATCTGGGAGGAGGAAATAATGCTTCACATTTTGTAAGTGATTTTGACTTTACATCGCAACGTCCTCTTATCAGTGTAGGAATGCGATATAAAATATTAGAGACTCTTGCCGTAAAACCAACAATATCATACGGAATGATAAGCGGAAGTGACGATAAATCAAAAAATATTTACAGATTAGACAGAAATTTATCGTTTCGTTCTCAAATAGTTGAATTTGCTGCTCAATTAGAATATTCAATTATTAAAGAGCCGGTAAGTCACAGATATAGTTTAAGACGAAGAAGAAGAAAATTTTCTCTGAAAAATATTAAAGTTAATACATATATTTTTGCCGGACTTGCCGGATTTTGGTTTAACCCTAAAGGATTAGATGACGGACCGAATGGAACAGGCAAGTGGGTTTCTTTACAACCACTGGGAACAGAAGGACAAACTTTAATGGAAGGAAGAAAAAAATATTCAAGAATACAACTTGCAGTACCATTCGGTGTGGGTTTTAAATATGGAATAACACGACAAATAAGCGTAGGATTGGAATTTGGTGCAAGATATACTTTTACCGATTATCTTGACGATGTAAGTACATCTTATATCGACAATAAATGGTTGGCAAAATATGATGCTCAAGCAGCACGTATGGCGGATAAAAGTCCTTGGTCGGAAAATCCTTTACCATCGAAAGCAGGAATAAATTATAATCCCGGAGGACAAAGAGGAGAGTCAAGATACAATGATTTTTATTTTTTCTCGTTAGTAACAGTAGTTTATAAATTAAGAACCGGAAGAAACGGTTTGCCTAAATTTTAATTATGGAATAATTATATTTTTATGATAAAAAAAACTACATACATATTACTATTACTTTTATTGCCGATATTTGTATCCGCTCAACGTTGGAGTAGGTATAAATATGAAGGCTATTATGGTATAGGTTTGACAAATTTTACGGGTGATGTTTCTGCACCTGTCAACACATCAAAGTTCGTTTGGGTAAATTTCTTTAATACAATAGGGTTTGCTGCCAATGCGGGATTAAGATATAATTTTGCCGACAGGCAATATGTTAGAGGTAATATATTTTTAGGACAACTTTATGCCGAAGATCCAATCGGTGACCCTAATTATTGGTATCGTGGAATAAAATGTTCTTCCTTTTTTACGGAGATTGCTGCAAAATATGAATTTATGATTTGGAAAGAAAAGAAGAAATCTACAGTTTACCGCATGTTGGGAGAAACCGGTTTTAAAAATTTTAGCATGCCCACATATTTATTTGTGGGGTTTGGTGCAACATTTAATGCAGGTAATTTTAGTAGAATTGTTGATGAAGGAACCTCAACAGAAAAAGAAGGTTATGTTAATTTTTGTCCTACAATACCATTTGGAATAGGATTCAAATACAGGTTAGGTAAATTAACTTACATTAATCTGGAAGCTGAATGGCATTTTACCATAACCGATGGGATAGACAATGCAAAAGGGAAAGACTCACCAATGTATGGAGAATGGTTTGACCAATATCAAACCATAACTTTTAATATTATTCATAAACTGCGTCAAAATAGAAACGGCATGCCTAAATTCAGGCGTAAATATTAATCATTGATATGCTTAACTTTTCTCGATTATTAAATCTTTTTTTGATAATAATATTTATCACGTTATTTAATTATAATACAAGTGCACAACGTAAAGACAGTGGTGAACTGGGAATATCGGCAGGTGGAACATTTTATTTAGGTGATATAAATAAAATTCCTTTTGCCGGAACTCGATTGTCTGCTGCTGCTTTTTATCGTCATAATATTAATCCTCGTTATTCATTAACAGGAACATTTACCTACGGAACTCTTTATGCCGATGATGCTAAATCAAAAAATGTTTTCCAGCAACAACGAAATAAATCCTTTAAAAGGTCATTTTATGAGCTTAGTGCGGTAACAGAGTTTAACTTTATTCCTTTTTTACCTTGCGATAAAAAATATTACTATACACCTTATGTTTTTGCAGGATTGGCTGTTGCATATTATCCCGACGGAAGTTCTATGTTTATAACGTCAATACCGTTTGGGATAGGATTTAAAAATACAATTAATAAAAATTGGGTATTTGGATTTTATGCAGGAATGAGAAAAACATTTACCGATAAACTTGATTTTACATATATTCCGCCAACGGAAAATGCACCTAAAAAACAAAAAGGATACGCAGGAAATGATGATTGGTACTCGGTTTTTGGAATTTCTTTGTCATATAAAATAAATTATCGTTTAAAATGTCCCGCATTTGACTAAATTTGCAAAAATTTTTAGTATGACTTTAAAAGATAAATTAATTAAAGAAGAACTTCCTAAGCATATCGCCATTATTATGGATGGTAACGGAAGGTGGGCTAAGAAAAAAGGAAATCGCAGAATCTTCGGGCATAAAAACGGAGTAAAAGGAGTAAGAGAAGCATCCGAAGCTTGTGCCGAACTTGGCATTGATTATCTTACATTATATGCTTTTTCTACCGAAAATTGGAACAGACCACAAAAAGAAGTTAACGCTTTAATGGATCTTTTGGTTACCACAATAAATTCCGAAACTGATACACTAACTAAAAATAATATCCGTTTAAACACAATAGGGCAGTTATCGGATTTGCCTGAGCGAACTTATAACAAGTTAATGGAGGCTGTTGATAAAACAAAAAACAACACCGGATTAACATTAATTTTGGCTTTAAGTTACAGTTCAAAAACCGAAATATTAAATGCAGTAAAGAATATTGCCGGCGATTGTATAAATAAAAAATTAAAACCTGAAAATATTGATGAATCAATTTTTGAAAGCTATCTTTATACCGCAGGTATTCCTAATCCTGATTTACTTATCAGAACGAGCGGAGAATACAGGATAAGCAACTTTATGATGTGGCAGATAGCATACTCGGAACTTTATTTTACAGATGTTTTATGGCCTGATTTTACAAGGGAAAATTTATACGAAGCAATTATTGATTATCAAAAAAGAGAAAGACGGTTTGGAATGATTAGCGAACAAATTGAGAACAAACCGAAAAATTAATTTAATATTGAGAGAAAAATTAGAGGGATGAGGAAAATTTTTATTATTATAGTTTCAATTATTATTCAAGCAAACTTTTCATTAATAACAACTGCACAAACAAATTCCAAACTATCGAAGATTGATTATGCATCACCTAAGGAGTATGAAATTGGTGGAATTACTGTTTCGGGAGTTAAATATCTTGATAAAAATATTTTAATACATTTATCGGGATTGCAAGTAGGACAAAAAATAACCGTACCGGGTGATGAAATTACAAAAGCAGTAAAAAAACTTTGGAAACACGGGCTTTTTGGTGATGTTGAAATTAGTGCAACTAAAATTATCGGCGATAAAATATTTCTTGATATAGCACTAAAAGAGCGTCCGCGATTGTCTAAATTTACATTCGAAGGAGTATCAAAAGCCGAAGCCGACGATTTGAGAGATGAAATAAAACTTATTCGCGGTAGTCAGATTACCGATGATATTCTTAATGTCACAAAAAACAGAATCAGAAAATATTATATCAATAAAGGGTTTTATAATGCTGAAATTAATATTACTCAGGCTGAAGATACTCTTATGCCCAATATGGTTATTCTTACAATAACTATTGATAAAAAAACAAAAATAAAAATTAACGATATTTATTTTAAGGGTAATACCGTGTTTACCGATGCTCGACTTCGACGATTAATGAAAGATACCAAACGAAAAACATGGTATAACATATTTAAAGCATCAAAATATATTGAAAGTAACTTTGATGAAGATAAGAAAAAGATTATTGCAAAATATAATGAACTTGGTTATCGTGATGCTAAAATTATTGCCGACTCTGTTACAAAGCACGATGATAAAACACTTGATTTGTATATAACAATTTATGAAGGTGGAAAATATTATTTTAGAAATATTACTTGGGTAGGAAATACTAAATACCCGTCGGAATACCTTAATCATGTATTGAAAATTACAAAGGGTGACGTTTTCGATCAAGCTGTTTTAGATAAAAGGTTATATGGCGATCAAGACGCTCTCTCTTCTCTTTATCTCGACAGAGGTTATCTGTTTTTTCAAGCTACACCCGTAGAGGTTTTGGTAGAAAATGACTCTATCGACCTTGAAATACGAATTTACGAAGGTAAGCAGGCTCGAATAAATAGAGTTATTATTTCGGGAAATACCAGAACAAATGACCATGTAATCAGGCGTGAAATTTGGACAAAACCCGGAGAACTTTTCAGTAGAGCCGATATAATCAGAACCAATAGAGAATTGGCAAACTTAGGATATTTTGATCCTGAAAAACTTGATGTAAAACCGATACCTAATCCTGCAAACGGAACAGTTGATATTGAGTATGTAGTTTCGGAAAAAGCATCTGACCAGATTGAACTCTCAGGAGGCTGGGGCGGAGGTTATGTTATTGGAACTCTTGGTTTAACATTTGGAAACTTTTCTATTCAAAATATTTTTAATATAGATTCTTACAAACCACTTCCTACGGGTGACGGACAAAAACTATCTATCAGAGCTCAAACCAACGGCAAGTGGTATCAGTCTTACAGTATGTCGTTTACAGAGCCTTGGCTCGGAGGGAAAAAACCTAACTCGCTTACAGTATCAATCTTTCATTCAATTCGCGGAAATCCTAATAGTACTTATTTAAATCGTAATTCAGAATATTCGGGACAAAGTATGAAAGTTACAGGAGCATCCGTAGGCTTAGGACGACGTCTTACTTGGCCTGATAACTATTTTACTCTTTATAACGAATTGAGCTTTCAACAATATAAATTGAAAGACTATAATATGTATGGACATTTTGTTTTCCAAAACGGAACATCAAATAATATTAATTTTACAACTGTTTTCGGAAGAAACTCGGTTGACCAGCCTCTTTATCCGCGTAAAGGTGTAAATATTTCGTTGAGTTTATCTTTAACACCGCCATATTCACTGTTTAAAGAAAATGATTTTTGGAAATTAAGCGATAAAGAAAAAGAACAAATAGAGAATGATTATCCGGATAAATACTTGAGTAAAATAGCAGAACATGAAAATGCAATAAAATACAACTGGATTGAATATCATAAATGGAAATTTAAATCTGATTGGTACACTCAAATAGTAAATAAGTTAGTATTACGGACAAATATTGAGTTCGGTTATCTTGGTTATTACAGTAAAAATTTGGGATATTCGCCATTTGAAACATTCCAATTGGGAGGCGACGGAATGTCGGGATTCAATTATTATTACGGAACCGATATTATTCCTTTGCGAGGTTATGATAACGGAATGAACTCTAGAGGTTCGCTTACTGCAATTCCTCAGGCGAATGTTTATAATAAATATACATTAGAGGTAAGATATCCGCTTACTTTGAATCCGTCGGCAACAATTTATGCTATGGTTTTTGCCGAAGCAGGTAACTCATGGTATGATATTGATGAATTTAATCCTTTTGATGTTTATCGCTCTGCCGGAGTAGGTTTGCGTTTTTGGTTGCCTATGTTTGGATTGTTGGGAATTGATTGGGGATACGGATTCGATCCTGTATTCGGTAATCCGAATTCATCTGGTGGACATTTTGCTTTTACTATCGGACAACAGTTTTAATATTTGATAGTTATTTTTGAAGCACAAAGAAATATTTAAAAATTTTAAACATATGAGAGCTATAGCATTAATCATTACAGGACTTATAATCTCGGTATCGGTGTCGGCTCAAAAATTTGCTTATGTTGATACTGATTATATTTTAAAAAGTATTCCTACTTATGAATCGGCTCAAGAGCAATTGAAAATCATGTCGAACGATTGGCAAGCCGAAATAGAAGCACAATATGCCGAAATAGAAAAATTGTATAAAGAATTTCAAGCTGAGAAGGTTTTGCTTACCGAAGATATGAAAAAACAACGCGAAGAAGAAATTGTTCAAAAAGAAAAAGCGGTAAAAGAGTTACAAAAAAAATATTTTGGTCCCGAGGGGGAACTTTTTAGAAAACGAAAAGAACTGATTGAACCTATTCAAAACGATATTTTTAACGCTGTAAAAGAAATTGCATCCGATGGTAATTATGCTGTAATATTTGATGCAGCAGGAGGTATGAACTTTCTTTATAGTGACCCGAAATACGATAAAAGTGATATGGTTCTTGAAAAACTTGGTTTTAAAAATTAATTTTTATCTTTGTTGATAATAAAATATTAAAAATAAATTTAAAGTGAAGGATATGAAAAAGATTTTAACTATTGCACTTGTGTTTGTATTGGCATTGGCAAGTAACAATATTTTTGCTCAAAAGCAATATAAATTCGGGCATATTGATTCAAATCAACTATTGTCGATAATGCCTGAAAGAGCTGCAGCAAAAACTGAAATGGATAATTACGCAAAACAGTTGGAAAGTACTCTTACTCAAATGCAAAATGAATTTCAAAGAAAATATCAAGAATATATGGCTTCTGCCGATTCTTTGTCACCGTTAATTAAGCAAACAAAAGAAGCTGAATTACAGGAGATGCAACAAAGAATGCAAACTTTTCAGCAAACAGCTCAACAAGATTTAAGCAAAAAAGAAAATGAACTTTTACAGCCGATTATTGATAAAGCACGTAAGGCTATTGATGATGTTGCTACCGAAGGTGGTTTTATTTATATTTTTGATACAAGTTCAGGCGTAGTATTGCACTACAGTAACGATAGTGAAGATATTTTACCTTTGGTTAAAACCAAATTGGGAATACAATAATATTTTTATTTAATAAAAAAATGCCTGAACAAATTTTGTTTGGGCATTTTTTGTATACTAAATAGTGTTAATTATTTTGCAATGAACAGCAGTGCTATCGGAATTTTTGATTCGGGAGTTGGTGGATTATCTGTTTGGCAAGAGGTGATAAAATTGCTTCCCAATGAAGATATAGTTTATTTTGCCGACAGTAAAAACTGCCCTTACGGCTCTAAATCGCACGATGAAATAATAGAACTTTCTATAAAAAATGTAGAGTTTCTTTTATCAAAAGGATGTAAAATTATTATTGTTGCTTGCAATACAGCAACAGCAGCAGCTATTGATATTTTACGAAAAAAATATACTGTTCCGTTTATAGGAATGGAACCCGCCGTAAAACCCGCTGCATTGAATACAAATACCGGTAAAATAGGGGTATTGGCTACAAAAGGAACTTTTGAAGGAAGACTTTTTAAAGAAACAAGTAAAAAATATGCCGAAAGGGTAAAAAAAATAATCCAAATTGGTGAAGGTTTGGTAGAACTTGTTGAGAAAGGACAATTTCAATCGGAAGAAGCCGGATTGTTGTTGCAAAAATATCTGTCACCTATGATAAATGCAGGTGTCGATCAAATAGTTTTAGGATGTACTCACTATCCGTTTTTTATTTCTTTTATTAAAAAACTTATTCCCGAAAATGTTCAAATAATTAATCCTGCACCGGCTGTTGCTAAACAAACGTTGTCGATTATTAAACAAAATAATTTGAAAAACTTAACTGACAATAAACCTGTGTATTCTTTTTACACCTCGGGTAAGCCCGATATTATTGCTAATATTATAAAAAATATTACAGGTTATAAATTTAATGTTGAAACAACAAAATTATAAAGTAACAACAAAACAACCTGTAAAATTATTGCTTATTTTAGCTTTATAATTGGCAGCATCTTGGCGAGATTTAAATATTCCCACTATTATTCTGTAAACTTTCTTACCATTATTGTCACCCACTTGAACAATAATATCCTTGTTTGTTTTGTTTTTAATTTCGTCACAACGTTTTATCAAATTAGCAGCTTCTTGGTAGCTTGCTACTTGTATTCCGTATCCGTTGGGGTATATTAATTCTGAGCGTATTTTATAATATTCTTTATCTGTCGGAGTAGTTGATGCTGAGTATGTTGACACAACAGGTGCGGTAGTGGTTCTTGTAGGTTTACTGTAAGTTTTATTATTGTTTGCAGAGTTATTTTTATTATAATTATACGATGTGCTGCTTGAAGTATTATTGGTTTTTCCTAAATTTACAACTTCAATTTTCACCCTTGTAACCCCCGATGATATAAAATCAAGTTTTTTAGCTGCAGATTTCGATAAGTCTATAACTCTGTTGTTTACAAAAGGACCTCTATCGTTAATTGTAACAATAACCGATTTCTTATTATCAATTCGAGTAACTTTCACCTTAGTGCCGAAAGGTAAAGTTCGGTGTGCCGCAGTCATTTTATTTTGATTAAAAATTTCGCCGCTGGCTGTTATTCTACCATCAAATTTATCGGCATAAAACGATGCCAGTCCTATCTCTGTAATTTGTGATTTTGCTGATATAAAGGTTATAAAAACCAAAAGTGGTATAAATAAAAATTTCATCTGTTTGATATTTAATAATTTATCATGTAAACTAATGTAATAGTATAATTATAACTTTACGAATTTACAATTTATAATTTACAATAAAAATGTTTTTAAAATGCCTTATTTAAATGAATAAAAAAACCGCTTTCTTTTTGCCTGTTTACAGAATATTCAAGTCTGAAAATCATATCGTAATATGCAACTAAATCAACACCTACACCTGCACTCGCTAAGAATGAATTTGGTAATTTATTCGATGGATTGGGCATTACATCATAAACATATCCTGCGTCAACAAAAGTATTTACAAACAAACTGTAATGAATTTTATTAAATTTTTCCCATCCCCAAAAGTCGATATGGTGAATTTGTATCGGAATAATTGCATATTTTAAAAATGCTCGTCCCGAAATATAACTTTGTCCGTCAATTACATAATATTCGTAAGCTCGTAAATAAGTTTTATATCCAAGTGCTCGCTCAACATAATACGGCTGTTTAAAGCTTGATGATACTTTACCTTTGCCACCCATTCCGCCATACCAGCGGTTTACAAAATTTTTATAATAGTATGCTTCTGATTGTAATTCGGTAATACCTCGCATACCGTCGGGCAAAATATCTAATCCTTTCTGAAACACTGACAACTCAATGTTATATCCGGTTAACGGATAATATTTATAATTACGTTTGTCGAGTTTAAATGAATAGCCGAGTGTGAAATACTGTAAAATATTACTGTTTGCATTATTGCCGAAATAATTGGTATTCAGCCCTATAATTGTATCATTAACATTTGCGTAATCGTATTGAAGAATAAAGTTATTTCGTATAAAATATTTATTTCTAAATCGGTAAATAACCTTTGCTCTGTGCGATTTATATACGTAAGAATTATCGTCTCTGTAAAAAATTTGTTTATCAAAAGCCGTCATATAATGAATTTCGTGTTGGCGAAATCTGTTGTATTCCAAATATAATCCGTGTTTGTGCGAATTGCCGAGATACGGTATCTCATAGGCAATTTGGAATTGTTGTTTGTAACCGAATCTGAATTTTAACTTTACGGTTTCGCCCATTCCTCTGAAATTATATTTTACAAGCATAAGCCCGTAATTAATTCTGTTCCATTGTTTATTGTGAAAATATGCACTTAAATTTCGGTCGGCTTGCTCTAAAATCAGATAAGGGAAAAGATACCAACGCTCTTCGAGCAAAATATAAATATTTATGTGCGTTGAATCATCGTTAACGGTATTTATGGTTATATAATTAAATAGTGAAGTGTTTGTTAAGTTATCTTTTGATTTTATAATTAGTTTATTAAGTTGTTTTTCGGTTAAGGTATCGTTTTTGTGAAACATCAGTTCACGTTTGATAATTTTATCTTTTGTTTTTTTATTTCCTGCAATAACTATCTTGTTAATAATGATGTTGGTATTGGAATCGGACAGGGTAAAGATATTTTGTGAAAAAGATGTGTTGCTTATCAATATCAACAATAGTAAAACTGTTGATTTATAAATATTTAAATTTGAAAGATATGTTTTGTTTATTGATTTATACATTTAAGTGAATTGTCGCCGGTTTTTGGTTAAATATTTAAATATTTCAAAAAAGAGTCAAACCGGTCTTTTAAAATAGCATCAAGTTCACTGTTTTCAGAATATGTTGAAATTATTTTATAACTGTATCTTTCAAATGTTTTAATTACAGATGCAATATCAGTTTTATTAACTTTTAGTGCTATCTCAATACCTTCGGCGGGTTTTACTGTTCGCACATACATACTTAATATTTTAGTATCGTTGCTTTCAACTATCTGAGCAATTTCACTCAAAGAGTAATCATTTATTTTTACTTCGAGCACAATAATTCCACCCGGACTTTCACAGCTCATCAAATGTGCAAATTCCATTGCCAAATCGGTAATTGTAATTAATCCCAAATAGTTTTCATTTTCATCAAGCACAGGAATAGCAGTAAGTTTTAGTTTAGATGCGAGTTCAACTACTTCGAAAATATGTTGATTATTTTTAACAAATGGGCGTTCAAGCGAAAGGTTGTGTTCCAAAACGGGAATTTCAGGTTTGTTCATATCAAAAATATCAACTTCCGAAATAAGTCCGATATATTCGTCATTATCTACTATCGGCAGATGCGATATTTTAAAAACATCCATCCAATTTAACGCTTCCGCCGCTTTGTCGTCTTTATGCACGGCGGGAACAACTTCCGATAACAGTTCCGATGCAATCATTATTTTTAATTTACATTTGTTCGATAAAATTATATAATTTTAAGCATTATTACACATTTGTTTTGATAAAATCAGCATTTATAAAGATTAATCTGAAATGTTCGGGTGTTGATTATTTAATATTTGTATGGCAAAATTGTATTTTAAAAAATCGGGTAGCGGACAGCCGTTGATAATACTTCACGGACTTTACGGTTCGTCGGACAATTGGTTTGCAGTAGCAAAATCTTTGTCGCAAAAATTTTGCGTATATGCTTTGGATATGCGTAATCACGGACGTTCACCGCATTTGCCCGAGCATAATTACAATGTAATGAGTGAAGATTTATACGAATTTATTACAGATAATAATATTGCTGATGCCGTATTTTTGGGACATTCAATGGGAGGTAAAGCAGCCATGCATTTTGCCGTAAGGCATCCTGAATTTATAAAAAAACTTATTGTTGTTGATATTAGTCCGCGAACCTACGATTTGTCAGAAAAAGATAATCAGCTAATGAATCATATTGATATTTTAAATGCTTTTGAGTCGGTAAATTTGGATAAAATAACCGATAGGAGAGAGGTGGATGAGATATGGAAAGAAAAAATTGAACCGCCGCTTTTAAGGCTGTCGCTGTTGAAAAATATTAAACGCAACAAGGATAATACATTTTCGTGGAGGCTTAATATTGTAGTTTTAAAAAATAATTTACCTGAAATGCTGAAAGGCATTGAAGAGTATGCCGATGAATTACAAAAGTTTGATAAGCCCGTATTGTTTATAAAAGCTGAAAATTCAGGTTATAAAAAAATGAGGATATTGTTTTAATAAAAAGAATATTTAAAACTGCCGATGTTGTTACGGTAAAAGGAGCAAGCCATTGGATACATGCCGAAAAACCTGATGAACTTATTGATATTGTGAATAAGTTTTGTTCTGAATAATGCTGCTTAACAACTTGATATGCTGATTTTTATTTTGTAAATTAAGCTGTTTTTTATAAATTAATCTAAAATAAATATAACCATAACCATGAACCATTATTTTAAATACACATTTTTTTTATTGGCAGTGATAGTTTTGTTTACAAACTGCGATAATCAAGAGCCGGAAACACAAGAAAGTTTCACTGCTAAGTTGTCAAATTTTACACACTCCGATTGTAAAAATAATACAAAAAAAAGCTCGGATAATAGAGAAACTATTGTGCTGAAAACAGTTAATTCAAACGAGCTTAAAGTAAATCACAGCAATACGGTATTTAATTGTTGCCCGGGAGAGTTAACCGCCAAGTTTAAAATTTCAGGCGATACAATATTTATTGACGAAAACGAATCGGAAAACTACTGCAACTGTATGTGTCCTTACGATTTTGAGTTTTATATAGAAGAGCTTAAATTTGATAGTTATGTTTTTGTTATCCGAAAATATAACTTGGAACATTTTAAATTTACTTTTAATTTTACCGCAACCACTGATACTGTTATTGTTTTTGATGAGAATATGCAATAACATAATAAACATTAATTTATACTTAACTGAAAAATACCTCTAAACAATTATAAAACATGTAATTATGAAAAAAATTTATACATTTTTAATTCTTACTGTAATGGGATTAAACCTTAGTGCTAATCCAGTAGCTATGCCGATAGTTGAAATTTCAGAATTATATTTTGATACCGCTTTAGGTTGGCAAATAGAACTTGTATATTTATATGCAGATCAAGAAAATATGCCCATTGACAGTATTTTTATTTGCTCGTCAAGCGGAATGTCAAAAATTAAAAACTTTACGATTAACGGAGAATCAGGCTTTATTGTTATTACAAAAGATTCTTTGGAAAACCAAATAGAAATAAATCAAACAGGTGATTCGCTGACTGTTATTTCATATGTTAATATATTTGAATCTGAATCATCACAATATATGCTTATTTTTGGTAATTATGCCAACTCTGTAATCTCAGCACCTCGAAACGGACAATCAATAGCAAGATTAGATTATTTTTATAGTAAAGATAAAACTCCCACAATAGGCTATGAAAATAATTATGAAGGTATGTTAGGAACAATTAAAGGTTTTGTATATGATAAAAATTCAGATCCTGTTTCAAACGAAGAGTTTATGATATATAATAATTTTCCTTTTACTACTTCTGAAAATGGAGAATACTCTGCAAATGTTTTTTCAAAACCAACAAGTATTAATAACATTTATTATTTAAAAAACGGGGCATTTAAAAAATATATTTCCATTACAAACTTAAGTTATATAATGGAACCCGACTCTATTATAAATATAAATATTTATCTTATTGATTCTCTAAATAGGATTGGCAGTGATGTTAAAAACGAAGATTTTGTAAAAATTTATCCGAATCCTGTTTTATTAAAAGATAAAATAAATGTTAATGTTGATTTGCCTGTTATTACTTCAAATGTTACAGTTGAACTGAGGGATATAAGCGGAAAATTAATTAACAAAAAGAGCATTACTCAATCGGAAGCAGGAGTAGATTCTCCTGATAAAGCAGGCATTTATATTATTAGTGTTCTATTAGATAATAAAATTATTGTTTCAAAGAAAATTTTTGTAAAAAATGAGTAGGCTAATTTTATTGGCATTTATAATTATGCCGTTTCTATTGCCGGCTCAAAATAAAATAAATTTCATTAACGAAAAAATTGATTTTTCGATTGATAATAAATATTTTATCGTAAACGGAATATACTGTTTTTATAATAATTCCGATAAAGAGATACGGCAAACTATTTTGTTTCCGTTTTCAGAAACAGCCGATTCATTGCAAATTAAAAGAGTTTATAATTTAACTTATCTTAAAAATATATTTTACAAAAGGTTAAATAATAATAGCATAATATTTAAAGTTGTGGTTTTACCTAAAAGAACTGTTGATGTTAATATTGCATATTCACAAAAAACCGATAAAGAGAACACTTATATTTTAAAATCGACTCAAACATGGGGTAAGCCTTTACAAAAGGCTGAGTATTCTTTATCGGTTGATAATTCTGTAGTTATTGACAGTTTATCGGTAAAACCTGATTCTCTATCAAACAGTATTTATTATTGGAGTAAAACAAATTTCTATCCGAATAAAGATTTTACCGTATGGATTAAATAAAAATAATGAATTAAAAATATTTATTCGCTTTTAATAACTTCATCAATAAAATCAAGAATTTCATCTTTGCCGGTTTTGTTAACCGACGATGTTATAAATGTGGCAGGAAGTTCTTCCCAGTGTTTAAGCAATTCGGCTTTGTAAGAGGCAATATTGCTTGCCAGTTTGTTTTTGGTAAGTTTGTCGCTTTTGGTAAAAACAATGGCAAAGGGAATCATTTTTTTTCCAACCCAATTAATAAATTCAATATCAACTTTTTGCGGTTCCAGTCGCGAATCAACCAAAATAAAAAGGCAATATAAATTTTCACGATTAATCAGGTAGTCGCGAATAAACTTTTGCCACTGTCCGCGTTGTTTTTTCGATACCTTTGCATAGCCGTATCCGGGCAGGTCAACCAAATACCAATTATCGTTAATTATAAAATGGTTTATCAGTTGAGTTTTTCCGGGTTGTCCCGATACCTTTGCCAGCTTACTGTGGTTAGTAAGCATGTTAATAAGCGACGACTTACCCACATTAGAACGCCCGATAAATGCAAATTCGGGCATATTCGGTGCGGGACATTTTTTATAATCGGTATTGCTTATTACAAATTTTGCCGTTTTTATTTGCATAAATATTTTTTGTTTATTAATATTTTTCAAGGCGACCAATCTTTCCGCCCAATTGTGTTTTACGTTTAATTCTTTTTGGTTGTTTTACAAATTTAAAACTTGCACCGTATCTTGCCGTAACATCGAGAAAATCGGTAACATCAACTTCGGCTGTTCCACCGTTTAGCACGGCAATTGTAGTTTTGTTTGTCATTTGTGTTGACCTGAAATCGCCACCCGTTGCGGTTCTTAAATTCAAATAATTGTTTTTGCCCCGTAATCTTACAAAAGCATCTTTATTTACCTTTACAAATGCCGAATCGGTATTTATCAGTAAATCGAGTTCACTGCCCGACTTTGCCTTAATTAGTAAAGTTACGGTATTTATGCTTCCGCGATTATACAGTTTGCATCCTCCGCCCGATTCAATTGACAATAGTTTTTTAAACTTAACGGTAATTGAAACCTTATTTACGGAAGTAAAACCCGACAGTAATTTTATTTTTAAAATACTGTCCTCAATATTGTAGCTAACTTTGCTGATATCAAAGTCGCCCGATTTTATAAAAATAGAATCGGCATTACTTTTTTCTAAGCGAAGATTGATTTTGCCGAAAACTTCAATTTTTGAGAAATTTTGCAAATTCTCATTTATTTGCGATTTTGAATAAACAGCAAATAATAATAAAATAATAACACTAAGTACTTTTTTTATGGTCATTTTAAAAAAAAATTATTTTGCAAAAATAGTTTATATTTTATTCTTACAATCATTTTTAATACTTTTGTTTCGAGGGTATAAATTAAACGGGAATTTAATTTAAGTATTGTTTTATTTTCTTGTTTAAAAATTTTAAGAATGGAACAAGAATGATAAAAATAAATTATAAACAGATGAAACAAGCATGATAAAAATAATTATTAACACACACGACAATGATTATTTTTCATCAGGCGGTTCCATCTGACAACTAAAAAATAAATTATAAACAGATGAAATATATAACACTATTAGCCGCAATTTTAATAATAACAAATGTTACAGCACAAAATAAGGTTGAAATAACAGAGATGCAGTGGGGAACCGACTACAAGATACATATTACATTTTCAAACGATTCTTCAACAATTCACGACGTAAAAGCTTTGTATCACTCGCAAGATGAAGGTGAAAACAGCAATCAAATTACTTACTATCCCGTGTATTTAGATCCTACTTTTGTAAATAGTCTGAAAGATAAAAAAATAGATACAACCAAAATATCGGAAGTTAAATCGGGAGATGATTATAAAACTTTGTGGGGAGCTATTCATCCTGTGTTGGGAGGTGGATTTATTCATTTTATCAATAGTTTGATTTATACCGTTGAGTCGGGTAATCTCGACTTGAAAGCTCCATTGATGAAACGCCCCGAAACCGATTGGAAACCAAGTCCAATAACTGAAAGTTACAAGCGAACAAAAAAATGGAAATATTATATTCCCGATAATCAAAAACTTGCTCATAAAGAGTATAAAATTCAAGAAAAAAACAATGAATTGGGTGATATTAAATTGCTGCCCGAATATTTTATTACTCTGTTTTTAACTACCGATGATAAAAAATATGAGCAATTTGTTAAAAATAATGAGATTAATAAAGTAGCCATTATAAATGTAATGCGGTTGATGCTTGGTTCAAGATATTTGGGAAAAGAACAAATTGCATTTGTAAAAGGAGCTGTAATTAAGGCTGTTATGAAATACAACATGAATAATTTGCCGTCAATAATTATTTTTGATAATTATAATGCTGCTGTTGCCATGACGTTAGACAGCGAAGGTTACAATATTGAGAAAGTTGTATTTCACGATTCACAAAACATTTCCGATAAAGAAAAACAGGAGCGTTTTAATAAAATGCAGGCGGTAATCAGGCAAATTAACGAAGCCAATAAAAAGGTATTTGAAAAGAGTTTAAAAAATTACTATAAAAGGTAACATTAATTATTTACTGATGGTTTAGCAATGTCAACGGTAAGATTATCGGTATCGGCTAAAAGTTTAAACTTCATATAAAGTTTGCAAATTGTGATAACATCGCGTTGGCAATATTCGGCAATCTTTTCCAAATTGTTTTCTTGCCAGTAAACACTGTTTACTTGACTGCCGTCTATTTGCTCTTTGGGCGAAGGAATATTAAAAAGAGCGGCAAGTAAATCAAGTGATGTGTAATGCTTATAATCACCGAATTTCCACATTTCAAGAGTGTCGATATGTTTTATTTCCCACGATTTTTTACCCGACAAGTCTAAAACAACAGGCAGTTTAATCCCGTGTATCAGCATTCGGCGGGCGATATACGGAAAATCAAACTCTTTGCCGTTGTGGGCACACAGTAAATGTCTGTTTGTGTTAAAATGAGTGTTTAGCAAATCGGCAAAACTCAGTAAAATATTTTTTTCATTGTGTCCGTAAAACGATTTTAATCTGAATATTTTTTTTTCGTTTTTCTCCTCAACAACATAACCTGCCGATATGCAAACTATTTTGCCGAATTCAGCCCATATTGCCGCTTTTTCATATAGTTGTTCCGCGGTTTTATTCTCTTTTTCAATTTGCCACCGCATCTTTTTTGCCCACAAATCTTTAAAACGCTCGTCCAATTTGTTGTATTCGGGAGCTGCCGATACTGTTTCAATATCAATAAAAAGAATATATTTTAAATTTGCTTGTTCGCTCATTTTTATAAATATACAGTTACAAATTACTCTTAATAATTGCTGTTAAAATATCAACACCAACTTTATTGTGTCCCCCTTGCGGGATAATAATATCGGCATAGCGTTTCGACGGTTCAATAAATTGCAAGTGCATCGGTTTAACCGATTTTTCATATCTTTCCAACACCACATCAACCGTTCTGCCCCGCTCAACAATATCCCTGCTTATAACTCGCATTAGTCTGTCATCGGCATCAGCCGACACAAACACTTTAATATCGAATAAATTTCGCAATTTTTCATTACTTAAAATAAGTATTCCTTCAACAATAATAACCTTGCGGGGAAGTATAGTGTTAGTTTCTTCGGAGCGTGTGCAGGTAAGGTAACTGTAAACAGGTTCTTTCACCGGCTGATTGTTTTTCAGCATTTCAACATGTTGTGCAAGTAAATCAAACTCAATGGCGTCGGGGTGGTCAAAGTTTATTTTTTGTCTCTCTTCAAGCGGTAAGTGGCTGTTATCTTTATAGTATGAGTCTTGCGACACAATGGCAACCTCGTTTTCGGGTAAGCTGCTTATAACTTTTTTCACCACTGTTGTTTTTCCCGAACCTGTTCCTCCGGCAATACCGATTACTAACATAGTAAAAACTGTTTAAAATTATATTACAATTTTACTAAATAAATTTATGTTTTACTACTTTTACAAAAGTTAACATTTGTAAAAACAATAATATGCTGTATCCGTTAAAATTTACACCGATAATAAAAGAAAAAATTTGGGGCGGTAAACGATTGAATACCGTGTTGAATAAAGATTTGCAAAAAACTGATAAGGTAGGCGAAAGTTGGGAAATATCTGCTGTAGAAGGCAGTTTATCTATTGTTGAAAACGGTTTTTTGCAAGGAAACGATATTCAGGAGCTTATTGAAATTTATATGGGTGACCTTGTGGGCGATAAGGTTTACGATAAATTCGGAACGGAATTTCCGTTGCTTATTAAATTTATTGATGCCAACGATTACCTGTCGGTTCAAGTGCATCCCGACGACCTTACCGCTCTTAAACGACACAATTCATACGGCAAAACCGAAATGTGGTATATTGTTGATGCAGAAAAAGAAGCCGAACTTATCCTCGGATTTAATAAAGAAATTGATAAAAATGAATTTGTAAACAGTCTGAAATCAAAAACTTTGCGTGATATACTGCATTACGAGAAGGTGAAAAACGGTGATGTGTATTTTATTCCGTCGGGGCGTTTACACGGAATTGGTGCGGGTATTCTTTTGGCGGAGATACAACAAACATCAGATGTTACCTATCGCGTTTACGACTGGGACAGAGTTGACAGTAACGGTAAACCGAGAGATTTGCACATTGATATGGCTGTTGATGTTATTGATTATAAATATCATAAAAAATATAAAACCGAATACCAACAGGAAAACAATAAAAGCTCAAAAATTTTAAGTTGCGATTATTTTACAACTAATATTATAAGTATCAATAAAGAGATAGAACGCGATTATAATGCTCTTGACAGTTTTGTTATTTATATGGCTGTTGACGGTGATACTTACGTGGAATTTTCGGAAAACGAGCAGCCTGTAACTTTAAAAAAAGGTGAAACCTTATTACTTCCCGCCGTATTAAAGCAAATTTTTATAAAACCTGTTGCTTCTGCATCAAAGTTGCTTGAAATTTATATTGAGTAGATACTCTTTTTTAGGTTCTACTGTTATTTTAATGGATAACTTAAAATACTTAGGATTTATTTTTTAAATGAATAAAAATATTAAAATACTATAACAAAGATAATTATTAAACCTTCTAGGTTTTTAAAACCTGGAAGGTTTGGATATTTAGCTTTTAATTGTCCACTAAATTAGTGGTAGAACCCTTTTTTATAATGAAACTCACACAACAAAAAAACAAAATATTGATAATAACTATTGTTTTTGCAATAGTTATTTTTGTTTTTTCACAACCCAAACAACTGTTTAATTCTCCCGCAAGCACGGTAATAACCGATATGTCGGGAAATTTACTCGGAGCACGAATTGCTGCCGACGGACAATGGCGGTTTCCGTTAAGCGATACGGTTCCTTATAAATTTAAGCAGGCAATAATAACATTCGAAGACAAATATTTTTATTATCATTTCGGGATAAATCCTTTTTCGATAATCAGAGCATTGGCTCAAAATATAAAAGCCCGCCATGTTGTAAGCGGCGGCAGCACAATAACAGCACAGGTTATCAGACTGTCCCGAAAGGGAAAACAGCGAACCGTTTGGCAAAAAATTGTAGAATATGTTTTTGCCGTAAGGCTCGAACTTACACATTCAAAAAATGAAATTCTTGCTCTTTATGCATCAAATGCACCGTTTGGCGGTAATGTGGTTGGCTTAGATGCTGCCGCTTGGCGTTATTTTGGTCGTTCACCCGATAAACTTTCGTGGGGCGAAGCTGCTTCGTTGGCGGTTTTGCCAAATGCTCCGTCGATAATTTTTCCGGGGAAAAATCATCAAAAATATCTTAACAAACGCAACCGGCTGCTTGATAAATTACGTAATCGAAAAATAATAGACTCAACCACTTGTGAACTTGCCAAAAGTGAGCCGTTACCTCAAAAACCGCAGCCGTTGCCGAATTTAGCTCCGCATTTGCTCAATAAGGCAATTAACGACGGATATGAAGGAAAAGTTGTTAAAACAACTGTCAGTGAGAGTTTTCAGGAAACAGTTTTACAGGTTGTAAATAAACATCATAAAATATTGTCGCAAAACGGAATTAATAATGCTGCGGCAATAGTTGTCGATGTTGAAACAGGTAATATTTTGGCTTATGCGGGCAATGCAACAAGCAATATCCCCGATGCCGGGCAAAATGTTGATATAATTGTTTCGCCGCGAAGTTCGGGAAGTACGTTAAAACCCGTTTTGTATGCACTGATGCAAAAATACGGCACCATATTGCCTGCCGCTATTATTCCCGATATTCCCACTACCATTGCCGGATACTCACCTCAAAATTTCAGCAAATCGTTTGACGGTGCCGTTCACGCAAATCAGGCGTTGGCTCGCTCGCTTAATATTCCTGCCGTAAGAATGCTTAAAATGTTTGGTATCGAACGCTTTCGCGAATATCTGCAAGAATTGAACTTTACAACTATTACAAAACCGGCGGATTATTACGGACTGTCTATTATTTTAGGAGGAGCCGAAATTACAATGTGGGATATAGCGGGTGTATATGTAAGTATGGCAAGAGTGCTTAATCATTATATCGGTAATAGCAGCAGATATTTTAAAAATGATTATCATTCTTTGTATTATATTGAACATAAAACATCACGGCGACAAGAATCACCTGATGATATTTTCGGAGAAGGAGCAA